>Ga0209482_1000767_pt1 | contig 25861 bp, 26 predicted proteins | sample CoawatmetaG10DNA_FD_187512 | JGI IMG/M metagenome (GOLD analysis project Ga0209482, IMG submission 187512) | Marine microbial communities from the West Antarctic Peninsula - Coastal water metaG104-DNA (SPAdes) (version 2) | ecosystem: Environmental > Aquatic > Marine > Coastal ...
CTTCATCAAAAAACTGATTTATAACCTCAATACCTTTACTTGCTGCAACATCAGCTACATTTTTTGAAGGCTCGATACCAAGACAAGGAATACCATCATTAACATAATTCTCTAAAAGTATTCCATCGTTACAGCCCAACTCTACAACAAATGATGACTTATCTAAATCTTGTAGCACAGATATAGATTTTGAAAATTTCTTAAAATGCTCTTTCATATAACTTGATGTAGAGGAAAAGAAAGCATAGTTTTCATGAAACATTTTTTCTCTATTAGGTTGCTCAACCAACTGAACCATATTGCAATTAGAGCAAAACCCTACTTGCATTGGAAAAGTGTATTCATTATCAAGCTGTTCTATTGTAGAAAAGGCATTTGCTATAGGCATATCACCAAAGTTGACAAAAGGTTGAAATTGTTTTTCACATATTAAACAAGTTGTCATAAGAGGGGGCTCTTAAAGTTATGATTTTGAGTGTGAATTATATAAGAAAAAAACCAAAAGTAAGTGTAAAAAAGTCAATAACTATGGCTCGTTAGGTTTGAATTTAAGTCTTCCTGAAGAATTCGACTAAGATATTTACCATAGTCATTTTTAGATTGGGATTTTGCTAAGTTATCCAAATATTCATCACTAATCCAATTCATCCTCCACGCAATTTCTTCAAGGCACGCAATCTTAAAACCTTGGCGCCTTTCAAGAGTTTGAACAAATTGAGAAGCCTCCAGGATTGCTGAGTGTGTTCCAGTATCTAGCCAAGCAAAGCCTCTACCCAATAACTGAACACTTAGATCTCCTCTTTCAACATAAAGTTGGTTGATCGATGAAATTTCTAATTCCCCTCTGGCTGATGGCTTAACTGACTTAGCCATGTTAACAACATCATTATCATAAAAATAAAGACCTGTAACAGCGAAATTTGACTTAGGATCAGCAGGTTTTTCTTCTATTGAAATCGCCTTTCCACTGGAACTTATTTCTACAATACCAAAGTCTTCAGGATTAGCTACAGGATAAGCATAAATTGAACAACCTTTCACAAGGTTGGCAGACTGTTTTAAGATCTCACTAAAACCTTGCCCATAAAATATATTATCGCCTAATATTAGGCATACATTATCGTTACCAATAAACTCCTCGCCTATAAGAAATGCTTGGGCCAGGCCATCAGGTGACGGTTGTTCAGCAAAAGTAAAGTTAACGCCAAACTTATCTCCATTACCTAATAATTTTTTTAAAACTGGCAAATCATGTGGGGTCGAAATAATTAATATATCCCTTATTCCAGATAGCATTAGGACGGATATAGGATAGTAAATCATTGGCTTGTCATATATTGGGAGAAGCTGTTTACTTATGGCTGCTGTAAGAGGAAATAAGCGAGTTCCAGAACCTCCCGCAAGAACAATACCTTTCATTATTCTAAATACCAAGGATTATTTTTTGCCCATAAGACTGTTTTTTTAACACCCTCCTTCATACTTGTTTTAGGCTTCCATCCAAGAAGTTCATAAGCCTTATCTACTTTAGGTACTCGACGTGGTATATCCTCATAGACTTTACCATATCTCTTAATTGTGCTAATTGAAATTGGCTTTAATAGTGAGTTTGCTGAATCTAAAACTGCATCTACAACTTCTGCCATTGAATTTTCAACTGGATTACCTAAGTTTATTACCTCACCAATAGCTTTATCAACTGAAGCAGCTAATATAAGCCCTTCAATGGCATCTTCAATATAAGTAAAACATCTAGTTTGGTTTCCACCATCATAAAGCTCTGGTGAGTTTTCATTCAAAACTCTATAAATCGATTTTGATACGACATATATTGGATTTTGTCTTGGCCCGTATACATTAAAGAAGCGAACGATACTCATTGGCCATCCATTTTTATGATGAACTCCAAATAGCATATGCTCACATAGGGCTTTTGAAGTTGAATATGACCATCTATCAACATTAGTAGGACCAAGAACTCTATCCTCATTTTCTGGCCAAGGAATTTTAGTATTTCTTCCATAAACTTCTGAAGTGGAAGCATAAAGCATTCTTATATTACTATTTTGGCATAACTCTATAAGATTTCGAGTTCCGATAACACTAATATCAATTAAGCTTAGTGGGTCCTCCATATATTTATTTACTCCAACAATAGAAGCTAAATGATAAATAACTAATGCATCAGATTGGAAAAAATCACGTAACCCACTATCTGATCTTATATCATTCTGGTAGTACTTGAAATTTTCATGATTTTTTACATTAACTAAATTCATATTTGTTTCTAGATCAGCAGTATCTAAAGCATGGACTTCATGACCCAAATCCAAAAGTTTCTCAGCCAAGTGACTACCAATAAGTCCAGCTACGCCAGTAATCATTACTTTATTATTATTCATTTTGAGCCTTAACTAATTAATATTAAATGTTCGACCAACGCCACTGTAATGAAAACCATGTTTAAGTAATTCATCTATTTCAGGCTTATTGAAATACCTTCTACCATCGTATACAAGGCCCCCAGATTTCATTAATTTTGAAAGTTGAGTTGTTGTTATTTTTTTTATTTCATCATGGGATGCACCATATACTACACATGAAGCATCACTAAGGCATTTTTCCCATGACAACTCATAATTAACCCTTTGATCATCAATTGAATCAAGGCTAACTGTGGGATCATAGACATGCACATTAGTATATCCTAGATCAAAAAGAGCTTTAATAAAAACTCTCATTGGAGTAAATCTAACATCACCAGAATTACTTTTGAATGAATAGCCTAAAATAGCAATTTTCACCTTGGTATGTGAAATATATTTTTCACTTAAGAACTCATTAACACTTGAGGCAACATAAAAAGGCATCTTATCATTCGCCTTTCTTCCATATTTAGGTAAATTAATTTCTACTTTATTACTTAAAGCTAGTGCTGATAAAAACCAAGGATCTTTCGTTAAACAATAGCCACCAACTCCAATAGACGGGGTAAGAATATTTACATAATGCTCACCTTTTTTTAATGTATTTGCACCTTTAATAACTTCCAAAATATCTATGTTGTATGGAAGGCTGTCACATAAAATTGCTAATTCATGTGCAAGAGCAATATTTAAATCAATCCACTGATTATCTGCTAATTTAACAAGTTCAGCAGCCTCAGACGAGGAAACTTTCAACACCTCAACATCTAGTACTTTTTTCCAAAATTCTGCACATTTATCAGTACTAGAATCATTGACGCCTCCAACAACAATAGGTAACGAGTTAAACTCACTAATTGCATTACCTTCTGCCAGACGCTCTGGAGAAAAGCCAACATAAATATCGTCTCTTTCTCCAAAAAACTCAAGTGCCATTTGTCTTGTTACGCCCGGTGGAACAGTGCTTTTAACCATAACAATTTGACCTGATTTAACATTTTTAGCGAGATTAAAGAATACTGATCTAATAGCACTTAAATCTGCGTTAAACTGATCTGAAAGAGGAGTTCCAACAGTTACTAAAATTACCTCGCTACTAGATATTGAATCATAGTCTAAGGTACCTGAAAGTGTTCCATTTTCAACTCCTTTTTTAACAAGATTTTTTAATGCTGGCTCTGGTATGTCACAAAGTCCTTTATTTAAATTTTCGATAGATTTTTTATTAGTATCAATTGCTACAACTTTATTGCCAGAATTAGATAAAACTGCACCAATCACTGCGCCAATATATCCAAATCCAATTATAGAAATATTCATAATACTTAGTAGTTTAGAACAAAAAAAAGAAATAATTATATATAGAATACGCGATAATCTGCTCCTTATTCAAGAATGATTAAACTCAACTATTTAATAGTTTTTTAATTATTTGTTTTACTATTAAAACAAATATCCTTAAAGAAAGTAAACGCATAATGTCATAAATAGAAATTTATAGTTATGTTTTATAAAATAACTATCCAGAAAAAAATTAATATATTTATTTATAAGTATTTAGTGATTTAATTAACTGAAGAAAAAGGCTAAAAATATTTTTGAATATGTGCAAAGTATGATGTAACCAGTACCTAATTTTAATTCTTGGATAATTAAATTTTATCTGGTAAATTATTAGATTTATTACCAAATAAAATTTTTGGTAAGTCTTTAATTCTTGTGTACCTCTATATAGTACTGAAAATTCATTTGCTGTAAACCAATGAACCATTAGATAGATGCATTTATTTTTAAAAGATTTTGAAGACACGTTATCGCAAACAGTAGATATTTTTTCTAAAAAATCCGATTCTGCAGATGTATAGTAATTCAAACTAGCGATGTTAGATGAATAAGACTTATCATGAGTCCTTAAATAAATTAATGGGGCATTAATCACATTAATATATCCATACTCAGACAATAGAATTGGAATTATAGTATCGCAATAAGACCCCTCTGAAGGTCCCAAAGAAGGAAATCCACCTATTTTATTTAATTTATCAGTGCGCATCAAACCATAGCAGCCAACTAAATTAAAATCTTTTGAAAGATATTTTGATATAAAGTCTACACTATTTAAATTCATAAAGTTTTTAGTGATATCTTTATTAAAAAATTCATCGCTTGGATTTAATCCAGACACATATGTACCGTAAACTCCAATTAAATTATCGCCCGAATTCTTCAAAGTCTGAATCATTGAGTCCAAAAAACTACTATGAAGAACATCATCATCAGCGAGCCATGTAAACCATTCACTATTTGCTTGACTCAATAAATAGTTTAAATTATTAATTTCACCACCACTATTTTCTTTATAGTTTATGATTTTAACTCTTGGGTCCTCATCAATTCCAAGATCTGCAAATGTAACTTTAGATTCAGGGTAATCATTTCCTATTATTAATTTAAAATTTTTATATTTTTGATTTAAAACTGAATTAACAGCTTCTATTAAAAAATCTGGCCTATTGTAAGTTGTCAGACCAATTGTAACTAGTGGATTTATTTTATCGATCATATTTTATTAATAACAGTTATAAAGGCATAATATAGGATCAAAAAAAATGGCTTCTAGTTTGGAAAATTTCATATATAAATACTTACTTCTACTCAAAATCAGACGATATAAACCTTCTTCCAATAAGATTATACTCTTTCTCCCAAATTACAGAATTTTCCTGGGTGAGCATATAAAATGGATTGACTGCAATTTTTGAAAGCAAAGAATTTACAACAGAGTGAAAGTTAAAAGCTTTAATTGTAGCGGAAGAAATATTAAGCTCATACCCTAATCCTTCTTTACAAATCATGCTCCAAATTTTGTCAAAATCATACTCAACTAAATGCCCCAAAGGTCGAACATGGTATTTCAATTTAGTTTTAGCTATTTGTCCATTCATGCAACTAACCTTTCCAGTAAAGAACTTATCATAACGATAAAGTGGGCCACCAGAAAGTTGTTCAGCAAAGTGAATACCAGTGAAGGTTTCAATCCTTGCTCCATAAAAAAAAACTAGTCCTCTTGCTTTATAAAGGTAATCAAAAAATGAGTTATTTCCAAATGGATCTATAGTTGTTAGTTTCTTAGGATCAACTTCATTAATATCTAACGCTTTTTTTCCACATACACTTAAAATAGGAGTTGAGCTTCTCCAGCTTGAAACATGTTTTCGATAATATTCAGATAATACTCCAACCTGTGATGGATCCGTTTCAACATTAAAGTTATGTGACAAAGGAAAATCATAATTAAACGTAGGAAAGTATGCGTCCCTTTCCCCTATTATTTCCTCGATACTAGCTACATGACTTTTTAATATTTCTAATGAATTAAATTTTTTTTCAATTAAGCCTAATGCACCCATGACATCACTATGAACAAGAATTGGCCCTTGACCACCTAACTTTGTAAGATTATGGGAAATTTCAAGACGAATTTTTTTTAATGAATTCATTAAGCAGTTGAACCACCGTCAATTGTCATTATAGTTCCTGTCATCATTGAACTATCTTCAGATAATAGATACTCCGCAGCACTTGCAACATCCTTAGGTAATGGAAGTCCAAGTGAAGTTCGTCTTCGTACTGATTCCAATTTCTTGCTATCAAGTCCAGAAGTCATTTCAGTCTCCATATAGCCTGGCGCAATGCAATTAACTGTAATACCAGCTCGACCTAGCTCACGCGAAAGTGAACGTGTAAAGCCCTCTAAGCCTGCTTTAGTGGATGCATACGCTGCTAATCCATTAAATCCAGTTTGAGCAATAATTGAAGAGATATTAATTATTCGACCACTTTTTTTGGCAAGCATTGAGCGGCAAGAATACTTTGTCATAATAATAGGAGCTTCAAGATTGACACGCAAAATTTTATGAATATCTGACTGATGTTGTGTCGCTAATAGGCTATCTAATCCAATTGCAGCATTATTGATAAGCCCATAAATTGGGCCATATTGCTTACAAATTTTGGCTACTAAATCAGGAATACCATCTAAGTATTCTAGGTCAAATATATGTAAGATTACTTGATTTTTTTTTGAAGCTAAATAATACTCAAGCTTGGGAGTTAATGAGCGACAAACACAATGAATAATATAATTTTTATCTATTAATCTTTCAAGTATTGCCATACCTAAGCCTCTATTAGCTCCAGTGATGATGACATTTTTTTTATCGTAATTATCTTTTGATTTTTCCACCATTTGATACTTCCATATTTTCTAAAATTGTTATAGATACTGGCATCTGATAGCGCTCAAGTTTGGGGCGCAAGTAAGCCTTAAGCTCTTGAGTAAAACCAGATGACTTTTCGCCTTCCAGAACAATATCTGCTGCGACTAAAGAACCTGTGATTGGATTTTTTACTTCATAAACTCGTACCAATTGAACATCTGGATGAGATAATATTATTCCTTCTATTTGCTCAGGATGAACCTTATTACCTCCAACATTAATAACGCCAGATTCACGGCCTAAAAAGAAGAAACGATCACCACTTATAGTTACACAGTCTCCAGTATCAATCCAACCATCTATTGACACAACTCCATTATTATTAAGATATTGATTTTTAACTAATTCATTATTAACCCAGAGCTTACCATCTAAAACTTTAAGTTTAACCTCATAATTATTTTTAGTAAGTAGGGAGCTTGGAAAGCCAGCCTTACCATCTGATACTGAAAAACCAACTCCTGCTTCCGTAGATGCATAAATATGCCTAATTTTCGCATTTGGGTAGGCTAATTTAAGTGAATTAAGTATTTTATCATCAGCTATTTCACCACCTAGAGTAATTCTTTGCAGAGCCAAGATATTAGCCTTCCCACTAAGAAGGATTTTACGCCACATAGTTGGAGTTCCACTTAAATGATTGCATCCATGTTCAGCTAGGAACATAAGCTGTTCTTCAAAGGCTTTAGATACAGATGGTTGAATAATTGTTGCCCCAGATATAAGGCTTTGCATTAATACTTGTATTCCAGCAAATCTCGTATAATCATATAAAAGACCCCAAATTGGAATATTATCTTTTAATGGGATTTTTCTTATAGTTCGTTGAATGCTCTTTAAATTATGAACAACAAGTTTTGGGCTTGATGTTGTGCCTGAAGTACTCATTACCCACTCTGTATGATTTTGAATAGGTTGGATAGAGTCTTTGACAGTTTCATCTATCTTTCTAAAGGCGTTAAAGCCATCTTTTTTAAAAGATACATTATGGTCTGTCAATAAAATATCTGCTTTAAATTGCTGAATGAGTACTTTAATTGTATCTAAGGGAATAGATGGTGATAAAAATGCTACTGCTTTTGCACAATTATCAGCAGCAATAATAATTTTGACTCCCTGTACAACGTCATTAACATTTAACCCAACACGAAGGCCTTTTATTTTTTTTTGGATTATAGTAGCTGAAGATAGAATTTCTCCATAGCTAAAAGAACCAGTATCGTTAATAATAGCTATTTTTAGTGGATCAATATGTCTCAACTCATCAATAAGCATTATTTTGGCATGTACTCAAAATAGAATTGCACTAATTCACCATAGGTTAATGGATAATAAGCTTCACTTGAAAGTGTAAATGGATCATAACCTATTTCTTCCTCTAGCCTTGTAACTAGAATTGCATAACCTAAACTATCTAAACCAGTTTCTAGCAACACAGTTTCTTCAGATAATATTAGTATTTTATTGTCTTGAGCTTCACTTAAATAAACTTCGTTTATAGTTTGGCGAATTAGCTTTTCAGTATTATTTAATGTTAGAATTTTTATATTTGACATGTTTTTTAATCATTAGTATAAATAGTTTATATTTAGTAAAATTATACTTGCTACTTCAAATAATTGGTTAACTACGAAGGTATTAATCTCGCAACTGTATAATTTTTTTAAAAGGCAGTGCAAAAGGATTGGGCCCTGGAGGAAGAATTGACATTGTAGGAACGTCACAGGCCAATGATACTACCAATGCATACGAGCTTAGCCCCACAACAAGATCTGCCCAAGCTATATCTTCATAAAGTTCATTATTTTTGCTAATTTTAATTTCAGTAACAAGATGCTGATATTTATTTTGCATAAAGTCATATTTATCTAAAGGTTCTGCAGGATGAAGTCTCAAACTTATATTGATAAGATGTTTAGAGAGATTTATTTTATTTAGATTACTCATTAAAAATTCAATAGCAGAAAACTCTAGATAGTTAGGTCTTAGTAACTTATCTCTTTCAGGGCTTCCAATAACTAATATATTTTCAATTACTTCCCGGCACTCTTTTGTTCTTAAAGATTGGGCTAGTTCGACTTCTTTTTGGAGATAATTATTAGGCACTTGAATAACTGAGCTGGATGAAAAACAATCTCGAGCCATCTCATATGCATATTCATCAGTCACAATAATTATATCTGGTAATGTTTCATTATCATCTCTAGTAAACCGGCCTTTATAGTCAGTCCAATGATCTATAACAGCGATAGTTTTTATACTTTTCTTTTTGGCATCAATTCGAGAAAAATGTTCTAATTCAGCACTCCCAGTTCCACTAAGTAAAGTTTTTGCATCTTTCAAAACATCTTCATTAGAAAAAATTTCAGAATCTGGAAAATTTTTTTTCCAAGTATTCCTAGCAGGCCCTTCCATACAAGCTCTAAAATCACCTGTATACGACTTTAACCATGCAATAATTACATTTGCTGACCCTGCATCATGACATACAACAGCTAAGGGAGGTACAATTAAATCTTCAAGTTTATTCATACAAGTTCATTACATTAATTCATTGTTAATATACTATCGATGGAACAGAGCGTTTCAAGAGCCTGCTCTCCTGTGCAAATTGAACTAAACTCCCCAGTCAATGCTAAATAAAGTTCATCAGCAACATGCATTTGATACTTTGCTGCACCCGTGAATAATTTTTCTGACTTATTTGCTAAAAAGTTATATCCTTTAAAATTTTCGCTTTTAGTAACTTTTGTCCATTCTAAATTATCTTGGTTCCAATATAATCTTCCTGTTGAGGAAATAATTTCAATCGTATAATGTGAATAACATTCTTCCCATGCTGGAATGATACTAACTTCACAGTTATTAAATTTTAAGTATGCATATGGCTCAAATCCAAAACCTGGAAATTCTCTTCCTTTATTAACTACTTGGGCAGCTTGGAGCTTACCGAACCAATATTCCATCAAATTAATATAATGAGAGCCATTATGCTTAAGACCTTTTGAGTACCAAAAAACACATTTGATAGGGGCCTTAATAAGGCCATTGTCAATCCTTTCTTTAACTTCTTTACTCCCAGGTAAACATCTTCGGACATAGTTAACATACAAGTTAATATTGTATTTACTACAAGTACTTACAATCTCCTTGCCTTCGGCTAAATTATTACCCATAGGTTTTTCACAAAGAATTATTTTTGGGATAAAACATTTTATAATTCTTCTGATTGATTCTATCTGAAGAGAAGTTGGAACTGCTAAGATTATTAGATCTGGTTTAATACGAAGCAGGGCATCTTCAATTTCATTATAAGAATCAATAGCATATCTTTCACTAAAGATATTACAAGCTTTATTATCTATATCTACACCTGCCTTTAAATCAAACCCAGAATTTAAAGCAAATGCTCTTGCATGAGTTTTAATATATTCGTCTTGATCTTGATGTAAATCATAGTTTAAGCCAATATCTCCAAGGCCAATTAATACGCATGAAAAGACTTTTTTAGTCATTTAAGATGGTCCAATATAGCTTTAAAGGTTAAAAATTTCATTATATTTTTATTCTAGGATAATTTATATGGTGATCACCTTAATAAGTCTAGATTAAGCCAAACTTTTTTAAAGGCATTAATTATCATATCTACATCACTATTTTCAAGCTCATATTGACAAACACCAATAGAAATATGAGAATCTTCATGCAGTGATTCAGCTATTGGACATATGCCTTTAGAGTAATCAACATCACGCTTACAGAATTCAGAATTCCAAGGAAAACCTTTTGAGCCAAAAGCAATTTTCTCTTGAAACATAGGCAAAAGATGGAGATTTGTATAGCCAGTTCCAACACCTTCAATACCCTCAGCACTTAGAGCTTCAGCAATTTTATGTTTTGAGATATTTAACAACTTAATATCTATAACCATTGGATAGGAGTAGTAAACATGAGTGCAATGGTTTTCTACAAAGGGAAGTTGCAAGCCTTTAAGGCCATCAAGGCCTTCAGTCAGCCTCTCTGCAACTTTTTGCCGCTTTCCTATAAGACTTGGTAACTTTTTAATTTGTTCTATTCCAATTGCACTTTCAATTTCACCAAGTCTAAAGTTATAACCAACCATATTAGTTAAATCTTTTTCGCCTTTAGCTTCAACAACTGCTTCAGCATGATTTCTAATTAACCTTAATTTATCTGCATAAATGTCACTATTTGTTACAAGAATACCGCCTTCACCAGTATGAATATGTTTGTGATAATTTAAACTATACCCTCCAATATCAGCAAGAGTGCCTGCATACTCTCCATAATACATCGCACCTGGGGCTTGAGCAGTATCAGAAATAACTTTAAGATTATGCTCTTTAGCAATAGCCAAAATAGATTTCATATCTGCAGAATGGCCAAAAATATCAACAACCATAATTGCTTTAGTTTGAGGAGTAATATTTGACTCTATTGATTTTGGATCTAGACAATATGTATTAGGATCTATATCAGCAAAAACTGGAATGGCATTCCAATGAAGAATGGCTGTTGCACTTGCACACATCGTCCAAGGTGTAACTATAACCTCATCACCAGGCTCTATACCAATTGCCCCTACTGCAGCAATAAGGCCAGATGTCCATGAATTAACCACAACTGCGTGCTTAACACCAAAGAATGACTCACATAGTCTCTCAAACTCCTGCACCTTCGGTCCGCCAAAGAAGTCAGGGCTCCAAGTTCCTAAAAACTTTGACAATACTCCAGTTTCTATAACCTTTATTGCAGCAGATTTTTCCTCAATAGCAATTGGGTTATATCTAGCAAAAGGCTTTTTAATTGTTTTTTCACCACCAAAAAGGGCTAGTTTATTTTCCTCTTTCATAAAATTCATTCCATAACAATTATTTATTAAAGTAACCTAAGAGCGCATATCTACTACAACTCTTCCCAAAATATCTCCAGAAAGAATTTTATCAATTTTAGAGTCTAAATTTTCCAGACTACAATCATCTACTAAATATTCCAAATTTTTTGGCTTCCATTCATTAGCCAATTTTGACCAAACTGCTATACGATCTGTCATTGAAGTTTCCGAAGATGCAACACCTTGAAGAATTACTCCACGCATAATAAAAGGAAATACTGTTGCTTCCAATTTAGAAGAAGAAACTAGTCCTATTGAGAGAACAACTCCATGCTTTTTGGTGGAATTAAGAGCTGTAACTAGGGTATTGCCACCAACAGAATCTATTGCTCCAGCCCAAACTTCTTTTAGTAGAGACCTTCCCGAATTATCATCAACTGATTTACGATCCATTACTTCAGACGCCCCAAGTTTTTTTAAAAAGTCTTTAGCAGCACTCTTCCCAGTTGAAGCGCTTACAGCGTAACCCAATGAAGACAAAAGAGCTACTGATAGACTTCCAACCCCTCCAGAGGCTCCAGTAATAAGGATAGGACCATGCTCAGGAAAAATATTTTGCTTCTGTAAGAGCTCTAACGCATAACCAGCTGTGTAACCAGCCGTTCCAAATATCATACTCTCTCGCAAACTTAAACCATCTGGTAATGGCATAACCCAGCTAGATGGAACCCTTATGTACTGACCAAAACCTCCTGGAGTATTCATCCCAAGGTCAAAACTTATTACTACAACATGGTCACCAACTTTAAATTTATTATCACTTGTCGATTCAATAACACCAGCAGCATCTACTCCAGGAGTATGTGGGTAATGCCTAGTTACTGTCCTAACTCCTGAGCATGAAAGACCGTCTTTATAATTAAGTGAAGAGAAGTGAACGCGTATTAAAACTTCACCTTTTGGTAATTCACTAATATTACGCTCTTCAATTGACCGGTTAAAACTGCCACCATCCTGTCGGACAATAAGTGCTTTATAAACATTACTCATATTAATTAAATCCTTGGGACTGGCATATCATGAGGAGATATCAGCGTGAATTCACCTTCACATACCTTTATATTATTAACTTTAGTTTTAACAAAACCTTTCGCTATTCCTCGCTTGTAGGACAACAAATCAGCATAAATATCTAACTGACTATTAGGTGAAACTTTAGACAGTAACTTTGTACTAACATCTGTAACAAAAGACAACTTTCCTTTGTGCCCTTCCATTGTGTAGATCACAAGCACAAGTGTTTGCAGCATTGCTTCAATTTGTAATACTCCTGGCATAAGCTTTTCTTTTTCTAGATGGCAGTTAAAAAACCAATCTTCTTGCTTAAGTTTTTTTATTGCATAACAACTCTTTCCTGGAATAATTTTTTCCACATGATCAATCATGAGAAATGGTGGCGTAATCTCTAAGTAATTAATGATTTCATCAGTATTAAAAGTATCTTGATTCATTAGATTAAATTTTTTTCAGAAAATTTTCTATGTCAACAGCAATCTTTTCACCCACTAATCTATATTTTTCAAGAAGAAACCTATACTCCGCAGTTTTGCCAAATTTATCAGGAAGTCCAAGAATTAGCTGAGCTGGACTCTTAGAGAATTGTGTTTTATATTCAGCTATAGCACTTCCAAGACCTCCAACAACCGAATGTTCTTCAACTGAAATAATAGCCTTTGAAGAAGCTATAGCTTGATCTATTGCATCATAATCACATGGCTTTAGAGTATGCATATTTACAACTTTGGATGAAATCCCTAAACCATCTAAAATTTTAGCGGCCTCAAGTGATTCATAAACCATTGAGCCAATTGCAAAAATAGTAATATCTGTCCCCTCTCTGAGGGTAATTGATTTACCTATTTGAAAATCATATTCTTCAGTATAAACTGATGGATTTCCTACAGCTCCTGTTAACCTTATATACATTGGTCCATTAAACTCTGCAGCAGCATGAACGACCTTAACAATTTCTGCACAATCTGCAGGACAAACAATAGTTAAGTTTGGTATTGATCTCATTACTGCTGTATCTTCAAGGCCATAATGTGAATTACCAAGAAATGCCATAGATATACCACTTCCAATTGCAACCGCTTTGACATTTAACTCCATATATCCAAGATTCATACGAATCTGCTCTCCAGAGCGTAATGTAATAAACGGTGCAAAAGATGTTGCAAAAACATTGTGACCTTCTTTAGCAAGGCCTGCTGCAACTCCTATCATATTTTGTTCTGCAATACCAATATTTATAAATCTATCAGGAAAGGTATTTTTAAATCGAGCAAGTCCAGAAGAGTCACCAAGATCTCCAGAAACCATCATTAAATTAGGATTTTTTTCACCTGCAGAAAGCGCAGCCTGACCAAATACAGCCCTTGAGCCCAACCTTGACCACAACCTTGCATTACTAGGATTAATAATAATTTGTTATCCCTCCAGTTCAGCAAGTGCGAGTTCATACTTGCTTTTAGTTAGTACATTATGATGCCACTCATTATTGTTTTCCATGAAAGAAACTCCTTTCCCTTTAGTTGTATTAGCAACTATCATTTTTGGTTTTCCATCATCATGTTTCGCTTCAAGAGCATCAACAAGTTGAATAATATCATGACCATCAACATCATATACATCCCATCCAAAGGCTTCAAATTTAGCAGCTAGATTCCCAAAGTTAATAATATCACTACTAGGCGTCATATCACTTTGAAGCTTATTATAGTCAACAATTGCTATCAAGTTATCAAGCTTTAATTGTGGGGCTAACATCACAGCCTCCCAAACGGAACCTTCATTGCACTCACCATCACCAAGAAAAACAAAGGCTCTATAGTTTAAGTTTTTATTTTTTTTAGCAGAATATGCAATTCCAATTCCCATTGCTAACCCTTGACCAAGACTTCCATTTGAAGATTCAATGCCAAGGTCTAAATTCATTATAGGATGAGCAATAAGATCACTTTCATTAGTTAAATAGGTAGCATATTTCTCTTCACTTATAAATCCAGCAGCAAGCAAAGCAGAGAAATAACCCAGAACTCCATGGCCTTTGCTCAATATAAATCTATCACGTTGCTCCCAGCGTGGGTTATCTTTATCAAAATTTAAAATATGGGAATAAAGGGTTGCCATTACTTCAACCATTGATAGCCCCCCCCCAAGATGAGCAGCATGGGAACTTTGAAAGCTTATATCTAATATTTTACGACGCATGAAATGAGCCATATTTTCTATCTTTTTTAAATGATTCATAAGACCTTTTTAATAATTAAGGAATGCCACCATCTGCACGTATCACCTGACCTGTTACAAATGAAGAGAGATCTGACGCTAAAAATAGCGCAACATTTGCTATATCTTTTGGTTCTGCAGCTCTTTTTAATGCAGAAGCATTTATAAGCTTATCTCTAGCATCTACAGACATTTGTTCAAACATGTCAGTTTTTGTAACGCCAGGAGCAATAGCATTTACTCGAATACCAGAAGAACCTAACTCACTTGCCATACTTTGAGTTGCTCTCGCAAAAGCTGACTTACTCGACCCATAAGCAAGTGTTCCTGGATCAGCAATATAGGCAGCTGATGAGGATAAGTTAATAATAGAGCCAGATTTATTCTTAACCATAATTTTAGCTATTCCTTGAGAGATAGCAATCTGGCTAAAAAAATTAATTTCAAATATTTTTCTGAGCTCCGCACCCGTTGTCATTTGAAATAAAGCGCCACTTGCAATTCCTGCATTATTTACCAAAATATCAATTTTTTTAGAAATAACCATAACCTCTTTAATTGATTTTTTAACTGATTTTTCATCAGATAGATCAACTATTACAGGATTTACTGAGATATTAAATTTATCTTCAAGGCTATTCATCCAAAAAGTCGTATCAGGACTTATGCTTCGTATGCAAACTATGATATTAGCTCCATTTTCAGCATATGTTTCTGCTATACACTTACCAATGCCTCTACTAGCTCCTGAAATAACTGCTACTTTATTTTGCAACAACTTATTCATCGTATACTCTATTATTCATCATCAAGCTCTCTAAAAATTGGTCCTCTTTCATAAACTGGAATCAGTAAAGCCCAATCATCATCATCATCATCAATTTTATTTCCATCTGGGAAGGGAGGTGATGAGCCAACATTAATTAAGGATAATACTCTTTTATCAGAATAATAGAATCTAAAAATATTTTTCAAAAAGGCCGAAAATATTCTTACTTTCTTTAGCTTACACAAATTTAGAGCTTTAATTTTTTGACTATCATCTAAATCAATAAAATTTTTAAAAAATTCATCATTTGAAATTTTAGTTAATTCAAGCAAAAAATCAATTTCAATCTTCTCAATTCCATGTTTAATTTTATAATTATTAAAATCTAATTGAGACGCAGGTGGCATTTTTAATTTACTATCACCTGGAATAATTGCATTTAAAACTGTTTCAATCATAATGGATTTGAAATATTAGAAATATTTTTACGAATATAATCACAAGCAAATAAGGTAATCGCTTGTGCTGTTGCAACTGGATTAACAGCCCCAGAAGTAACAAACACGCTACTATCTACTATAAAAATATTTTTAACTTGGTGTGCTTGGCCAAATTTATTAACTACTGAAGTTTTGGGATTTGAGCCCATCCGCGCAGTTCCCATCAGGTGCCATCCACTATTTTTTACAGGTGCAAAAGATGAGGTTACTCTGGCTCCTGCTGAAGAAAAAATCTCTTTACTCATCTTAATACCATGATTAAGAATATTTTTTGTATTATTACTCAATTCATAATGAATTTTTACACCAGGTAGGCCAAACAAGTCTTTATTTTCATAATCAAGTTCTACTCTATTATGCAGTTCAGGGAGATCTTCAGAAATTATTGCTATACCTGCAGTATGATTAAATATTTTTTTAAAGTCCTGATGATGATCTTTACCAATTGATAATTGCCGCATAAAATATCCAGTTGTAGCTGTCTCTATAGGAGGAGTACCACGCAAAATCTGCATTGTATAGCCTCTAGAAAAATCATTTTCACCTCGTGTTTCATAAAACTCTTGGCTTAGAATGCAGCACCCATGAGGGCCAATACTTGACTTAAGATCTTCATCAAAAACCCCCTCAACATACGCCAAAGGATGGAGCATTAAATTTTTTCCTACTAATCCATTATCATTTAATAACCCTTCTGGAAAAGCTTCTGATTTTGAATTTAATAATAAACGGGGCGTTCCAATACCGCTGCAAGCTACAATTACAATCTTTGCTTTAAATTCACATTCATCACCATTTTTATCAAAATATAAGACGCCATTTGCAAGACCTTTTTTATCTAAAGTAATTTCATAAACTCTTGATTCAGTATAGACTTCAACACCATTTAATCTTGCCAATGGCCAATATGTTACATCTACACTTCCTTTTGCTCCTTGAGAGCAGCCAACATTGCATGGACCCAAGTTAATACAATTCGCACGATTATTTCTTTTGTCTGTATTAATTGCAGCATATGAAGGCCACCAATGCCAATTCATTTCATTAAAAGCTTTTGCTAGTTTTTTACCCATATCCCCCAAAGGGACGGGAGGAAGAAGAGAATTATATTCAGGGTAAGCAGTATCTCCAACCAACCCAGCAACCCCCATTTTTTTTTCATTTTCATCAAAAAAAGGATTTAACTCAGAGTAATTTAATGGCCAATCATCAGCAATATTATCTAAAGTTTTTACACGAAAATCAGATGGGTGAAACCTTGGAAAATGGGCTGAATAAAGTATGGTACTTCCACCAAAACCATTAAAGTTTGCTATTGATATGGGTGAGTTGGAATCATCAATTGGATAATCTGCTAGATTTTTTCTGATATTAGGATCAAAACTAGATTTATCTGACCTAGACAACTCCCAATCCTCAGATTTTGTTGGATAGTCAGACGAATTAGAAAGTGAGCCTTGTTCAAAACAAACTATTCGAAGAGATTTATCTCTACTAAGTGACCACGCAGCAGCAGCTCCACTTGCACCAGATCCAATAATGATAATATCCGCAACATCATTCATTTTTTTCAGGTTTTTTAGGTAAATATTCTTCTAGAATCTCAGGGATAGTAATCAACATATCTGCTTCACAAGCTAGCTCACCATTTGTATATGCAAAACCCTTGCCTTTACAAATCCCTCTTTTCCAGGAAATTACTTCAGTTTTTATTTCAAATTTATCGCCAGGTAAAACCTCTTTTTTAAAACGAACAGTATGAGATAAGGCATGAGTCACCTTTCCTTTTAATCCAGGCAAAGTGGTTATTGCAACTGTAAGCATTTGAGCTAAGGCTTCGAGCTGAAGAGCACCTGGCATATTTGGACCCCCAGGAAAATGCACTGGAAAAAACCACTCATTCAATGTCATATTTTTATAGCCACGTGCATATTTACCTGGCAGTACCTCATCTACGTAATCAATCATAAGAAAAGGGTATCTGTTTGGCTGATATTCCTGAAGTTCAACACTATTAAGACTAAATTTTTTATTCATACTAAAACTCCAAATAAATTAAAAAATATCCACGGTTCTTGAAAGATGATTAATTATATCGTAACCATCCCATATAACATCCATATCCAATGACCTTCCAATAGGGACAATCCTATCAATTCCTTGCAACTTACTGGAAATTATAAAATTCTTCAACTCTTCAACTTCAAATCCAAAATATGTCATTGTTTGATATCGATCATCAATAATAAAAGACAATTCATTAAGACTCTCAATTGAAATTTCATGAATTGTGCCGTAATAACCTCTTTGGTTATACTGCTGTTTGTGAAAATGAGAAAGCTCAATATTAAAAAGTAAATTATCTTTATGACTTATACGAAGAACATTATCATTATTAATTGCACTACGACAAGCATCAACATATTTATTCATATATTGAATAGGCTCTAATGAGTGTTTTGAGTTCACATATTCTAGAAACAGAGGCCAAAGCCTTTTTTTAGCTTTTTTTATTGTTGCATCATCACCCACCCAATTAAATAATTGTGGAGAAGAGCAGGCATTTTGATCCATAATATAAACATCATTAAACATTCTAGCGCAGAGCTTCTTTAAATCGTCATCATTAGATTCAGTGATCTTAATTGCATTAATAGCACAAAGTGAAAAACGATCAGGGAAAACAATTTCACGCGACCGTGGTTTACATGGGTAAGTTCTCATTTTTGCAACCGTCTCATCGCCACCCCAAATAACCTTTCCATCTGCAATTGACATCCAAAAACTATTTACTTCATCATCACGATTAAACTTAATAATTAAAATTGTTTTTTTAATTTCACTATATTTTGGTACCTCTAAAAGCCTATTTAAGACATTCATTATAAGTTCAGTTGACTCTGACTCCTTGGAAGAAAGTCGCACTACAGATGAATTACCTGAAAGAATACCAAATGCCAAAGAAAATGCAAAATTCACAGGTACATTTGAAGGGCTATTATGATAAACCAAACCTAAGCCAACTCTTAAATGTCTTGAGTCAAACTCCGTAGTAATTTTATTTAAATTTGAAGTCCTGCACCAAAATGCAAAAGTAGCAACATCCGGATATTTTCGTATATCTTTTTCACTTAATAGCGCTTTTGCAAAATCTGAGAGAAAATTAATACGAGACTTTTCATAAACCATCACTGGAATATTTACTAATATATCTGACTCATCAGTTAAGAAGGTTAATTTTTTCTTAACATTATTAGGAATATGTATCACTACAGCCCCTAATTTCAGCACTTTTAATTCTTCCATGAACTTTAAAATATTTCCCCATTCTTCCACATATACAATCATCCTCACCATGAATTGTCCCAAGATCCTCTGTGAGTATAGAATGTCCAGGATAGCTTTTTGGAATAACAGAGAGAAGCTGAATGAGCCCTTCCACTCCATTTTCTTCAGGAGAATGTGTTTTATGATTTCTAATAATTAGATCTGAAAATGATGGAGAATGAAAAAAACCATGCTCACATTCGACAAATATTGAACCAGTTTGCTCTACCATTCCATAGTAGTTATGTATCTTAGATATCTCAGAGACTTTAAAAATACGTTTTTTAAACTCAATATTATCAACAGACTGATTTTCTAATTGCTTCCACCCACCTCCATGTAATAAAATTGCATTTGAAAGGTCTACTTTTTTTCCAAGCCTATCTAATTCAAGAACAAAGTGCTTCCAAATAATAAAAGTAAAGCCAAAAATAAGAATATTTTCAGTTTTATATTTATCTAAAAAATCTTTAACTCTTTGGAAGTTAAAGGTCATATCATCGTCCAAAGCAAACTCTACTTCACGTCCAAACATAGAAAAACCAAGAACTCCAGCGGTACGTGCTGAAAATTTCGAACGATTAGAAATTATTGATTTTGTATCCATGATAAGCATTGGTAGTCTTTTTTTACCAATAAAGTCAGTCATAATTTTTGAAAGTACTTTTACTTGAAGTAGGGATGTTTCTTTATCAAGAAAAATTTTTGAGACATTCTGTCCACTTGTTCCTGAAGAAGTCATAGTCTTTATAATATCACTTTTTTGAACACTTAATAATTCCACATGCTTAAACAATCTAACAGGAATAAATGGGACGTCTGGCAAAGATTGATATTCGTCCTTAATTCTTTCTAGCTTGTGCATTAAAGTATTATATTCCTCACAATTTTTAAGATGAAGCTGAGTAAGTGAGTTCATATTATTAAGCATAAAATTATTCTTATCCAATTTATTAAGATTAAAAACTGGAATTTTTTGCATATCTATCATTTATTTTTTTTGAATACCCTTATAATCAATTTTTCCATTAGTAAGTCTTGGAAAGCCTGAGACAACTTTAATTTGAATTGCGTTATGGTTTATATTAATTTCTTGGGAAACTTCTGATAACAATCTTTCTATAGATAAATTTTTATCTCGAATTACATAAATAAAAAGATTATTGTTGTCTCCAATAATTGCACTTTCAAAGCCTTTATCAAGAATAATCTTTTCTAAGGAAAAAAGGGATACTCTATTCCCATAGATCTTTGCAAATCTATTAGTACTTCCTTCGATATAAAAAAATCCATCACTATCGAATCGGGCTAAATCACCTGTTCTTAAAATTCCTTTATTTAAATCTCCCAACCTTAGGTCGGATATAGAAATTGCATAGCCCATTGAAACATTCTCACCACTATAAAAAAGTTCGCCAATTGAGTCAATCTGATCAATAATCTTACCTTGTTTATCTTGAATCCAAATCTTTCCACCTGGTATAACTTTACCTATGCTTCCTGGTTTTTTATCAATATCGCTAGGAGATAGATAGGAAATTCTTGCAGTTGCCTCAGTTTGCCCATACATTGTATAAAAACGAATTTTTTTTTGCTTTAAAGTTGCATTAATTTTATATATCTTTTCATTACTTAACCTTCCACCTGCTTGGGTCATTTTTGTTATTGATGGAATTTTTAATCTATCAATTCCAAGTCTTAAAATCATTTCATAGTTGTAAGGAACTCCTGCAAGACTTGTTACTGAGTGCTTTTTAATTAAATGCCAAAATTCTTTTTCCATCATAGACTTACTTGTTAGAACTATAGACCCCCCAGATTTAAGGTGACTATTTATTACTGATAGGCCATATGAATAGTTGAAGGGTAAAGAAGATATCGCCCTATCATTAGATTTTATATCTAAATATTTTGATATTGATATTGCATTTGAAGTAAGATTTTGCTTAGTCAATCTAACCAGTTTTGGCGAACCTGTAGAGCCTGATGTGCTTAATAGTAATGCAAGGTCTGGATGAAGCTCAATTTCCTCAAACACATTTCTTAAATAAAAACTATACCCTTTAAATTTAGAAGCAAAGGAATAATCATTATGACTATTTAGATCTATTTTTTGGAAAATATATCTAGGTTTATAAATATTTATTAAATTGTCAATTTGACCTTGATTAGTCTTATTACTCAACAATAATGGAACAATACCAGAGTCTAAAGAAGACAAATATGCAACTATGGTAGCTATATCATTGTCTCCAACGATAAATATTAAGTGTTTTGAAGAAAATAATCTGGAAAAATTAGCAACTTCTTGATGTAAATCTGAATAAGTTATTTCTAGTTTATCGCCTTCTATAAGTGCGATATCATCCAAATTTTCAGCATTGCATAAAAACATTAGTCAATAACAATATCATAATTCTTTAGTTTTTCTATACCGACTGTATATGAAGAAAAGTCAACAATATCATCAATATCCATCATAATGTCAAATGCATCTTCAAGTGAAGCAATCATTCCCATATGGCCAACTGAATCCCATTCTGGAATACACTGGTACACAAATTCCTCATTTAACACATCTTCCGTTACAGAAAAACAGTCTATGAATGTTTGATTATATTTTTCTCTATTGGTCATCTTATTACTCCTTTAAGTTATATATTTATATTGCTGGCCTGATTCTAATAAAAACTCTAAAACCTTAATGAGAAATTAAAAAGCTTCAATTTTAGACAAAATAGTCTATAGGTTTTAATTCTTAGATAAGCTGGAGTTTTCTATCCAACGAAAATAGTACAAAAAATCATCAGTGCTTGCATCTGGAAATGATTTTTGAATCACTTTTTCCATGCTACTTCCTTTGTCAACTCTCCTAAATTTTAAACGTTGGTGTATTTTTTGCATAAAGTGATTATCATTTCGCATGACTATTATCCAATAAGCACCTGAAAATAGTTTATCAATAGTTTTACTATGTTCAGTTACTGCATGCATCGCATCTAAAGCACTACAAGACTCATTAGCAATAAACCAACCACTAACAATTACATCTTCATTATCTACTTTCTTCAACTGATGCCATATGTATAAAAGAACCTTACCATTTTTTCGCAGAACATAAGAAGTTCTTCTATTATCTTTAAGCCACCAAATATAATGATCAAGTTGTGAAATTGGTCTTGTATCTATCATCTTATCTAGATTTATTTTTAAGTTACGAGCAGCTAAATATCGATTGACAGAAAAATCATCAATTTCGCTTAAATCATAGCCAGACTCAAAATTAAGTTCATTTTTTATATGAACTGGCTCTATTTTCAATATTTTTTCAGTTATGATTGATTTAATAGCATTACTTACTCGAAATACCCCTTTTCCATCAATTTTGAATGGAGTATGATTTTCATAGTATTTATTAAACCTACTATATTGGGATAATATTAGATGAATTAGAATAGCAAAATTTTTAAAATCACTCTCATCTATTTTATTTAAGTGGAAAAAGTGACCAAGGTCTTCAAAATTTTCATTATCATTTTTCTGATTTTCACTAATTGAAAATGTTAGGCATGGAATACTCATTGCAAGTGATTCAAATAGAGTTCCACCAGAAGCTCCTATATACAAATCAGCTGAACTTATTTCATTATATAAACCATCTTGATTCAGAATTAATCTCACATTATCATGTTTTTCAGAAAATGCTATCAAGCCCTCCTTATTTAAAGCATAAGGGCCAACAATAGTTGAAATCTCATATGGTAAATTATCAGGTAGTTGATCAATTAAATGACAAATTAAAGAAATCAAAAATGTAAGATCACCGCCGCCACCAAGACTTAGTAAGATTTTTAGTTGCTTATTTTTTTTAAATGATTTATGGCTTATTTTTTTTACTAAACCAAAAACTTCATCAATCAAAAGATATTTAGGTCCTAAGAGGCAGGGGGTATTACTAAGAACTTTATTCTCATATCGTTTAAAAGTTTTCTCACCTTCCCAGGTTGAGTCAATTAATAAATGGCATTCATGATTACTTTTATCCTGATCATCTAAAACAATAACTTTACAGCCTAATTGTGCAATTGATCGCTCCCAAATATTTGAAAATCGATAATCATCTACTATAACAGCCTTTACATCATTATTAGGAAGACTACCTAAGAGACGGATCGCATCATTTTCTTCATTTTGAAATGACTCATTAGAAGAGTAAAGGCCACTAAAATTAAACCCCTCAAGATAGTCATTTAGATATTCATTAACATAATCAAGTACAAAAAAAACTTTAAACCCTTGACTATTCAAACTAATGCCCAAGCGACGGCATCTTGCAAGATGCCCTATTCCTGAGGTAGAGGATGCATTGGTTCTTATAATTACCATAAAAACTAAATTATAACTTTAAGAGTCTAAATATTTTAAATAATACGTTTAAGAAGAGAATCATAAGTAAATCAGATTAAATGGTTACTTTAATTTAACCATATCCCATTGGAGCAATGTTCCTTTTAACATATCTCTTGTAGCTGAATATTTATCAATAATTTGATCAAAGTACTTAGGCTCTATACCTCCACCAGGCCTTAAGCTTTTAATATTCTTAATCGACAGTAACTCACCTTTGATAATATTATTAGTGACTATTAAACAGCGTTTTGGTTCGCTCTCAATAAGAGGGTAAGTAACTCTACCTATGGCCTTCTCAACAGTCCTAACACTATCAACTAATAACTTAAATTCCTCTGGGGTAGATGAAAAAAAACTATCAGCTGTTTTATCCCTCCTATCCATTACAAAATGCTTTTCAATAATTTGAGCACCAAAAGCAACCGAAGCAATCGGCACCCCAATACCCATAGTATGATCTGACAACCCAACAATACACTTAAAAGTTTTTTTCATATGAGAAATAGTTTTTAAATGGATATCTTCTGGTGGCGCGGGGTATTCACTTGTACATTTTAATAATGCAAAATCTTTAACATTTTCTTGTTTAAGACATTTTAAAACTTCATTTATTTGAGATATTGTCGCGCTTCCAGTCGAAATAATAATTGGCTTCTTCGTTTGAGCAACCCTTCTGATAAGAGGGATATCAATAACCTCTGGAGACGCAATTTTATAGGCTGGACAGTCTAATTCTTCTAAAAAGTCAATCGCAGTTGGATCAAATGGAGAAGAAAATATAGAAATACCTATCTTATCGGCTAATTCAAATAATTGCCCATGCCACTCCCAAGGCGTATATGCTTCTTTATATAAGTCATGCATATATTGGCCACTCCATGGTCCTTTATTAATATAAAAATCTTTACTTTTATGATTAAGTGTCAGAGTATCAGCGGTATAAGTTTGCAATTTAATTGCATCGGCTCCAGAGTCTTTGGCCGCATATACTAAGTCAATAGCTTTATTAATGTCATGCCCATGGTTAGCTGACATTTCAGCAATAATAAAAGTTGGGTGATTGTCACCAATAAGTGATTTATTAATTTGCATTATATTTTTCTATTAATTTTTTGAATCACTTCATGCATTATTTCTGCCCTTATCCAATCTTCAGTTGAGTCGATATCTTGAACAAGATGCCTGGGAAGTATATAAGGAATTACGATTTTAGATAATATTGAAATATCACTATTAAATGATTGCTTAGTTCCCCAGTAAAACTGTCCAGCATCATGATATGTTTCATCTAAATCTTGAGAACGGCTATGAAAGTGTTCTGGCTGAAACAATTCAACTTTACCATTTTGTCTTATTTTAATAGCTCTTTGTATTGGAAATGGAAAGCTGGTTACACCAAAACAAAAATCTGCATCCATGTTTTTAAAAATTTTGTAGGCTTTAGAAATAGTATTAGGCTCAATAAAAGGAGCAGTAGCATATAAACAACATACATGATTAATTAGATTTCCTTGATTTTCCATCCAATTAATTGCATGACTAATTACTGAGTTAGTAGAAGCAAGATCATTTGAAATTTCTGCAGGTCTAATAAATGGAACCTCAGCGCCAAATTCTTTTACTACTTGAGCAATTTCATTATCATCAGTCGAAACTATGACCTTATCAAAACAACCACTCGAAAGTGCTGCTTCAATTGAGTAAGCAATAATAGGCTTACCATTAAAGATTTTAATATTTTTTCTTGGAATTCTCTTACTTCCACCCCTCGCTGGAATTATACAAATATTCATTGCAAACTTTTTCCTAATTCAGTTACAACCTTATCTTGCTGATTAATGGTCATTGAGGAAAATAAAGGTAATGATAGTGCATTCTCATAGTATTGCTCAGAGTTAGGAAAATCACCATGCTTAAAACCAAGGCCTTGATAATATGGCTGCATATGAATTGGAATATAATGAACGTTTACACCAATATCATTTCGCCTAAGTTTATTAAAT
>Ga0209482_1000768_pt1 | contig 25831 bp, 28 predicted proteins | sample CoawatmetaG10DNA_FD_187512 | JGI IMG/M metagenome (GOLD analysis project Ga0209482, IMG submission 187512) | Marine microbial communities from the West Antarctic Peninsula - Coastal water metaG104-DNA (SPAdes) (version 2) | ecosystem: Environmental > Aquatic > Marine > Coastal ...
CCCCTGTATTTATTGAAATTATAAATATAATTACAAATAATACAGTTATAATAATATTATTCATCCCTAAAATATTAAAAATAGAGCCACTTGACAAAACAAGAAGTATCAGTATTAAATAACTAGTAAATTTCATATGATTAAATTTTTTCTATCATAAATAAGACTATAATAAAATTCGTTTCTTTTTAATGAAACGTTTTAAATGTATACATCTGTTTGGTGTATATAAATGAGAATTATTTTTTAGAATTATTCGATTTTGACCATATAAATCAATCAGATAATTTTATAATCATTTAGTATACCAAATGATTCATGTTTAATTGTATTCGTAAGATACTTTTCTTTTTGAACTGATTCATTCGTATTTCTATAACCAAAATAACCTTTTCTAAATATAAAGATATCTGTGTGTACTCCATTCTTATAATTTATATTATAATCCTACATATTTAATTACGATACAAATAGTTAAAAATTCTCAATTATTTATTTTGATTACTTTAAATGGAATATATTTCTCTTCATCAAGCAATCTACCGATCATTGCAAACACTCTATGCTTACCACCTATAACTGCATTATCTGTTATTTCAATAGGAAATTTTGATAAAAAAGATTTGATCATCTCTTCATTCATTTTTTCTAATGAGTCATAATAATCTGATGAATAAGGAATAGGTTTATTCGTTTTGTTTATAAGATATTTATTTACATCTGCATACGGAATAACACCTTTTCTAAACTTATATTTAATACAATACCAAAAATAATTATTTCCTGACCACCAGAAATCCATATCCAAATTTGAAGGTATATTAAAAGGAATAATAAGTTCTGACTCTTCAATACTATTCTCTATACTATTAATAACAGATTTAGAAGACAAATATGTAAGAATATCTTTAACAATTATAAATTCCCTATCATTTGTTACGATATTTAAATGTCTAGCTCTCCACTTCCAATTGAACGAATCTGTGGGTTCAACTTTAAGATTTAAAAAATCTTCTAAACTCAACTCCTGATACTTAATGCCAAACAACTGAGTGATAGGCGAAATTAGAATATTAATAAAAGATGGAAATCTTATCATAATACTTGAAAGTTTTGATAATACTTTTTTCAATATCTTTTGAGGTGAAAATAGAACAGTATAAAATTTCGACAAAATTTTAAAGATTCTTATTTTTATTTCCCCAAAATATTCAGGATACATTTTTTTTAATAAATCAGATGTATTAGATGGGATGTTAAAACTAATCCCTTCGAACTTAATCGTATCTAGACTATTAAAATATTTAGCTGGAAATCTTTTATCCCCATAACCTACAATTTTTGAGCTGTAGGATCTGAAAAAACATATATCAATATATCTAAAGTCTCTTTCAAATGATATCATATGTTCATTTTCTCTTATTTTTTTAAAACCAATACTACTCAAATGTGTTTGAAAAATTGAAATTACTAATTCTTTTTGACCAATCCATATTGACAAATCATCATCATGATCATCTTCTATCAAACAACCATTTTTAAATACACCTAACAATGTTTTACCTTGTAACCAATAAATTACATTGTTTTCTTCTAAAATGGCTACAATATCAATTAGATTTTTCTTTCTTATACCAATTGCATTATCTAATCCATGTTTTATCCAAAAATATTTATTGATTAGAAAATCATAATAATCCCATTCTCCTCTAGCTATATATTTTCTTTCAATCATAGTTTATTTTTTTTAATATATTCATGCCATTTTTTACAAACTTCATCAAAATCACCATCAAATATTTTATCAAAAATATTTAATGCTTCATCAACACTAAAAAAACCATTAATAACTTGTGGCCAGCTAGCAACCTCATTTCTTTTAACATATTTAGTAACTCTAACTTGTATTGAGTCCCGTCCTAAAGCTGAAAGAACACAAGCCCTATGTTGCGCTGCAGAAGCCTGCCATACCCATTCATTATTGTCTTTATATAGTATTGTAGCGTTAATATCTCCATCTTTACCATTATGTCTTTTGTAACCATTTATTAAAATTGAATCTAATAATACACTTAATCGTTTAGTTTCAATTGACAATTTATTTTGATCTGAAGGTCCTGTCCAAGCCCATCCACTATTTATATCATATTTAATTTGATTTTCTAATTTAACAGTTTCTCTAACATGATTCATCCAAAAGTCTATATTTTCTACTTGCCAAGGCATAATTACAGCCCATGTAGGATAGTCATATAATTTTGATTCTTTAGGTGAATCAAATAGATGACCAGCACTTTTTGGCGAAACTAAATCATAATATTCTTTTAATATTTTCTTTATCAAACCATACCTTTCTTCACTTCTTAATTTTAATGCTCTTGTTGAAGCATATATAAACGGATGATAGCCGTCATTAGTCAGATTATGAATCGGTAAAGATCTCCCTTTGCTAATTGGTAAACATGCGATTCTACTGTATACTTCTAGTGAAACTCTTTCTCTTTCAGGTAAGAAATTATTTTTATCACAGTCGATTTCTTTTAGATTGTAAATTCTTTTTATATCAAAGCCTAGTTTATTAAAAGCTAATCTAATTTTTATTAAAATGTTATTCATTTTCTGTTTTTAATAGTAAACTTAGTAAGCCAGTCTTTTTAACATATAGAAGTCTAAATGATGCTTGAGTAAAGCGGAATAACAACGAACAATATGCAATAAATAGAATTTGATTTAGAAAGAATATTACAAATATTAATGCTATTATATAAATAACTGCCGAATAAATCAAGCTATTATTTGCATAAGCTGAAAATCCAAAAGCAGCTAACAGTGGAAAACCAATTAGTTGACTTATTATTCCAAAAGGAACACTTATCATAAAAATTATAAAAATATCTGATAAAACCTGATTTTTCAAATTAAATATCAAATATAATAACTCTTCATTATAATAGAAAACAGGTGCCAAAGCCAGGAATGTAACTATCATTACAAATTTAAAGATCTTCTTAAACAGAATTAAATTCTTTTCAGCACTCATATATGGATATATAGTTTGAGAAACTACGCCACCAAGACTAATAATTGCCATATATAATTTGTCAGCTATTGTGTAGTATCCAGTGGTTATACTACCAAAATTTGCACCAACCAGTGTTATTGCTAAATGCCTACCTCCTTGATTTGCAACGCGTGATAAGAAAAAATGATAACTACTTTTTAATTGTTCTTTAATTTGATAAAAATTAGGTTTAAAAAAAATTAATTTAAACTTTTTAATTGCAAAATATATAGCTACCAGACCACTTATTATTGCCGCAATTGAATTAATCAAAGGAAGTAATAAATAATCATTTTTTTCTGTAATAAAAACAAAAATACTTATGGTAGCAAATACCTTTATTACAACGGTAATAATAGTGATATACTTCATTTGTTCAATTCCTTGAAAAAACCAAGTTGGAAACAACAAGTTCCCTATTAGTAAACCAGAAGTTATATAAAACAGTAAAATGTTTTCTGAAATATAATTAATATTTTGAAACAATATAAAAAAAAATAATACTGAAACTACAAGCAACAAAAACTTACTATAAAGGATTGAAAAAAACATCTCGCTTACCTTATTGATATCATTTCTATTAGTAGATATCATTTTTGTAGCTGATAATTCAAACCCAAATGCTATAAAAATATTAAAAAACATGATTATAGATAATACTACATTAAGAATACCAAAATAATCAACGCCAATAACTCTTACGATATATGGAAATGTTAATAATGGTAAAAACATATTAAGAGCTTGTAATACACTTAATGACAAGAAATTTTCTAAAAGACGCTTTTGTTTAACTAGCATTAAAATAATTTAATATCATTCTTTAAAAATGATTCTTTTGTAAATATATAAAAAGAAGAATTTTTTTCATAAATAGGATTTAAATACTGTTTTACTATCATTTTTGGGTCATGGTTCATAGGGGTTACATCTGAATTGTAAAATCTTTTTTGAGTTTTTGAAAATAGAAAACACAGAAGTATTTGGATCAATTTTCGCTATCAGTATTTATTAGAATTTGATCAATATATTCAAACTCTAAAAGAGTGTTTAGGACGATATGGTTTTATTAAATTTTTTATTAGAACTCTTTCCGAGTTATCTTTCATTGGTAATAAAGCTATAATTTACATGTTTTATTATTCAAAATAATTATTCGTTACATAATCAACATGTTTAAAATACTGGTATTTTCTCTTCAGTTTCACCTTTAATTTATAAAATATTATTCAGCCTGCTTCAATATTTCATGGCCAGCTTTTAGTAAAACAACATCTTTTTTCATTAACGAAACATCACCTTCCATCATATCTTTTACTAAGGATGCTAAGTCATGTTCTGGTATCCAGCCTAATTTATTTTTCGCCTTTGAAGGGTCTCCAATTAATAAATCAACTTCTGTTGGTCGGAAATAGGAGGGATCAACCGATAAAACTTCTTTACCTATTTCTACTTGAAAATCTTTATGATTACATGCTGTGACATACGCTTTCTCATCTACCCCTTCTCCTTTAAATTCTAATTCAATTCCAACTTCTCCAAAAGCCAAACGCACAAAATCCCTCACTGTTGTAGTAACTCCTGTTGCAATTACCCAATCTTCTGCCTGTTCTGCTTGCAATATCATCCACATCATTCTAACATAATCTTTGGCATGCCCCCAATCACGTTTAGCTTCCAAATTTCCTAAATAGATTTTATCTTGCAGCCCTAATGCAATTTTTGATACTGCACGGGTAATTTTTCTAGTCACGAAAGTTTCCCCTCTTCTTGGTGATTCATGGTTAAATAAAATACCATTACAAGCAAACATATTATACGCTTCACGATAGTTTTTAGTAATCCAAAAACCGTAAATCTTAGCTACTCCGTATGGAGAGCGTGGGTAAAACGGAGAAGATTCATCATAAAAGCCTTTCTCATTTTTATTTTCTGGCATACCTCCGTACAATTCAGAAGTTGAAGCTTGGTAAATTCTTGTTTTCTTTTCTAAACCTAAAATTCTTACGGCTTCTAATATTCGTAAAGTTCCCAATCCATCAATATTCCCTACATATTCTGGGGTGTCAAATGAAACAGCAACGTGCGACATGGCTCCTAAATTATAAATCTCATCCGGTTGTGTTTCTTGGATAATACGTGTTAAATTCATTGCATCAGATAAATCCCCATAATGCAATTTTAATCTTTGATCCGGATGGTGCGGATCTTGATATAAATGGTCAATTCTATCAGTATTAAATAATGATGATCTTCTTTTAATACCGTGCACCATGTACCCTTTCTCTAACAATAGTTCAGCTAAATAAGATCCATCTTGTCCTGTAATTCCTGTAATTAACGCTACTTTCATATTATTTATTTTTATTAAACTATCACTTGATAGTTTACATTTTAACTTCTTTTATATTTTCTATATTCTCTAAAAACCAAGAATAGGTTTTTTCAATTCCTTCTTTTAGTTCGGTACTATATTCCCAACCCAATGTTGCCATTTTAGAAACATCCATTAGTTTCCTTGGTGTCCCATCTGGCTTTTCAGTATCCCAAATAATTTCACCTTGATGACCAGTTACTTGTTGTATGGTTTCTGCGAGCTCTTTTATAGTAATGTCTTTACCTGACCCTACATTGTATAAATATTCTGGTAATTCATTTTCTAATGCATAGACCGCAGCTTCTGCCATGTCATCTACAAATAGAAACTCTCTCATTGGTGTTCCGCTTCCCCATAATTTTACAGGAGTATTATTTGATTTTGCTTCATGGAATTTGCGCAGCATTGCGGGCAATACATGAGAGGTTTCTAAATCGAAATTATCAAAATAACCGTATAAGTTTGTTGGCATTAAACTGACATAATCTTTATTGAATTGTTTTCTAATAGCCTGGCAGGTTTTTACCCCTGTTATTTTTGCAAGGGCATAGTATTCATTTGTAGGCTCTAAAGAATCTGTAAGTAGATACTCTTCTTTTAATGGTTGGGGTGCAAATTTGGGATAAATACAAGAACTGCCCAGAAAAATAAATTTTTCTATTCCTGCATTTAATGCGCCATCAATCAAATTATTTTGAATTTGCATATTTTCCATTAAAAATTGGTAGGGATAATCGTTATTAGCTAATATACCACCTACTTTTGCTGCTGCATCAATCACTACTTCAGGCTTTTCAGTTGCGTAAAAATGTATAACTGCCTGTTGATTTCTTAAATCTAGTTCACTACTTGATTTACCTAATAAATTTGTATATCCTTTCTGCTTTAAAGCTCTCCATACTGCAGACCCAACCATACCTCTATGTCCTGCGATATATATTTTAGTTTTCTTATCAATCATCTCTTATCTATTAAAATCATCTTGTACTCTGATTATATCATCCTCATTAGATGGAATTTCATCTGTGTGCTGCCAAATTTCGGCTACCACTCCATAATCAGCCAGTCCAACTAAACGGTGCCTTTCACCTTGTCTTAGTTTGATTTGATCACCCGGCATATAATTTTTTAATTCATTTTCAATATCGGTATCACTTTGCACAACACCAACTTGACCTTTATATACTTGCCAAATTTCTGCACGCCTGTTATGATATTGCCATGATAACCTAACATTGGGTTTTACAATCAAGATTTTAGGGCTCAATTTATTTTCAATTTTTAAGCTATCTACGTCTATACCATCAAAAAATTTATCAGAAAAATCTTGTGCTTGATTTTCATCAATACAAAAATAAGCACCCCAAGGTTTCTTAAAATTGGAATCTACAATTTGAAACCCCAAATTAGTTAACTCATCTTCAATATTTTTATAAATCAATCTACTCATATATTATTTTAAATTATTCTTAAGCTCTAATTCAAAGACTACCACCGGTAGTCTGGTTTCTTTTTTGTTCTGTTTTTTGTCCAAAAACCTTCCTTTTTCTTACAGCTCCGCCCTTACTACTCACAGTAATAATTTTTACTTATTAAAAAAAAATCAATTGATTAACTCAATTGAAATGAAACAGTAGCTCCAAGTAACTCTAATTGGGCTATACAACGCTTTCCTTTAACAGAAATTACCTCCGCTTCTTGATCCAGTAAAGGTATTTTTATCTTACTCCCCACTAAATGCTCTTTTTTATCTAACAACTGATAAGTGTTTTCTATATAGTGTTTCATTGCTAAAACCTCGTCATTCGTGACTCTAGCTCGCTCACCATGAACAAACAAATATCTTCTCACTCCCGGAACTTCAAATACTTTATTTACTTCTTTTTCCTCCAAACACACCAATACCATTGAAGGTAATAAACAGACAGTTACTTTTTTCTTGCGATCAGACCAGTTTCTAACTTCAATTTTAGTTGGAGTATAAGTCTCAATTCCTAAATCAATTAAGCGTTCCAAAACCTTTAATTCCTGCCTAGGCTTAGTATATATTACAAACCAATTTTTTGAAATTTCACTTATCATCTGATAAACTTCATATTTACAAATATAACTAAAAAAACGAATTTTATTTAGGATAATTAAAAATTAACTCACATCCATTTGTTAACTTATTTTAACGAATGCAAACTAACCAAAAATTTAATTTAATGTTGATACATTATTGATACAAATAGGAGTTAATTTTAAGTAGTTATATAATTAATAGATTTTTATTACAATCTAGAATCTACTAAGGTCTTATCAAATAATGATTTCGTATCAAATACAACAACATTATCTCTATTTAACTCATGAATCTTAAGGTGAGTATATTCTTTATGTGCAACGGTTAGAATAATAGCTTGATATTGCTCAAGATTTAGCCTTTCCGTTAATTTGATTCCATACTTATCCATTACCTCATTTTTATTTGCCCAAGGGTCATTAACATCTACCTTAATACCATAGGAAATAAGTTCTTTGTAAATATCAACTACTTTTGTATTTCGAATATCAGGACAATTTTCTTTAAAGGTAATCCCTAGAATTAAAATATTTGAATTTGTAATAGGTATTCCTTTTCTAGTCATTATTTTAATGACTTTTGTAGCTATAAATATTCCCATTTCATCATTCACCTTTCTTCCAGAAAGAATAACTGCTGGGTGATACCCTAAAGATTCTGCTTTATGTGCTAAGTAATAAGGGTCTACAGAAATACAATGGCCCCCAACTAAACCTGGTTTGAAGGGCAAGAAATTCCATTTAGTACTAGCGGCAGCCAAGACTTCATGGGTGTCAATATTCATGCGGTCAAATATTAAAGCCAGTTCATTTACAAAAGAGATGTTTACATCTCTTTGTGCATTTTCAATAGCTTTGGAAGCTTCAGCTACTTTGATTGATGGAGCTAAATGTGTGCCAGCTGTAATTATTGATTTATATAGTTCATCTACTTTTTTTGCAGTAGCAGGATTAGAGCCTGAAGTTACTTTTTTAATTGTAGAAATAGTATTTATTTTATCTCCAGGATTAATGCGTTCAGGTGAATAACCGCAGAAAAAATCTTTATTGAATTTAAGTCCTGAATATTGCTCTAAAATAGGAACGCAATCTTCTTCTGTACATCCAGGATAAACTGTAGATTCATAAATGACTATATCCTCTTTTTTTAAAACTCTAGCTATCATCTTTGTTGCAGAAATCAAATAACTTAAATCAGGATTTTTATGTTCATCTATTGGGGTAGGGACAGTAACGATATAAATTGTAGCTAAGGAAATATCTTTTATATCACAACTTGGCAATAAACCAATTTTTTTATTAGCTGATGCTTTAGTGTTTTCTAATAAAACGTTTTTTAAATTCTCATCAGTAATTTCTAAGGTTTTATCTATTCCTTTTCTTAACTCTTCTACGCGTTTAGAATTGATATCAAAGCCAACAACTTCATATTTTTTAGCAAATTCAACAGCTAAAGGTAAACCAACATAACCAAGACCGATAATGGCAATTTTATTTTTCATAACATTTAAAATTCATTTATTGCTCTTTGTATAAATTCATCTTCTGCACTTAGTACTGAGTAATAAATATCATTATCCCAAATATTACGGCAGGTAGTTGCCTTTAACAGGTTGCTGAAATACTTCAATTCAGTCTTTCCTAGTTTTAGCTTAAAGTCATTATCCTTTTCAGCTACAAATTCTTTGAATTGTGTGTAGATAGGGGCTTTATCAATTTCGGTATAGGATTTGATATTTTTCTTTTTCAACTGTTCACTTTGCTTTAAGCAAAACTCATTTAACCAGCCTTTACTTATCATTCTATTAATTTGTAAATAGTTTGCTGTGCTGTCTCTTTTTATAATGATATCTGGTGTAATTCCACCGCCACCGTATACTGTTCTTCCGTTTTTTGTAGTGTAGGTTAAGCTGTCAGGATGGCTTGTTGTTGTGTCTTTTCGGGTGTATTGTTCCAAATAGTAATCCTTGTCATTCTTCCCATAATCTTTTTGAATGCACCTGCCGGATGGCGTATAGTATCTTTGTGTAGTAAGGCGAATTACTGATCCATCTTGAAGTGGAATTTGTTCTTGTACTAAGCCTTTTCCGAATGATCTTCTTCCTATAATCTTCCCTCTATCATTGTCTTGTATGGCTCCTGAAACAATTTCGGATGCGGATGCTGAACCTTCATCAATAAGCACGATTACCTTTATGTTTTCTAGTTGCCCATTGCGTGTAGCGAATGTTTCTTCTTTAGTTCTATTTCTGCCTTCAGTAAAAACGATTAGTTCTCCATCTTTTAGAAATTCATCACACATTTGGTTGGCTATATGTAGGTATCCGCCAGGGTTTCCTCTTAGGTCAAGGATGAGTTTCTGCATTCCTGCTTGTTGTAGAAAATTCACTTTCTCCATCATTTCTTCATATGTAGTAGCGGCAAATCGGTTTATTTTTAAGTAGCCAATTTGGTCTTTTAGCATTATTCCAACATCCACACTGTATAAAGGAATGTCATCACGGCTTATAGCAAAGGGCATAAGTTCTAGTTGCCCTCTTCTTTTTATATTAATGTTTACAATGCTGCCTTTTTCTCCTCTGAGTAATTTTATTACGCCTTCATTTTTTATACCAGTACTTGCTACATCTTCTTTTTCTACGGATATTATTCTGTCGCCCGACTGTATTCCAAGTTTTTCTGATGGTCCTCCTGAAATAGCTGAAACGACTACTATACTATCATCAATAATATTGAATTGCACGCCTATTCCGCTAAAACTTCCCTGCATATCTTCTTCTACAGCTTGGTATTTTTTTACAGGAATGTAAGCGGAGTGGGGGTCAAGCTCATTAAGTATAGCATTAATGGTTTTATCTTCAAAATCGCTAGTGTTTAGCGTGTCCACATAGTGGTTATCAATTAGGTTGAGTATGGCATTTATTTTCCCTTCTTCATTTGTTGTGGTTGGGTTGTTTCCTATATATCCTATAAGTATTCCACAGCAAATAAGTAGGGCGTAAATAAGGGGTTGTAATTTCTTCATTATAGTTTCTGCTTGTCAAATTCTACTACTTCCACTCCTGCTTCTTTTAAAAAATCAATTCCGGATGTATCCTTATATTTATTAATGAATACAAGGCGTTTTATCCCAGCTTGATGTACGAGTTTACTGCATTCTTTACAAGGGGATAAGGTTAAGTATACCGTTGCTCCGCTACAATCATGAGTGGAGCTTGCGGTTTTTAGGATGGCATTGGCTTCAGCATGAAGTACATACCAGTGTGTTTTTTCATTTTCATCTTCACAGCAATTCTCAAATCCTGTTGGAGCTCCATTGTAGCCATCAGAAATTATCATTCTGTTCTTTACGATTAATGCTCCCACTTGTTTGCGTTTGCAATGGGATAGCTTTGCCCACTCTATTGCCATTCTTAGGTAGGCTCTATCGTATTTTTCTTGTTTTGTATTGGTCATATGTTGCTATAAATAAAAGCGCAAGATACAAAAAAAGAATTTTTTATTTATTGTGAAGATCTGCATCTTTCATGTATTTATATTACCAACGATATCCATAATTTATGATTAGTGGTAAGTCATAGATATCTGAAGCTCCTTTGATGCTCATAAGTTCTATGGAAAGCAAGTGTTTTTCTTTTAGGGTGTATTGTAAATATAAACTGGCAGGCCATGGTCTTACTCCGACAATTAATGAATTATTTTCATTCCCTACACCACAACCTATTTTACCAGTGACCCCAGTAGGGAATGCAAAACCGTATTCATAATCTATTAAAAAAGCTTTAGAATTATATATTGTTTTACCCCATAAAAATGATGCTCCAGGAAATATCAAATCATGATCTGTGAAAACCCCTAAATTAAACTCTTTATATTTTGTAGAATGCTGTGCTTTTGTATTTAATGTTGTAAGCAGAAATATAGCAATTGAAATTCTTATTATTATCTTCATTTTTTAGGGTTAAGTTATTTATTAGATGCAAATATATGTTGTAGAAAAGCAACTATTATGCTTAGCATAGTATTTAAAGTACTTTAGCAAGTATAATAATTAAAGTCAAAAATCACTCTAAAGAAAGTTTAATTTTTTAGTGATAGTAATATTAAAAAACTAATTATTTAAAATAAAAAAAGCAGAAACTTTCGTTTCTGCTTTAGTACCCAGAGCCGGGCTCGAACCGGCACGAGTTACCTCATTGGTGTTTGAGACCAACGCGTCTACCAATTCCGCCACCTGGGCAAGTGGACTGCAAAAATAGATGTTTACTGCAAATCTCATGCCTTTTAACTAAAAAATAAAATCATTAGTCTATTTAAGCCCTAAAGTGTATATTTGCACCCCTTTTTTAATAAGGTATATCAATGGAAAGACCAATTAAATTTTTTGCAGGAAATAACACTAAGCTTTTAGCTAGTAAAATTGCTAATGCCTTTGGGGTTGAGTTAAATAAGTCATCAATGATTGAATTTTCTGATGGTGAGTTTGAACCTTCATTTGACGAAACAGTAAGGGGTGCAGATGTATTTTTAATTCAATCTACCACACCTCCATCCGATAATTTGATGGAATTATTGTTAATGATTGATGCTGCAAAAAGAGCTTCAGCTGCCAATATTATTGCTGTAATGCCTTATTTTGGCTATGCTCGTCAGGATAAAAAAGGAAAACCAAGAGTACCAATAGGAGCTAAATTAGTAGCTAATTTACTTTCTGCAGCAGGAGTTGACCGTATCATGACTATGGATCTACATGCCGATCAAATTCAAGGCTTCTTTGAAGTACCTGTTGATCATTTATACGCTTCTGAACTTTTTATTGAAGATATTACAAATCTTAATTTACCTAATTTAATTATTGCTTCACCTGATATGGGGGGGAGTAAAAGAGCGAATGCATACGCTAAAATATTAAATTCAGGTGTTGTTATCTGTTACAAAGAGCGTAAGCAAGCCAATGTTATTGGTGAGATGAAAGTGCTAGGTGATGTTTCAGGAAAAGATGTTGTAATAATTGATGATATGGTAGATACTGGAGGTACTCTTACTAAAGCTGCCGATTTAATGATAGAAAGTGGAGCAACAAGTGTAAGAGCATATTGTACCCATGGTATTTTATCGGGTACAGCTTACCAAAGGTTAGACAATTCAAATATTTCGGAATTAGTAATTACAAACACAATTCCTAAAACACATAATAGTAGTAAAGTAAGAGAAATTTCAGTTGCTGATTTCTTTGCTCAAACAATTACTTCAGTGGTGAAAAATGAGTCCATCTCTGATAAATGGAAAAGCAACCAATAAATTAAGAATTAATAATCAAATTTAAATAAAGATGAAAACACTAGCAATTAACGTAAAAGAAAGACAGAATGTTGGGAAAACTAACACTCGTGCGTTAAGAAATCAGGGTAACGTACCATGTGTACTTTACGGGGGAGAAAAGCAAGTGACTTTCTATGCTCATGAAAATGACTTTAGAAAGCTTGTGTATACTCCAGATACTTTTATAGTTGAATTAAGCATTGATGGTGCTGTTACTAAAGCCATTATGCAAGACATTCAATTTCACCCAGTAACGGACAAAATATTACACATTGATTTCTTAGAAGTATTTGACAACAAAGCAATCACAGTTTCTATTCCAGTTATCTTAAATGGTACTTCAATAGGAGTTAAGAATGGAGGTAACTTAATGTTCAGAAGAAGTAAAATTATTACTAAAGGCTTAGTAGCTAATTTACCTAATTCAATTGAGTTGAACATTGAGCACTTAAATATTGGTATGTTTACTTATATTAAAGACATTACTATCGAAGGATGTGAGTTAGTAGCTCCAGGAAATTCAGTTGTAGTAGGTGTTAAAACTGCAAGAACTGTTGTTGAGGAAGAAGAAACTGAAGGTGCAGAAGAAACTGAAGGAGATGCTCCTGATGAAGGTGCAGAAGCGCCAGCTGCTGAGTAAATCATGAAATACTTAATCATTGGATTAGGTAACCCTGGTGCTGAGTATGAAAATACCAGGCACAATATAGGATTTAAAATGTTGGATAAGCTTGCGGGCTTATCCAGCATTTCTTTTTCTACAGAAAGGTTAGCTGACGTTGCGCAGGTAAAATTTAAGGGTCGTACTTTAATTTTGGTAAAACCAAATACTTTTATGAATCTTTCAGGCAAGGCTGTAAAGTACTGGATGCAACAAACCAAGGTCGATATTGAAAATATTTTAGTAGTTACTGACGATATTTCTTTACCTTTTGGCATTGTTCGCATGCGAAAAAAAGGTTCTGATGGTGGTCATAACGGCTTGAAAGATATCCAAAATCAGTTGGCAACCAGTATTTATCCAAGGTTGCGTTTTGGTGTTGGTGATGATTTTTCCAGAGGAAAACAAGCTGAATATGTCTTGGATAATTTTACTGATCAGGATTACATTACTATGGATGATCGTATGGATTTAACTGTAAAAATGATTCAGGCATTTACTAGTATGGGTATAGGTCGTACTATGTCCGATTTTAATGGAAAATAAATTAGTTTAATTAGTGTGCTGATAGTTTAAAAATAATTAAATTTGCAGCACTCGAAACGGTATCGTGGCCGAGTGGCTAGGCTATGCTCTGCAAAAGCATCTACAGCAGTTCGAATCTGCTCGATACCTCCAAAAAATGCTTGTTAGAAATAACAAGCATTTTTTTTTATATTTGTCCATCTTAATTTTAAGCATGCAAAAAATAAAAACCCTTTTCATAGTTGCAATTCTATTTGCCAGTTTATCAGTAAACGCACAATGTGATTATAATCTTGATAATTATTCACATATTAATTGTTATGGAGACAATACTGGTGCAATTGATATCACTTTATTAAATTCAAATACAACTTTTTGGTGGACTGGCGTAGGGGGGTTTACTTCTAATTCGCCTAATATTAGTAATTTGATTGCTGGTGATTATGTGCTGCATTTGATGAATAACTTGGTTCCTGGCGACACGAGTACAACGGTTATTTGTTATGTAGTTGATTCTATTACAATTGAAGAAACCTTACAAATTGATGCTATTTTTGAATTATCTACCATGTGTAATGAAAATGATTCAACTGATGTAGTCACAAGTATATGGGGAGGGACGCCACCATATATTACTTTGTGGAGTACAGGCGATACAGCAAGAAATACTGATAGTTTAGCACCAAGTATTTTACCTTATCAGATAATTATTACTGATGCGAATAATTGTACAAGGACGAAAAGCCTTACTGTTAATACTGCTAGTGCTATGAATCCTTTTATGTCTTCAGTTGGTGTAATTTGTAAGGATGATAATAGCGGTTCGGCAAGGGTATTTGTAACTAGAGGGACTGCTCCATTTCAGTTTCAATGGTCAACAGATAGTGCTTTTGCTATTCATCACGATTCTTTTTCAGTTGTTGAAGGATTGTTTCCTGGAGAATATCATGTAAAAATTACTGACGCAATGGGCTGTGTAACACGTGATACTATTGAAGTAAAATCAAACCCTGCCATTTGTATTACAATTTATAAAGTATTTTCTCCTAATGATGATAATACGCATGAGTTCTGGGAGATAGAAAATATAAATCTATATCCTGAAGCTTTAGTTCAGGTTTATGATAGATCAGGTAGGCAAGTTTACAATAGAAGAAATTATATTAATGCTGAAGAAGATGCTTTTTCAGGTAAAGACCAACAAGGAAGAACACTTCCATCAGGGTCATATTATTATATAATTGATTTAGAGAATGAGGATACAGTATTTAAGGGGGTGTTAACAATTGTAAGATAATGAGAGAAATAATATTAATTTTAAGTCTGCTTTTAAGTGTTACTGTATTTGCACAGCAAGAACCATTATTCACACAATACTATAACAATGATATGGCAATTAATCCTGCCGTTTCAGGAAGTAAAAATTATAATCCTCTAAGTATACAAACTAGGCAGCAATGGTTGGGTTTTGAAGGAGCGCCATTAAGTACGAATATAAGTTACCATGGAGCATTAAACAATCGTTCTGCCATGGGAGGTTACCTTATGTTTGATAAAGCGAATCCTTCTTTACAAGCAAATTTGCAATTAAATTATGCTTATCATATTCCTCTTAACTATAATAAGGTAAATCTTTCTTTTGGGGTTGGCGCTAAGTTAATGTACTATAATCTGGATTTTGAAAATGAGGACTTGCCACCAGGAATTGATCCTGCTTATTCTGCAAGTGCTTACGATAATACAATAGGTGATGCTTCTGCAGGAACTTATTTGTATGGAAAAAATTTTTATTTAGGTTTTTCAGCTTCTAATTTGTATCAGTCAACTTTTAACACCCCTATTAGGTTAAGTCCTGTTTCTAATAAACTATTTCGTAACTACTATACTATGGGGGCTTATCGTTTTAATATTATGAATAGGGACTGGCAACTTGAACCTTCTTTTTTGTTTCGTAAAATGGAATTGCATAGTAATGTAACAGATATTACTACTCGTATTCTTTACCAAGAAGATACTTGGGCAGGATTAACGTATCGATCAAATGGAACTTTAGTTTTTGGTTTTGGTTTTTTAGCTAATAAAATACATATATCATATACTTATGACCATACTTTTGCTGGTGAGATTATGCAATATACTTATGGTACGCATGAAATAGGGCTTTCTTTTAAAATTCAAACTCAAGCCTCTCAAAGGCATATCGGTTTCTGGGATTATTAAAATGAGAAAAATAGAACATATAGGTATTGCTGTTCATGATATTGAAGCCTCAAATAAAGTATTTACTAAAATATTTGGTAAGGAAAGTTATAAATCAGAATCCGTAGAAACAGAATCAGTAATTACTTCTTTTTTTCAAGTGGGCGAAAGCAAAATCGAATTAGTTGCTGCAACTAATCAGAACAGCCCTATTGCAAAATATTTTACTAAGAATAGAGAGGGAATGCACCATATTGCTTTTGATGTTCAAGATATAAAAGCAGAAATGAAACGCTTACAATCAGAAGGAATCAGAACTTTGAATGACCAGCCAAAACAAGGGGCAGACAATAAGCTAATTTGTTTCTTACATCCAAAGGATACTAATGGTGTACTTATAGAATTATGTCAGGAAATAGGTCGGTAATTTCTTCATCATCTAATAAATGATGACAATGTATTCCTAATTTTTTTGCGCTGGCAATGTGTTGTGGAGAGTCATCAATAAAAAAGACTTCTTCAGCTTTTAATTCCTGTTCCTTTAGGATATATTCAAATACTTTTACATCAGGTTTTCTTAAACCTAATTCATGCGATAAGTACATTTTGTCAAATAACTTACAAAACGCTAACCATTTTGTATTTCCTAACTGTTTCTTAAATGCATCAATATGAATAGCATTTGTGTTGCTTAGCAGGTAAATAATGTGATTATTTTTTAGTTTTTTTATCAGTTGCAATCGCTCCTCTGGTAAATCTAATAGCATAGCATTCCAAGCCTGCTCTATTTCTGTAATGTTTGCATTTTTAGTTTCTTTTTGTAATGCTTTCAGAAATTCATTACTACTAATCTTACCTGTTTCAATTTGATTGAATAAATCCGTTTGTACTTTTTTAGAATAAAAAGTTGTTGCATTTCTTACACCTAATTTAGCGAATTCATCTATCGTATTTTGATAGTTAATATTAAGGATAACAGCTCCTAAATCAAAAATAATAGCTTTGCATTTTTTCATTTGGTAAACATGCAAATTATTGAACAATTTTAATAGTTTTGCACTTACTTTTTAAATTGGGCCCATAGCTCAGCTGGTTAGAGCACTTGACTCATAATCAAGGGGTCGCTGGTTCAAGCCCAGCTGGGCCCACAAAAACCTCACCTATTTGGTGGGGTTTTTTATTGACTAAAATATTCTTAAAGTAAATTTTCAATAGGAGAATTTATGATTTCTGTAGCCTGTATTTTTTCTTTTTATAGGCTTTAGAATGCTTTCTTCAAGTGCATCTAATAGGTTTTTATCAGAAGTATATTTGGGATTAAATCCAACGGTATTATGTATTTGAGTAATTTCACCGTCATTTGAACATGCTGCAGATCGACAAAATGCAATTGGGCTATCTGCAATAAGTATTAGGTTATAAATTTCTTCAACAAATGTAAATGAAAATTGCACATTTTGCGTTCAATTTAGTGGTAATCCTTATTTTAGCACTTAAATTAATTGTTTATGAAAACCATATTTTTAGTTCTATTATTGCTTTTAGCTCAGCTTTGTTCAGCTCAAATCGATTTGTTAAAAATGGCTAGTACTAAAGCAAGTACTTTACTTTCCTCTTCTGCTACTAAGGATGAAGTGGCGAAAGGATTAAGAGAAGCTTTAGTTGTTGGGGCTGACAAAGCTACTGAGAGTGCGTCAGCTAAGGATGGGTTTTATGCTAACAAAGTTATTCGTATACCCTTCCCTCCTGAAGCTGAAAAGATGAAGAAAACCTTGCAGAAGGCAGGTATGCAATCTCAAATTACGGATTTTGAAAAGAGTATAAACTCAGCCGCTGAATTGGCCACTAAACAGGTGTTAGTTATTTTTGTTGATGCAATTACTACTATGAGTATTCAAGATGCATTTCAGATTTTAAAAGGGGAAAATACGGCTGCAACTTCTTATTTGAAAAAACAAACAAATGTACAACTGTATAATAAAATAAAGCCAATAGCAAAAAAAGCTATTCAGCAAGTTGAGGTTACAAAATATTGGAACCCGTTGGTGAAAACTTACATTTCAATTCCTTTTACAAAAGAAGTAAAACCTGATTTGGAGGATTATGTGACTAATAAAACAATTGATGGAATTTTTGTACTTATAGCTAATCAAGAAAAGGAAATTAGAAATAACCCTAAGGCCAGAATTTCAGCAATATTACAAAAAGTATTTAAATAAAAATTATGGAAAAAAACGATCAACTTTTAATGCAATTAATTTATATGTTCCACACTTCTGCTATTCAGGGGTTGGGTAAAATTGCTGACCCAACAGGCCAGGTAAGCCGTAATTTAGAATATGTAAGTCAAACTATTGATTTGATGGAAATGTTAAAAGTAAAAACAAAGGGAAATGTTACGGATGAAATTGAGAAATTGCTAGATGGAATGCTTTCAGAATTACGCTTAAATTATGTGGATGAAAAAGCTAAGCCTGAAAATCAAGTAGAGGTAGACACGGAAAAATCAGATGATAAATAAGATTAAAGAATTATGGGCAGATTCGACTAATAGAAAAGTAATTATTCTATTTATCGGAATTGTAATTTTACTTATTATTTCTCTTTTCTTTCAGCAGGATAGAATGGAACAGCAAATGCAATTAAAAGTTCAATTTATTGAACAAAAAAATATGTTGCGTGACGAGTTGGATGATTTGATAGATAAACATGATGATTTGTTAGATGAATATGGCGATTTGAATGAACAATTGTCTGAAAAGGATTCTGTTATTCAACATCAAATTGCTGAGATTAGAAACCTAATAAGAACCAAAAGTGACCTTAATGAGGCTAAAAGAAAGATTGTGGCTCTAAAGGATATTTCAAAAAGATATTTGGCCAATATTGATTCTTTACTCGTTTTGAATGAAGTACTTGTTTTAGAGAAAGATAGTGTTGTAAAAGTAAATAAGGATATAAATTGGAAGAACTATAAGCTAAATAAACAAAATAAAAAACTAGCAGAAAAAGTAAGTAAAGGGTCTGTTTTGGAAGTGTTTGGTGTTGAGGTTGAAACTATTCGCTATAGAAGTACAGGAAGGGAATTGGTGACTAAATTTGCTAAAAAAGTACAGAAAATTAGGACTTGCTTTTCTGTTTCGGCTAACCAGATTTCTGATGCTGAAATAAAGACTATTTACTTGCAAATTGTAGATGGGGATGGAGAATTAGTTTTTGGTACGGATACACTTTTAACTCTTGTTGCTGACTCTAGTTACAACTTTACTAGTTCAGCAGAATTTGAATATAATAATATTGAAATGACACATTGTTTTGAGTGGGAGAGAGTGCAGGTATTATCCCCAGGAATGTATCAGGTTAATTTAATAATTGAGGGAGGTATTGCTGCTCGAACGAAATTAAAACTAAGATAGATGCCAACTATAATCACGTATAATGTTAACGGAATTAGGGCTGCTGTTAAAAAGGATTTAGCCCAATGGTTAAGTGCTTCAAATGCAGATGTTTTATGTTTGCAGGAAATTAAAGCAAAGCCCGAGCAATTTGATGAAGCCATCTTTAATGAGCTGGGTTATACTTGTTCTATCAATTCTGCTGAAAAACCTGGATATAGCGGGGTTGCTATCTTGTCAAAGATAAAACCTAATCATGTTGAGTATGGTTGTGGTATCGATAAAATTGATTTTGAAGGGAGAGTGATTCGAGCAGATTTTGAAGATTATTCTGTAATGAGTGTTTATTTCCCTTCAGGAAGTAATCCTTTAAGGCAAGCTTTTAAAATGGAGTTTTTGGCTTTATTTTACGATTATATTTCGACATTAAAAGAGACAATTCCCAATCTTATTATTTCAGGTGATTATAATATCTGCCATACTGAAATTGATATTCATAATCCTAAAGTTAATAAAAATTCATCAGGCTTTTTGCCAGAAGAAAGAGAATGGGTAAGTCAATTTATTGCAAATGGTTTTGTAGACTCTTTTAGACAGTTAAATACTGATCCTCATCATTATAGTTGGTGGAGTTACAGAGCAAACTCAAGAGCCAAAAACTTGGGTTGGCGTATTGATTATAATATGATTTCTAATTCTCTTTTGCCTAAACTAAAACGTGCGCAAATTTTACCTGCAGCTAAGCATTCTGACCATTGCCCAGTACTTGTTGAACTAGCGGATTAGATTTCTTATATTTGCCAACTTCAAAATTAAATTATATGGCAATATTACAGACAGCTGAAAGAAGCTCACATCTTGATCCTTCAGAAAATGTTATTTATCAAAGGCACTTAATCGCTTATAAAGAAGCTGCTAAATTAGTTAGTGGAACTGTACTTGAAGTAGGTAGTGGTGAGGGGTATGGAATCATGGAATTAGCTCCTAAATCGGATCATTATATTGCAGTTGATAAGTACAATACTGAAATTAGTGATGAGTTAAAGAAAGATAATAATATTACATTTATTCAAACAGAAGTCCCTCCTTTAAAAGAGATTGAAGATAATAGTATTGACTTTGTAGTTACTTTTCAAGTGATTGAGCATATTGAAGATGACGAAATGTTTTTGCAAGAAATCCATAGGGTGTTAAAGCCAGGAGGGAAGGTGATTTTAACAACTCCAAATATTATGATGTCCTTGACTAGAAACCCTTGGCATACTCGTGAATATACTCCTGAACAAATGGGGGAGGTGCTTAAAAGCTCATTTGATAATTATGAGTTGAAAGGAGTTTTTGGGAATGATAAAGTAATGGACTATTATAATAAGAATAAAGAGTCTGTTCGTAAAATTACTCGTTTTGATATCCTGAATTTTCAATACTGGTTACCAAGATGGATATTACAAATTCCTTACGATATCTTAAATAGATTTAACCGACATAGTTTACAAGATGCTAATGAAGGAATTGTAAATTCTCTTGTCTATACTGATTATTCAATCTCAGCTTCTAATGCTAAGTGCTTAGACCACTTTTGTATTGCTACCAAGTAGTGCTAAAATTATACCCTTTTGCTCTTAATTGTTGAATTGTCTTTTCTAGAATTGGTTCAAGATTTTTAAAACTCATCTGATTGTTGTGCATTACTATTATTGATCCTGATGTAGTATTTTGTATAATGTTTTCTTGTACTTTTTTAGGGCTAGTATTCTGCTTAAAATCATAACTAAGCACATCCCATAGAATGATTTTATATTTTTCTTTTAGTACTGCAATTTGTGCTTTAGTAATTTTGCCGTAAGGTGGTCGAAATAATTTATTGTTAGGCATTAATTCTTGACAATTGTCTATATCCTCTAAGTACTTTTCTTTATTAGTGAGCCATCCGTTTTTATGGGAATAGGAATGATTGGCTATTTTGTGCCCGTCTTTAATAATAGCACCTACAAGTTCTGGAAATTCTTCTATTTGTTGTCCAACTAAAAAGAAAGTAGCTTTTACATTTTCTTTTTTCAAAACAGATAAAATCCAAGGCGTAACTTCAGGAGTTGGACCGTCATCAAAAGTAAGCCAGATTTCTTTATCTAGCGTCTCTTTCCTCCAAACTAATGAAGGAAAGAGTGCTTGTATAAATTTTGGTGTTGTAACAAACAAGTTTATTATTGAACGCTTAAATATTCATCCATAAAAGTATTGATGCGATAAGTTTCATAATCAATTTCAACTTTATTATCTCCTTTACTTTTGTAGTAGATTCCTTCTTGATCAGCATAAGTAAATGATAAATCTTCTAATTTATGAATCTGAATAACCCTACCTAAACTACTAAGTACTTGCCCTGTTATTCCTATGTTTTGTTTTAACCCACTTCCGCTTTCAAACTCTTTTAAGTATTTGATTTCAGTTAAGTAATCATCAATCATTACTGACAGTACTTTTTTTGCTTTTTCATCTTCTCCTAACTTGTAATAGATGTCAATAATTGGTAAAGCGAAATAACTTAAGTTCACCACATCTCTAGGAAATTCCCCCATACATTTATCAAGTGTTTCAATTGCCCTAGCTGTATCTCCTTTTTGGAATAAGGCTTCCGCTAAACGTGAATAGTTATTTCTGAAATTCATTACCATTCTGGTATTGGTTTCATCAAAATATAGGTCAGAATTATTGAATCCTCCCCATTCAAAATTTTTCACTAATCTTTCATACATTTTTTCGGTATGTACAACTCCAGTTTGCCCATCTGGAGACTTGGCTACATAAGGTACAAGTCTATATGCTAAGCCTTCTAGCTGAAAGTATTTTTCTAAGCCCATAAAGTTATCTCTTCCTACAGTAATAGCAAAGTAAATAGGACGTTCCCAATTGAAATTAGCTAAGATATCTAATACCATCAATTTGTTTTTATAAAGCCCGTTTCCTTTTAGTTTGAATTTTATTTCATCTAGAATTTTTTCGTGATATTCTGTAGGAATAAATGCTTTTACATTTTCTTTATTTACCGAAAGTTTTAGTTTTTTAGCAGGGCAATAGCTTCTTAGACCTGCTGAAGTATTGATCTTAGCTTTTGCACTCTTACTATTTATAAATTTCACTACGTCTTTTACTTCAACATAATCTTTAAATCGTTCATTTATTGGAGTGTAATCTCTTGTTCCTGCCCTGTAATCATCATGTTCTAATGATGAAGGTATAGGAGGGGCATCATAGGATGCTCTTTTCATTTGATCAATATACCACGGGGTGTTGAATAAAGATAGATTGACTACTTTAATGTCTGTTCGTATACCTTCTACTTCCTGAGCGTACCAAAGGGGGAAAGTATCATTGTCACCATTGGTGAATAATATAGCATTTTTATCACAAGAATTCAGGTAATTTTTTGCAACCTCTAAAGCAGTAAATCTCCCACTTCTATCATGGTCATCCCAATTTTCAGCTGCCATTAATGTTGGGATAATAAGTGCTATAACAGTGGCTAAACCTGCACTTGCAGTGGAATTCATTCTTTTGCTTAAAAAATCATAGATTCCTAAAACACCCATTCCTATCCAAATTGAAAAGGCATAAAAAGAACCTACATAGGCATAATCCCTCTCTCTTGGTTGGAATGGCACTACATTTAAGTAAATGATAATAAGTACTCCTGTAAATAAGAAAAATAATAAAACAGCTAACGCATCTTGGTTGTTTTGTTTGAAGTGGAATAACATTCCTATCAACCCCAGAATTAGGGGGAGGAAATAATAATGATTTTTTCCTTTATTTTTTCCTAAATAATCAGGTACATCTACTTCTGCTGAAGGGGTTCCTAATCGGGCATTATCAATAAAACCAATTCCGCTTTCCCAGTTTCCTTTTAAAGAATTTCCGTCCATATTCATGAAATCATTCTGCCTTCCTGCAAAATTCCACATGAAATAACGAATATAGGACCAGCCAATTTGATATTTAAAAAAGTAGGTTAGATTTTGACCAAAAGTAGGTATAGCATCTTTATTTTTTAATCCTGCCCAAGTTACATATCCTCCAGCATGACGAGCCTGGGTATTGCTCCAAATTCTTGGGAATAACATTTTATCTTTTTTGCTGTAATTTGGAAGCGTATTTTTCTTTTTATCGATTACTACATATCTCCCTTTCTTTTCATCTTTCGCGTAAACAGGCTTTCCATCTAAATAAGGTTTTCTGCTATCTAGTTTAGCATTAAAATGTTGTCCGTAAACAATTGGCCAACTTCCATATTGATCTCTATTTAAATAAGACAAAAGTCCAACAGCATCCTCTGGGTTATTTTCATCAATAGGAGGATTTGCATTAGAACGAACTACTAAAATAGCATATGAAGAGTAACCGATTAATAACATCATTACTCCTAAAATAGCAGTGTTCCAAACTGCTTTGTTGTGTTTCTTAGTGTATGTTAATCCGAATGCAATAGCACCTATCACTGAAAGGAAATAAATAATCGTTCCTGAGTTAAATGGCAAGCCGATTGTATTTACAAAAAATAACTCAAAAGTAGAAATTAAACTAATAGCGCCAGGAATTATCATTGCTTGTACTATTCCTAACATTATCATAGAAATGAAAAATGCTTTTATAGCTCCTGATTTTGTGTATTCGTATTTTTTGTAATAGTAAATCATTCCCATAGCTGGGATAGTAAGTAAACTTAATAAATGAACTCCAACTGAAAGCCCAATTAAATAGGCAATTAAAACAAGCCATCTGCTTGCGTTAGGTTGGTCAGCTTCTTGCTCCCATTTCATAATACACCAAAAGGTTATGGCTGTAAAAAAGGATGACATGGCGTATACCTCTCCCTCAACTGCCGAGAACCAAAAAGAGTCAGAAAAAGTATAAGCCAGAGCTCCTACAAGTCCACTTCCTAAAACTGCATATATTTTACCTGTTTCGTAATTATTGTCTTTAAAAAACATCTTTCTACCAAAGGCTGTAATCGTCCAAAAAAGAAAAAGAATAGAAAATGAGGAGCATAGTGCAGATAAAATATTGATAGCAACTGCCACTTCAGATGTTCCTTGAGCAGCAAAAAGCGTAAAAATTCTACCAAATAACTGAAATAATGGAGCTCCAGGAGGATGCCCAACTTCCAATTTATAAGCGGTAGCAATATACTCGCCACAATCCCAAAAACTTACGGTTTGTTCGATAGTAGATAGGTAAACAAATGAAGCGATTAAAAATACGCTCCATCCAATAATATTATTTAGTTTTTTAAATTGATTCATTTTTAAATAGTGCTTTTTTGTTATGAGGGCGAATGTATAAATTAATTACTGATTTCCATCTTGATTTTATAATAACGAAAAAATGAGAATTTATTTTGTTCTTCTTACTTAATTGTTATTTTTGCCGACCAATTAGTACAATGCCCGATGGTGTAACTGGCAACACGTCTGCTTTTGGTGCAGAAGAGTCTAGGTTCGAGCCCTAGTCGGGCAACTTTTTACAAATTGGAGCTTAATTTAAAAGCTGTGTCACTAGTTTCATTACAAATAGTAGTTAATTTTTTGGCATTTTTTTGCTGATAAATTATTTAATAATTAATCTTTTTTTATTTAAATACTAATTGAAAAGGCTAATTTTTTATTATTGAAAAATTCATGTAATTTAAAGCGTAAGCATGTTGGTTTGATCATAAAAATTGTGAATAAATAATTCTACTTCATGAAAAATCAGATGCAAATGGCTTTACAAATTAGCCTTTTATAATAATATACTGATATAAATATACATTATTGATTTGGCGTATTTGATATGAGTTTACTATTTTTAAAAACCTAAAAAAAGAAGATTTTCGATTCTAGTTGTTGAATTGCTAAGAATTGCATTATTAAAAAGGAATAATTTCGTATATTCGCGTTCTATATTACTATTTTCACAAAGAGTATATAAAAAACAAGTATTTACAACAAACATCATTCAAACTGATATTATGAAAAAAAATATTGTCCAACGCTTATTAAACTTAATGTTAATTTTTTCCTTAGGCTTTTTATTGAATCCTGCAGAAATTATTGCCCAATCTAGTATTCCTTTTTCTCCAACTGTTTCGGTTTCACTTTCAAATTTTGATTGTGATAGCTTAACAGATTTAACCATAAATGTTAGTCAGGATCCAAATGAGCCCGACATGCTTAATTCATCATTTGCGT
>Ga0209482_1000771_pt1 | contig 25772 bp, 23 predicted proteins | sample CoawatmetaG10DNA_FD_187512 | JGI IMG/M metagenome (GOLD analysis project Ga0209482, IMG submission 187512) | Marine microbial communities from the West Antarctic Peninsula - Coastal water metaG104-DNA (SPAdes) (version 2) | ecosystem: Environmental > Aquatic > Marine > Coastal ...
TGAAAGAAACGTTGTCACGACCAATGTTCGATCCACCAACAATTCCTTTTTGGTTAAAGTTAGTAGCAGACAAACGGAATGAAGTGTTTTCGCCACCTCCATCAACTGCGAAAGAGTTGTTGCGAGTTACACTTTGCTCATAAAAGCTCAATGCGCCATTTTCTGGAGCTGTGTGCTTTTTTGATTGACCGTAAGTAGGTAATTCAGGGTAGATAGACTCCCAGTCATAAACATCCATACTAGGATCTACTTGAAGACCAAAAGAAGCATCTTCACCCATTGGGAGAACAATGTCATTTTGACCATCACCGTTAGCATCATACGATTGTGCACGACCATCCGTAAAGACAGAATCACCTGGACTTGTAGTAGTGTAAGCACCACCGTAGTAGCGACCATAACCTGGACCATAACCTTGCTGATGACGAACAAAAGTGTTCTCATTAACAGTTCCTACTGTGATACTCGTACCAACAGTAACACCTAAGGTCTTCTTACCAGAGCTAGATTTACCACTTTTTGTTGTAATAAGAATAACACCATTAGAAGCACGAGATCCATAAAGAGCAGTTGCCGCAGCACCTTTCAATACAGAAATATTCTCGATATCTTCTGGGTTAATATCCATTGCAGCGTTACCATAATCATAACCACCACGACCACGAGCTACATCTGAGCTGTTACCGGTAGAGTTAGAAATTGGCATACCATCCACAACAAACAATGCTTGATTGTTACCAGTTAAAGAACTAGAACCACGGATTACAACCTGAGCTGAACCACCAAGAGTCCCAGAACTCTTAATTTGAACACCAGCCACTTTTCCACTCAAAGAGTTTACAAAGTTGGCATCTTTTACTGTTGTAACAGCGGCACCGTCTACATCTTGTGTTGCATAACCTAGAGATTTTTTCTCGCGAGTCATACCAAGAGCGGTAACTACTACTTCATTGAGCTGGCTCGATGAAGATTTTAAAGAAACTTGGAGGAAATCTGAAGTTGCAACAACTTCTTGAGTTTCCGTACCCATTGAAGAAAATACTAACGTTACACCATTAGCAGCCTTAATGGAAAACTTTCCATCAAAATCTGTCAATGTTGCATTGTTTGTACCCTTCTCAGAAACCGCAACACCCGGAAGCGGTTCACCCGAATCAGAACTACTTACTACCCCAGAAACCGATTGCGCGACGGCAAAGTTTACTGAAAGCAAGAAAAGTAATACTGACCATAGTGTCAATTTGTTTTTCATTGTACGTGTTTTTGTGTTAAACTAATGTTAAGCAACTCTAAAAGTCTACTTTATTAAGGTGATATCCAAACATGATTTGAGTTTTTTACACCAGAAGCGTATAAAAGTTGCGAATACGGTAATGAATCCGTTGTTTTTAAGAAGATAGCGCAATAGCGCAATGGAAGTGGCAAGCCACATAATAATCGCCACAAAACATCGTTAATCAAAACTTAACAAGCCTCATGGCAGGCGTTTACGGGGGAGATGGATTTATACTGCCTTACTTGATAAACTCGATCTTATGGACAAAACTGCAATCATAGCAGTGAATCCCCAAAACGGAGCGCTTGCCTTGTCCATATCTAAGAAATTATTCAGAAAACCATGTAAATAGTAAGTGATAAGTCCTAGAAAAGCTACCCTTAACAATCCCTGCGCTCTAACAGAAGGGAGTTTTTTATACGAAGACGTTGCTGAAGCAATCACTTGAACGATAATATATAAGAAGGTCATTAGGCCTAAAGCGCCACTTTCAGCAAGTGGACTAAAATATTCACTGTGTGCATTACCCCTGTTGCCAGCATTTGTTGAAATGATGGTTTTTTCCGACGGTTTTTGATAAGGTGCGTATAGAAACATATAGGTACCTGGTCCATATCCTAAAATAGGTCGAGCCTGGAACATTCTAAGTGCACATTTCCAGCGATTAATTCTCTCTAGGTTTGAGGCATCGGTACTGACATTTGTTACAGATGCGACGTGCTCATTGAAGTCATCAGAAGAATCCGTGGTGTTCTTTTCAAATTTTGAATTGATTACTGAGAAATTGAAAGCTGCAATAAGCAATACTATTCCCACGAGAGACCAAACCGTAGTTTTAGACATCTTCAATACATAAGCAACATACACCAATCCAGCTCCTATAATAGAAAGCCATGCGGCTCGGGTATAGCTCAAGACTACTGCTGCTGTTAAAAGAAGGAGCAAGAATGAAGCTATTGCATTAAACCCCCATGAGGATTTTCTAAAAGTCAGGTAGAGTGCTGCAGGATAAAACATAGCCAACACAGCGCCATAAGAAGTGTGTTCCTTAAACAGTGGGAACATGACCCAAGTCGATGTCTTTTTTGTGAATCCATACTGACTGTGGATGATCATAGTGTAAGTGCAGGTAATAATTAACGGGACGAGGAAGAGCCAAAGGAATCGCACCTTGTTTTTCTCATCCTTTAAAAACAGATGTCCTAGAACGAAATAATAAGGAACAATAAACCAAACCCGAGTAATCCATTGTTTTACTGATACCATGGGAAGTTCCGAGGTAATTACCGTCAGGAACATCCATATTAAGTACAGATAGATGGCAATACTAATAGGATGTCTGATCAAACGCTTGTCATATTCTTTAAAGAACATCATTTTGACTAGGGTCAACGCGGTGATCAACACCAACATAGGCTCAGTAGGTATAGATAAGCCCGAGCCACCAGTAAGGTCCGTAAGACTGATTGACACCGGAGTAGCAATCACAACAAACCACATGGCCCAATCTATCCTATATAAGGTTACCCAAACAGCGAGAAGCCCAACTGGAATGAACAAGGCTTCCCACCATTCCATCGCTACAACAACTGCAATAACAGGGAGTGTAGCTATGGCTATTGCGATCGTTACACGATTAGATATAGTGCCTTTAAAGTTCAAGCTTAGGACTTAGTGCGTAATTCGACTACAGTTACGCGGAGTAATAGAACAAAAGTAACTAAGACAAGCACCACAAAACCTACTGCGAGAATTAACACACTGCGTTTTGGGTAGGTTTTTCGCTCAGCAGCGAAGGCATCATCCACCTTAAATGTTGCTGGCAACATTTGGTTTACATCCACTTTCGCTTGATCAAACTTAGTCCTCAATTTTACCTCTTCGTCTTTTAACAGTTTCAGCTCATCACGAATAGACACATAACGGCCTCCATATTTAGCTAACGTATCTAATCTGCGCTCTAGTTGTTTGATGAAAGATGATTGCGCCCCTTGAGCAAGTGCGATGGCATACTGCTCGTTAAATACCGCACTTTGACTTTCGTAGTCATGTACCCCTTTATAACGTAATAAGGTGATCTCCTCCTCCATGGTTTGTATTTCCGATTGAAGATTGAGGTATTCGCTTTTTACAATTTCAAGACCCATTTGTGCACGATTCTTTTGGACCCTCTTTTTGACCTGATTTACCAGGTATGATATATAATTGGCCATATCAGCTGCTTGCTGAGGATCCGTATCAAGCACATTGATTTCTACCGACATGAATTGCGTACGAGCAAATTCAATTTTAGAAGTATACTCCTTAAAAAGTTTTGTGCGCCTGTATTTTGTGTCTTCACCAATCTCATAATGATTCATGAGATCGAATTTCTTAATCACAGAATCGCGAATCTCTCCGGAATTTAATATTTGGAGAAGCTGCTCTGCCTGCTGTTCATCACCAAACTCCAGAATATCCTCATCACCGTAGCCGTTCGATTGCGGCAACAGTGCTTTCGAGACTGAGTTTGTAGTTGACGGAAAGAGAATAACCTGCGCCTCAAATAATGGCTTAATAAACGTTGGGCCGCTAAAGAGTACCGCAACAACCATAGACAAGAACGGAATGACGACTAGAGTTTTCCAATTCTTGTAGAAAAACGCAATTAAATTTGAACTGCTATATTCCATATTCTGTTTATTTCCAGTGTTTTAATGATGAATTCAAGGCTTTTTCTAACGCTTGGTTAGCTGATGCAAAGTAATGAACTAAAAACGTGCGCGACGCATCGTCCATAGATTCAGGTTTTTTTAAAATCAATGGCTTCACCCGTTTTTTAAGAATGGGTGGCAATACTGTGGCAATAAAACTTGAGAGTGAGCCCAGTAATAATGCAGATACCAGCCTTGATCTTGGTACCTCCGCTGTATTTGCCTCGCTGACTTCTGTTAATGTTTTTGCAGAGATGTCTAAAAATTCACAGACTCGATCCATGGTGTTTTGCGGTTCAGACAACAAATCGTCATGAAACAACACAAGGATTTGCTCTTTTGGAAATAGAGCCGTCCAACGTTGCAGCTGCTGGTGGTAATCACCTAATTCCAAATAGCACTCATCTATACCCCAAATCGCCCGGTCCAAAATAGACTCGTCTTGAATAGCTTTAAAAAACGTCCGCTTCTCCTTGCCGTACTTACGGGCCATGTTGTAGTGGCTGTAGGCACGAGTCACTGGATTTCTCAACGTTACTATGATTCGTGCTGCAGGGTTGTAACGGAACACTTCTTTAGCAGCCGTTTCACTGTATAAGTAGGCCGTGGACGCATCAAGAACATGAGAAGCAGACCCACTAGATAACGCTTCTTTTAAAAGAAGCGTGTAGTTATTAGGGCTAGAAACAAAACCTATGTGTCTTTTTGACAATTTGGACTTTGAAAAATACGTGCCTTCATTCCAATCCAACATACGCTCATAGCTTGGCGTAAAGTTGATTTCATGAACATCCTTGCAAAAATGACTCGGCTCTTTGATCACCATTGGAGCAATATCTTCATGGTGAGCGAGTAACTCACTCAAGGCTGTAGTACCGGCTTTTGCAGCGCCAATCAGGAACACATTTACCTTAGTCATTCTTCCTGCTGTATTTAGTTAAGAATGGCACAGCGATGACACCGTGGTATTTATAGACCAACGTGGCTGCCCAAATATTCCAGCCCACCATGGTTAAGGTGGTGGAATACGCAGCCCCCAAGGGACCAAAGGAGGGAATCAATAGCGCATTTAAGGCAATGTTTAGGACTGCAACCACCAGCATGGTATTTCGCGCACTTTTTTCGTACCCGGTCATGTTCAAAATATTCAAGACAGGACCTGAGAATGCATTAGTTAATTGTCCAAAAGCGAGCACGATAAGCCATGGATATGCCTGCGCAGGATTAGAAACTCCAAAAAACCCAATCAATGAGGTTCCAAACAAAAGAATGACTATGAAAATTGGGCCTGACGTAATTAGATTCAACTGGGCCACCTTATGGGCCAATTCATGAAGCTTGGAGTGGTCTTTATGTATTGCACTGACCATGGGGGCCACCACGGTGTTTAACGCAAATTGAGCAAACGTAATCAACGTTGCCACTTTAAAAACAATGCGATACAAACCAACCCGCTCCTCTGGTAAAAAATAACCCAACATCAGTGTATCTGACCAACTAATCACCAGAAAAAGCGATGATGAAATTAGCATTGGTGTGGCTATTCTAAACAACTGACCTTTCCAAGGTGGATTGGTCAAGACGTCGTGGGCACTCAATGATAAGATGTAAATAGTAGAGACCACAAAGAACAGAGCACTTAGCCCAAGAAGTAAGAGCAATGCAAACTGTGCGGTATCTGCGAATGCCATAGCCTCTGGTAAGGGAATCCACCAGAGAAGTAAGGAAATAATGATATAAATAGTACCGTGCTGGTTAATGGAGAATAAGACTGTTTTGCCGATTGCCCTGAAAACCTCAGCATTTAAGAGCATTAATGTAAATGGTAAAATAGCAATGGCTGCAGTGGCTAATATTTCTTTTGGCGTATCCTCGAAAAAAAGATTTGTAAGAGAGGATGCTCCAAAAAACAAAGCAAGAGCAACAAGGCTTGTTATCGCGGTAACTCTGAAGAACACGGCTATATATAAAGATCTAGAAATCCCTCCGGAGCTCACCTCGCGTGACATTTCTCGAACTAATACGGTATCTAAGCCCCATCTCCCCAAGGTAGAACCTATCACAAGAACTGTAAAAGCGACTTCGTACACCCCTACGGATAATTCTCCACCTGCCTTCGCTAGGCTAAAAAGCAGCACATAGCCTCCTAGAGCACCTATCACCTTGAAAATAAGCACTACAAGACCGCCTTTCGCAAGTGCTGCGCCGGTAGGTTCTTTTAAAAATTGTAGTACTCTAGTCCACATGGTTTTGGCCTCCTTATAGAATTGGTCGCGAATATACCGCTTTACTAACGTGTAGATTATTGCTTTTGTACATTTGGGCTATGAAAATCGCTGTGAACGCACGTTGGCTTTTACCGGGCAAACTAGAAGGAACTGGAGTGTACACCCTGAATATGCTGAAACGCATCATTCCGGCATTCCCTCAGCATACCTTTATTTTAATCTATGACCGTTCAACATTCGAGCCTCTAAGTTTCCATACATCAAATGTGCAACATGTTGTTGCAGGACCACCTGCTAGACACCCCTTACTCTGGCGCGCGTGGAACAATTGGTCTGTCCCGGCAGTACTAAAGCGGAAGAATGTTGACTTGTATTGGTCACCAGATGGACTGCCCGCAGCGACAAATATCCCACAGTGGATCACCATTCATGACCTGAATTTTGAACATCATCCAGAATGGCTTAAGCCTAATGTGGCCAATTATTACCGAAAGTACGTCCGAAAATCAGCTCAGCTGGCAAGTCAGCTCTTTACGGTAAGCGCATGGAGTGCTGCAGACATCGCCGAACGATACAACAAACATGTAGAGGATATTTTGATTACGCCTAATGCGCCGAGCACTATAGCCTCGAACAACACCTATAATCCAGACCCATACTTCTGCGCGGTAGGCGCATTAACTCCTCGAAAAAACATCATCACGCTCGTAAGGGCATTTGAATCCTGGCTGGAACAGTACCCAGAGCGACGTCATTTCCTCTTGAAAATTGCCGGATCTACTCATCTTATAAATACTGCGCTCGACCAAGAAATTCAACAGATGAGGTTCAAAGAAAATATTGAATTCTTAGGACATGTGACTGGAGAAGAATTGGAGAAGCTCTATTCAAATGCTACTGCCTTTTGTATGCCAAGTGCTATGGAAGGGTTTGGAATTCCTCTTATCGAAGCCATGCAACATGGAACACCGGTGATTTCAGCAAACAACAGCGCCTTAACAGAGGTAGTGTCTGGGGCGGGAATGCTCATAGATACTTATGACATAAATGCTTGGGCAAATGCGCTGGAAAAGATGGTGACGCATGGTAGTCCCTTCGTTCCGTTGGGGATTCAACGGGCAGAGCGATACAATTGGGAGCGAAGTGCTGCTGTTTTTATTGATGCCCTTAAAAAGAACATTTAGTGAAGCTTCAGCATAGCGACTCTATACGAGAAGCCGGGACGGATGAGGCTGGTAGAGGTTGCTTGTGCGGCCCAGTTACTGCGGCGGCGGTGATTTTACCTCCTGATTTCAAAAATGAGTTACTAAACGACTCCAAGCAGTTAACAGCGAAACAACGATATGCGCTGCGACCAATTATTGAAAAAGAAGCTTTAGCATGGGCATATGCGCATGTTAGTCCTCAAGAAATTGACGAGATCAATATTTTGAATGCAAGTATTTTGGCGATGCATAAGAGCATCCGTGCACTGAAAATTCAACCCAGTTTCATCGCTGTTGACGGCAACAGGTTCAAGCCTTATGGAGAAGTTGACCATCATTGTCAAGTAAAGGGCGACGCGACCTATATGAATATTGCAGCAGCTTCTATTTTAGCTAAAACCTATAGAGATGACAAGATGCGAGAATTGGCTCTAGCCTATCCACAATATGGTTGGGAGCGCAATGCAGGGTATCCCACGAAAGGTCATAGAGATGCCATCAGGTCTCACGGTCCCACTCCTCACCACCGAATGACTTTTCGACTCTTGCCCAGCCAGCTCGATCTTTTTGATTTGTGAAAAACTGAATGAGGTTTTCTTAAAAAGAGCTGCTCATTCCCACTAGCTTTAATAAAAATTGTAATCCATGAATCTCCTCAAGATTTTCTTTGCAACTGTATTGTTTTTTACCCTCTCAGGATGCGCAGATGATGTGGTACCCCATGGTGAAACCTCATTTTTACCTATGAATGCCTCCGTTGTTATTAAAGTCAATGATTTACAGAAGGTGACTCAATTCAATGACTCCACGCAGCTTCCTTTTTCTGGGGAACTACCTATTTCAGAACTATTCAATCTGTATGAAGGTACCTGGATTGGAGCGTTAGTATCCTCAGGTGCTGACAAAATGGACTGGGTTTGGACTGCATCCACAAAAAGAGACTCCATGCCTGGACCAGCTGTAGAGCAAGGGACTGTTCACTTGATGGACAGTAACTATGTGATTGTTATGGGACAAGCTATGGCTGTTAGCAAGAGCGAGGGTGTGCTTAAAGACATCATCAACCAGCGTAAAAGCGGATTTAATCTTATGCAAAACAAGGGTTTCAAACGGCTCTGGGATAATGCTTCCTCTGCGGATGCATTGAATATATTCATCCAGCATGACGAGATTGAATCCGTGGGAAACCTTTACTACAATGAGGATTGGGAATGGCTGAGTAAATTTGCGGCATGGTCAGAAATAGACATCGCATTTAGAAAAGATGGTCTTATGGTAACGTCCGTTGCCTTAGCACCTGATAGTTCTACCACGTTTTTAAGCATCTTCAACCAAAAAGCAAAAAGCGCCAAGGTGAGCAGTATTATAGCGGGCTCGTCTAGTTATGCTGTTAAAATGGACGTGGGTAATCCTATCGAATGGGTCAGAGATTTCAATGTTTACAGAGGCAAAACACAACGCCTGAAAAAGGCGATTAGTATTTTAGAAAATGCCGGCTTGGAAACCGTTGAAACCGCTTCTTGGTTTGACGGCAGTTTTGTAAGGATTGGCTATGGAGAAAGCACCGTGATCGCAGCAAAACTAAAAAATTCTGATGCGGTTGAAAAAGCCTTAAATAGGGTAAGCGATACACAGTCCTTGTTTCATGGGCATGCCAGGGGCACGTTTAAAAACGAACATCGATTCACCCTAAACGCTCTTTTTGGATGGTTCTTCAGTGACCTTGGTAGTCCATCGTGGATCATTCAAAACGATTGGTTGTTTCTCTCAGGAGAAGCACAGACTTTAGAAGTTTATACTGGGGAATTGGATTTAAAAAAATCATGGGGCTCTACGAGTGGGTTGTCTTCACTTGCAGATGGTATTGATAAAAAGGGACATTTCGCGATTGCTTTCCAAGCCAATTCTTCTGCGGCAAGTACTTATCTGAATTGGGATGATTCAGGGTCTAATTGGTCGAAGAGTATAATTACCGGAGTACTAGATGTTAAAAATGATCTTGCATTTGGTAATTTGACTAGTCTTACTATGCAAGAAGAAGACAGTGACGTGAGTACCTATTTATGGTCTACTGCGCTTACCGGGGAGGTAACAATAGGGCCTTGGCTGGTAAAAAATCACAGATCGGGAGCAAAGAATATTGTTGTTCAAGACGAAACGCACAAGTTGTATTGGCTTAATGAGAATGGGGAAATCCTATGGGAAAAGCCTTTGAAAAATGATATTGTCGGTGATATTACCCAGATCGATTTATTTAAAAATAATAAATTTCAACTTCTCTTTTCCACCTCAAGTCAACTGCATTGTATTGATTTATTAGGTAGAGATGTAGATGGATACCCTATTGCCCTTAAGGGTAAAAACACACTCGGTGTGACCGTTGTGGATTATGATAAAAACAGGAATTACAGATTCTTAGTCCCCATTGGGCAAGACCTCTACAACTACACGAGCGACGGTAAGCTCGTTAAGGGTTGGAAAACAGATGCGGCCTCCGCTACTTTAACGCAAGTTCCATTCCTATTTCAAAAAGAAGGAAAGGACTATGTAATTACCTCAACCGACGAGCAGGCTATAGTTCTTAATAGACGGGGTGAAGTAAGGATCAAAACGACAACATTAACCGCCTCACCATCACCATGGAATATCATGGACGGAGCAATTCCCAGTGTGATTAGGGTAGATAGTGAAGGAGAACTACAAACACAGTATTGGGACGGCACTACATCGTCGAAATTAGATCCTCTAGAGGATGTCATGGGATTATCCAGCCAAGTCTATGGGCTAGTCGTTTGGAATAATGATCAGATTGTTGTTCGCAGTAACGCGGGATCTACTGAAACCGAAGTAGAGGACATACTCACTTTAGACTGTTATTCGGGAGGTACTGGAATTGCCTTTACACTAGACAGGGTCGAAGTCTTTAACTTAAAAACCGGAGAAGCCTATGGGCAGTTCCGAGGAAGTGCGGCTAAAGCAGGTAGATTCACCTCATCAGGAGCTCCTGTTGTAGTAATCAATCAAGGCAACACCGTAGTGTGTTACCAGTTATAACCGTTACTTCTTACGGAAGAAAATCTCAATAGGGGCTCCATGAAAGTCAAACGCTTGACGCATTTTATTCTCTAAAAAGCGCTTGTAAGGCTCTTTCACATATTGCGGTAGGTTCGCGAAAAATGCGAACTGCGGCGTATACGTAGGAAGCTGTGTACAAAATTTTATTTTTACAAATTTCCCTTTTACTGCCGGTGGCGGAAAGCCTTTAATGATGTCCAACATCGTGTCGTTCAACTTAGAAGTTGAGATTTTCTGTCTGCGTCGGTCGTATACCTTTACACCTTCTTCAAAAGCTTTTAAAACACGTTGCTTTGTCAAAGCACTGGTAAACACAATCGGGAAATCCGTAAACGGTTCCAACTTCTTGCGTATGTGGTCCTCTGCATCACGAATAGTATTGGTATCCTTCGCGGCGATATCCCATTTATTGACCACAACTACGAGGCCTTTTTTATTCTTCTCCACTAAAGAGACGATCGATAAATCTTGTGCCTCAAACCCACGCGTTGCATCCACAACTAACATACAGACATCTGCGTGTTCAATGGCGCGCACGGAGCGCATGTTAGAATAAAACTCTAAGTTTTCATGGACCTTACCCTTCTTGCGAAGACCAGCGGTATCCAATAACATAAAGTCAAAACCAAACTTGTTAAACCTTGTGTTTACAGTATCTCTTGTCGTGCCGGGTATGGCAGTTACAATATTGCGTTCCTCATCGAATAACGCGTTAACGATAGAAGATTTTCCAGCGTTAGGACGGCCCACAATCGCCATCTTAGGGAGGCCCTCAAAATCGTCGACTGGATTTTCATCCATATGACCAGCTAGCTCATCTAATAAATCACCAGTTCCTGCGCCACTTACCGCCGAAATGGTATGGTATTTCTCAATGCCTAAGCCATAAAATTCGGTAGCCTCTAACTCCAACATTGCATTATCAACCTTGTTGACCGTATACACCACTGGTTTATCAGTTTTGCGCAATAAATCCGCAATGATTTTATCAAAATCCGTCAGTCCAGCTTGAAGATCTAGCACAAAAAGTACTACAGATGCTTCGTCCAAAGCAAGCTCTACTTGATTACGAATTTCGCTTTCAAAAATATCATCCGACCCTGTAATGTAACCTCCGGTATCAATGACCGAAAATTCCTTACCGTTCCAGTCGCTCTTGCCATAGTGGCGGTCACGTGTAACTCCTGCAACGCTATCTACAATAGCATCACGACGTTGAACGAGTCGATTAAAAATAGTGCTCTTTCCAACATTTGGACGTCCCACGATGGCAACTATATTGCTCATATTATTATTGTTTGTATCCGAAGCGCTTCAACTGAAGGTCGTTATCGCGCCAATTCTTTTTCACCTTCACAAAGGTCTCCAAATGGACTTGCTTTGAGAAAAATGCTTCCAATTGTTTACGAGCTCCAATCCCTACCCTCTTGAGCATGGAACCCTTATGTCCAATGAGGATACCCTTTTGCGAATCGCGCGCTACATAAATAATAGCACGTATCCTTATGATATCTTCTTCTTCTTTGAATTCTTCCACATCAACTTCAACGCTATATGGAATTTCTTTTTTGTAATTCAGTAGTATCTGCTCGCGAACAAGCTCACTAACGAAAAAACGTTCCGTTTTATCCGTCAAGGCCTCTTTATCGAAATAAGGAGGGCTTAATGGAATGAGTGCTAACAATCGCTGAAGTAGATAATCTATATTGGCCTTCTCTAGCGCCGAAATTGGAATGATCTCAGCAGTAGGTAATGATTCTTTCCAATAGGCAACCTCTTCCTCAAGCTTCTCCTGGTCAGTCGTATCAATCTTATTAATGATCAATAAGACGGGTAATTCTGTAGTATATAATTTCTGAAAGAAACCGGCATCCTTTAACGCACGATCTCCAGGTTCAACCAGGTACAAAAACACATCTGCATCATCAAAAGCCTCTGATACAAATTTCATCATGTGCTCCTGCATTTTATAAGCAGGCTGAATAACCCCGGGGGTATCCGAAAAAACAATTTGATATTCTGGTTCGTTTAAGATCCCAAAAATTCTGTGACGGGTGGTTTGTGCTTTTGGTGTGATGATGCTTAGCCGCTCACCTACCATAGCATTCATCAAGGTACTTTTACCTACGTTAGGGTTACCAATGATGTTAACGAAGCCGCTCTTGTGTTCCATTTTGCAAAGATGCGACTAAATAGCTACGCGCAGCCTAATTCCAAAACATCATTTTCCACTTCTCTGGTAGCACTAAAAGATGCTATACTTGTATGATGTCTTCAACAAGCCTTGTGCGCAGACAACATACAGATCTCATTGTGGTCCGAAAATAATCGTAAATTTTAAGTCAATATTTTTTTCATGAAAAGACATATTTTACTTGCCTTGTTAGTTGGTTTTGGGATTCACGCGAAAGCCCAGAGTGATGAAAGTTTTAACAAGGACCTAAAGGGAATTGACACAAAGCAATCAACGTTTCAAGATGTAGAACAACAGCATGCACTCAACGATATGGTTGACACATGGCATAAAGCTGCTGCTCAAGCTGATTCTTCGGCGTATTTTGGAGCATTTGCCTCGGACGAGAGTGTTTTTGAGGGGACAGATGGTGGAGAGTATTGGACCATTTCAGCATTTAAAAAATGGGCAGCACCTTACTTTAAACGAGGAAATGCCTGGACTTTTTCACCCGTAGAGCGCAGATGGTACTCCCACTCTGGAGTATTGTGGTTCAGCGAACGTCTTGACTCTGAACATATGGGACGCTGCAGGGGCACTGGGGTCGTTATAAAAACACTACAAGGCTATAAAATTGACCATTACAGCTTGAGCTTTGAGGTGCCTAATGAGATTGTATCTGAATTGGTCCCGCTTGCTACCGACGATAGAATTGAGGTGTTAAAATTTAGAGATGAACTAAACAGACAGTATAGGGATTCTAGTGATAGCCCGTTAAGCGAAAAAGATCGCAACGCTTTTATTCAGCATAATTTTTATCCTTATCAGGCGAAGTATCGCGTTAAAGCACGGTTAGAATTAACGCCAAATGCTCAACCGTTTGATATGTCAACCTCTTCCGGGAAAAGCAAAAAATACCGCACTTATGGTATTGCTCATTTTACGATTGACAAGGTGGAGTACGAATTAGAGGTCTATGAGAGCCTGCGACTAAAAGTATTGCCCGAATATGCAGACCATCTATTTCTACCTTTTAAGGATTTAACCACGGGGATATCTACGTATGGTACGGGGAGATTTCTTGACCTCACAAAGAGCCTTGGTGAGATCTTAATCATAGATTTCAATCAATGCTATAACCCATATTGCGCTTATAGCGATGGATACTCTTGCCCTATTACACCCAGTCAAAATTTCATTGACATAACCCTAGAAGCAGGCATCATAGGACCCATAGGACACTAAAACCGTCCAATGATCTGACGTAGAACCTTACAAGAGCATTTTGTCCAACCATTGTCCAGTAGAAAGGAGGATTTGTGACTTTTGTCAAGTATTTTCATACCCAGTTCACCATACCTTTGATTTTGAGTCATTCTAGCAAACCCTAAAAACCCAGTCAATTCGTGAGATCGTTCGCTTTTCTATTTTCCTTTTTCTTGACATGTAATGCTACCGCACAAACTTTTGATACGTTAGTATGGTCAGATGAATTTAATATTAATGGTAGTGTAGATACCAATAATTGGTTTCATCAAACCCTTCTTCCGAACAATGGCCAAAGCTGGTGGAACGGAGAGATTCAGCACTACACAGACAGGGACACCAATACAAGCGTGAACGGTGGCAAGCTTTACTTGAGAGCGCTAAAAGAAACTTTCACAGATCAAGGAGTGACTAAAAATTATACCTCTGCAAGGCTAAACTCAAAATTTGCCTTCACCTATGGACGTGTTGAAATCAGAGCCCAATTACCCACTGGTGTTGGAACATGGCCTGCCTTATGGATGCTTGGCCAAAACATAACGGAAACAGGTGCCTACTGGGAAACAAAAGGCTTCGGCACTACTGGCTGGCCTGCTTGTGGCGAAGTAGACATCATGGAGCATTGGGGGGACAATCAAAACTACATTGCAAGCGCGATGCACACTCCATCTAGCAATGGAAATACCCAGAACAAAGGGGGTCAATATATCAATGGAGTCAGTACTGGTTTTAAAACTTATGCCGTAGAGTGGACACCTACGAAAATGGTATTTAGCGTAGACAGCGTGATTCACTATACCTACGAACCAGCTACGCGTGACGCGAATACATGGCCTTTTGACGATCCCCAATACTTACTCTTTAATGTAGCTATTCAATCTAACATTGCAGCGTCATTTACTCAAAGTCCTATGATTGTAGATTACGTTCGCGTTTATCAAAGTAGCACGCTAAGCAAAGAGGAATTAGAAGCTGCATCCATTGAGCTGTATCCAAACCCCACTAACGATAAACTCCATATTGTACAACCTTTTAATATTGCCTCTCTTCAGATTTTTGACATCACTGGAAAACTAGTGAAATCTGAGACCTTACAGGAAGTCAATAATATCATCCAAACAACACATTTAGCTCCCGGCGCTTACCACTGCATAATAACTAATGAGCAAAATGGCCAGAGCGTACAACGGAGCTTCATAAAGCAATAATCACTCCTCTCCTTCACTATGTTTTGGGTATTTCCTTCAAGATGAAACCATTAAATCAACAAAAAGAGATTTGGGTATTGGGTTCCACAGGATATGTGGGTGCGCAACTCACGAAGCTGCTTATTCAAACGCGTCATAAAGGAGGTTTTTTAGGTAGAATATCCACATTAGGGCATCGCACTATTCTTCCCTGGATTATGCAGAATACAAACTTTTTCATGTCTTCACTAGGGAAGCTTCAGGCACAAAAATTCGTTGATTATCCTCCCGATACGGTATTCCATTGTGCCAGACTCGCTGGGAGAACAGATCATAGTCGCAGAGCAGCCGCGAAACAGGGTTACCTAGCTAATGTAAGGCTTCGCAGTGTTTTCGAGAACTTACCTAAACCCCCAACAGTGGTGTACTGCAGCGGGACGCTGATGTATGGAAATACAGTTGCTATCGCAAACGAAGAACAACCTCTCTCGCCCATTGCCTATGCTAGGGCTTATGAATATGCCGAGCGTCCTTTTACAAGAAAAGAAGAAACCCAGGCTATTTTAGATGTCCGAACAGCCAGACCAGCTTGGATTTTAGGATCGGATTCTTGGTTTGAACATTTTTTTTACCGCCCAGCGCTAAAGACTGGTCACGTGCCCTATTATGGTGATGGGCTCCAGCAAATGTCCATCATATCATTAGCGGACTGTGCAGGTCAATTACTCCACGTATCTACGCACGGTAGTAGCGGGGGAATCTATAACCTATTTGGTTTTACACCCATCTCTCAGTTAGAATTCGCAAGGAAAATAGGAGCGATTTTAGGCCTGGATGTCAAGCAAATAGAAGAGAAGGAATTGGTCAAAAAACACGGCAAGACCGTAGCGGAAGCACTGACTTCAAATACACCAGTGACTACAATGCACTCCGCATGGAAAGACTCGTATAAAGCTGTTGATACTGATCTCGATCAGCTCATCACTAAGACGCTTAACGTTCTTTCCGAACGCTCTTAAAACTAAGTCTCAGATGACTGAAATTCGTACAACATGTACTCGCCAAAAGTGCCAAGTTTTGTAGAAGAAACAGCGTCATCTATGCTCCAAAGCATATGTAACAGAGCGTTGGGCAGTATCTTATGAAGCTTGTGGTAATACCACGCTGGGTACACAATACTGTACCCCCTGCTGAAGGTTAATGGCAACGCGACTTTTTCACAAATACTTCCTGGTGCATAGCATTTGCTGGCTAAATAATTCGTCGGTGAATAGCCACCCCACACTCGACGCCAACGGGCAAAGGCGTTCTTAGGTTTGCCTTTAAGTAATTCTATCAAAGTACCGGCTAGGTAATATTTATTGACAAAAGTAAGTACCATTCGACCACCTGGTTTTAGGACATCGCGTAGACATGACATCGCATGACTAAGGTCGTCTACGGTGTTTAACGCCCCAAAAAAGACATAGATCATGTCAAATTTAACCTCCGGAAACAAGGTGTTTAAATGCTCTACACTACCCGGAGCAACTTGTGCGTTTATTAACTTCCCACTATCAATTTTCTCCTGAGTCAGGCGCACCATTTCCTCTGATATATCAATACCATAATACTGTTGTTCTGGAAATTGCTCTGCAAAATGAACCAAATCAAAACCAGGCCCAAAACCAACTTCCAAAACTGTGGATTGTGGATGTAATTTTACACGTTCGCGAAAGCTCTGTCTAATTCTTTGTAGAGCGGGATTCAGGTGATAGCGACGTTCGAAGTCTACTGCATCCTTATCGTAATACTGTCCTACTTCACGGTAATAACTCATGGTTGTTGCGTCTTAATTGGTGGTCAAAATAGGCTGCACATCCCCAAAAAAGAAAGGCAAATGCTGGCTGATTCAAAAAATTATTGAACTGCATATGAAACAGATAGGTACTCAATGCTAAGAACAGGGCTGTTTGCGGGGAATGAAGAGTTCCTCTTAAAAACCCGAAGTAGACCCAACGGCCGATCATGATTAAGAATATCAGTACCGTCCCTATTCCGTTCTCACTAAGTTGGAGTAGGATTTCTGAATGTGCACTCCCACCTGAGCCGGGAGGTGGAGAATCAGGGTTGCGCACGGTTAACCTATTTTCCAAACTTTTTTCTTGAAAGGGAAGGTAAGTGAACTGAAAGCTGCCCGGTCCAAAACCAAACATAGGACGCTCCTCAAACATGCGCAGGGCGCTCACCCATCTATTGAGTCGTTCCATATTACTAGCATCCGTTTGAAGGTTTGTTACAGACATACTCGTCTCTAAGAAAGTAGCTTGAGGGTCATGACTTTCAAACGAGTTATAGCGTATTGATTCCTGAATTTTGGCAGTGCCGAACAAGCTGAAGTAAACCACCAAAAGAGTGACAGGTAAAAGCCAGCGCCAGAGCTGGGATAAGTGCATTAGTGCCCAAATGACTAGCATAAAAGCTACAGACCATAAAGCAGCACGTGATCCGGTTAAGACGACAAGTAGCGCAGCAAAGGCGGCTATGAACTTCCAGTATTTTTGGTTTTTAGATGAACTCCAAGAGTACCCGGCTATTAATGCAAGACTCGCCCCTAGCATGGTATGGCTATAAAAAAAGGGCTTATAGAGTCCGGAGATGGTCACAGGATTGAAATCGAACTTTATAAATTGAACCAAGCCTACGATTAGAACGGGAACTAACGCCATCATAAAAGGCACCATAGGTAAAGGTCTGCCGCGGTTTGCCATGAGCAAGAATCCGTAATAAAAGGTGAAGACAAATAATCCGTTAATGACCCAGAACTTAAGGCTTACCAATGGCATTTCTGACATCATGATTCCAGGAATAAAGCTTAACAACCACAACAGAGGTAATGGGTGCTTCTTTATTAGAGTGAGATTAAAAGGTACTAGGAGTCTTAATAGCGTGGCGACGGCAAGCACGACGATCAATGCCTCAGCGGGTAGATGCAGGTCGCCAAAAGAGAGACTGACTTTTACCGAAAGAGGCAGCAGGGTTGCGAGAAGTAAATACCCCGTATGCTCCCATTGACGTTTCCATATCCACCATGCGGATGACAGAGCAGCGATGAATGCAGAGATCACCTCCCAATAAAAATCAGTGTACAGCGTCACGGAGAGTCCTATAATAATGGACAGCGTTAACGCGGTATTTATCTGCTTGGTGCGCAATGGTTAGTTGGGTTTTGACACCAGAATACCTGAGGAGACTGCACGTTGAAATAGGAATACCACAATCCCAAATAACAGACCTATGGCCCATGCAGGAATTCCCGATCGTTTAGGTGTTTCTAGAGCTTCTGAAATCACATAAGATGCTGGAGCTGGCGCGTACAAGTATTCTTTCAAGTCTTCAAGCTTGCGTTCGTTTTTAGTCAACTCGACTACCACGCTTCCGTATTGACGTTCCTTTCTAAAAACTAATGCGACAAGAGCTAAAGAATCTGTTTGCGCTTCTAAACGAAGAGAATCTAACCCTTCACGTAACACCTGTTCTTCTTTTGTCAATGATGAGGTCCTCCCTTGTATTACGTCGAAACTCATGCCCACATTTTGGCGAAGCATACGCTGTTTGATAGAGTCTGCAGCATGAACGGCACCGTTCGCAATGTCTGCCGCGACTTTAGGATCACCAGCTTGGGCAATGACTTGAACAGCACCATTTCTTGTTTTACTAATCTCCAAAGAGAAGTCTGTACCATGCCTACTCATCAATGCAGATTTCAAGCTCTGGCTGTTCAATAATTCCAAATGCGCATCCACCTCAATAGGCGAACCAAAACCAATCCCATTTTGCTCAATCTGCTTTTCAAGCAATGTAAGAGGAACAAAGAAGACTGTCTCTGCTTCATAGCGAGCAGGACGTAGAAAGGCGATCACAAAAAATAATCCACCCGCTAGGACACTGATAACAATTTGTTTTCTCATCATGTTATTTTCTACTTGTGTTATAATGGTCCATTAATCTTTGTTCCACGCTATCAGGAAAGTAGGCAGACGAATGGGCTTCTGCCTCGTAATAACCTGACGCTCCGCTTGCATTTTCTGCCATGTGATTTTCAAATCTAGCTCTAGCCCAATCTTCTAGTTTTTCAGCACCCATAGCCTCAAAGATTCTTTCTGTCCATTTACTATAAATCTCGGGAGGACGAGGGTTGATTGGACAAGTAAAATTTGGTAAATATTCTGATAACCACTTGTTCTGATTTAGAAAGTACGCCATTATTTCTGGATGGGTTAGTGGTTGAAGCGACGATGCTTCTACAGCCGTGTAGAGGTTTCTTTTTTTCAGCTCCAATCTCTTCTCGTCCATCAACATGTTGATGCAGAAGTACTTTTCAGAATTCAATAAGAATAGCTTTTTAAAACCGATTAAAAAAAGCTTCGCTAACCAAACTCGACCAGTCTTCGTGATAATGAAAAAGTCCAAGTCATCTGAGGAGTGTTGCATGCCCATATTTGATAGTGAACCCGATAGGTATACTCCCCGGACATATGGAAATGACTGAATGAATTTCCCCACTCTTCGAGCTATTTTCAGTCTAGATAAGTTCAGTTTTTCACAGTCCATTCTCAACTGAATATGATCGTGGTGTAGCGCATAAAATCCTTCTGAAAGCATGACAAGCTGCGAATCAACAAGAGGCTTAAGGGCTTTTTCTAAATCACCCAAAGAAGTCTTCACCCTCAAAAAATTGTGTATCTCCTCAAGATACAGAGGATGCTTGAAAAATTCGAAATAACGCAATGTTCTTTCGATCTCTTCTTCCATCTTCGTTGAAGAATGTACTAATGGATTCATGTTTGGGATTCGCTAAGGGGCAGTGCAAGTTACAATAGTGCTTTTGATATATAAGCTGTGAACCATCCTAAATCACTGCTTTTCCCTCATAAACGTGAAGACCAAGGGACTTGAGTTGTTGTATATTAACACCTCAAACGCATTACATTTTAGTAACTTAATGGTAACTACTTTTATTAGTTACGAAAAGGTAACAGTTTACTTTTTCTTGAAAAGAGTGTTACTTTTATACAAACAAATAAAACAATGAAAAACGTATTTCTTTTCGTGGTACTTGCAGCATTAGGATTTTCAAGCTGTGAGAAAAGTACCCCTGAATACACTGTAGAAGGTAAATGGGTATGGTCATCGAGTGAAAATAGAGTAGATGCTACTACAATGTATGAGTTTGTAGATGGAGAGATCTACACCTCTTATTCAGTCAATACAGACTTTAACGCCTTAGATAGTACAGATAGAATTCCAGGTAGCCATACTTATACCTTTGATGGAGATACCTTAATGTTTTATGGAGTTCCTAGAGGAATTACATTTGAGTGTGATGGTGGTATTCTAATAATGGACAATGGGTTCAACCAGCTTTGGAGATTAAGTTCTGATTGCGAATAATGTGTAATCCTTTTTTTTAGGAATTACCTTCATTCGAAAATATACAGAGCCTCTTCTTCGGAAGGGGCTTTTTTATGGATGAAACATCGTCTTTGGAGATTGAGTAATACTAAGACTGTCGTTCATATGTCCAAGTATTGTGAGTAATTAATTGTTGCTAACAAACAGGCGCTTTTCTTATTACAGCAAGTAATGAGACATAGTGAGAAAAGTACCACTCACCTATTTAAGAAATTTAGAAGTGGAGCAGTTGGAAGTTGAGAAGATGAATATCTACAAAGATTCAAGGAAAGACTCATTTTAAAATGGTCTCCAATTCTACGATAACTTCATTTCTCCGAAATAAAAATTCATAAGGAGGATTGTATCCCAGGACGGAGAACCTACCTGTGTGCTTAATTCCATTTTTCTCCAGCAGCTCCTCTAGGGACAATCTGTAGAACGCTATTTTTTCATTACTCGCCCATCCACCGAATCTAATAGCAGCGATCATCTTTTCTGGTAATTCAATAAACTCAATGTTTGGATTTTGAGGCTTTGGCAAGTTTTCTTTTGTATACTTTTTAGGAACTAAGAACATCATGGTCGACTCCTCTTCCAAAGACATAGCCACGGGAGAAGTCATAGAAATTTGTTCTTTGTCCTCATTCTTGCCGAAGATATAACCACCTAAAGCAGAAAAGCCCTTGCTTGAAGCCTGTTTATAGTCATCCGTATCTAATTCAATAGACGTAAATAAGCTTGCCTCATACTTTCTAACCTCAAAATCTGCGTAAGCCTTTATGACTTCATATTTATAGTCTTCGATGTTGTGGCTACTTCGATATAAATAGATCTGGCTCACTAAAAAGGTTAAAACAACCCCACTTAATAGGACTAATAATATCTTCATCTCTCAAAGGTTTAACCCCATGTATTACATTAATAAAAGTTATAGATAATTCACTCTCTAGAATGAAACGGGCATTGAGGTTGTATTTTTATACTCGCAAATTACATCAATTAAGTCCTTGTCTCCAATTTTAGTAGATTCATGAAGCGAACAGAAAGGTTAGATATACACCCGTCCTTAAAAAAATATTTTGGATACGATACTTTTCGTCCGCTACAAGAAGACATCATTCGTAACGTACTTGGCAAGAGAGATACCCTAGTCATCATGCCCACCGGTGGTGGGAAATCACTCTGCTTTCAAATACCCGCATTAGTCTTTGACGGACTCACGATTGTAATTTCGCCACTCATCGCATTGATGAAGGATCAAGTAGATGGACTCAATGCAAACGGGATTTCGGCAAGTTTTTTCAACAGTTCTCAAGATCCTAAGACTCAACAAACCATCCTCGAACAAGTAGCGCTAAAGACGTTAAAGCTATTGTATGTGGCTCCAGAAAGTCTATCGTTTCTCAGTCAGATTTTAAATGAAGACTATATTTCATGTATCGCGGTTGACGAGGCACATTGTATCTCTAGTTGGGGTCATGACTTTAGACCTTCTTATCAAAGACTTGGTTTTTTAAAAGAGACCCTTCCCAATACGCCTATCATAGCGCTCACCGCTACTGCAGACAAGGCTACGCGACAAGATATAAAGGCTCAACTTTGTATTCCTGAAGCTGATCAATTCATTTCTTCATTCGATCGCGCAAACATTAGTCTTGATGTCCGAGTAGGGCTTGATCGCATGAAACAAATTGCTGATTTCGTGAAGAATAACTCCAACGAATCGGGAATCATTTACTGCCTCAGTCGTAAAACTACGGAGCAAGTTGCTAGTAAGCTAAAGAGCCTTGGACATAGTGCCGAAGCCTACCATGCAGGATTAAATTTTATAGAAAGAAGTGCTGTTCAAGATGCCTTTATTTGTGATAAAATTAAGATCGTATGTGCCACTGTAGCCTTTGGAATGGGTATCGACAAGTCCAACGTGCGCTATGTGATTCACTACAACATGCCGAAGAACATCGAAGGTTACTACCAGGAGATTGGGCGTGGTGGACGAGATGGACTTGAGGCAAAGGCCATCCTTTTTCATAGCTATGCTGATGTTATTCAACTACGGAAATTTGCTTCGGGTGCAGTAAACGAGCAGGTTCAAATCGCTAAACTCGAGCGTATGCAGCAATTTTCAGAAGCCAGCTCTTGTAGGAGGAAAATTCTTCTGAGCTATTTCGGAGAGATGCTAGATAAAAACTGTGGCAACTGTGATATCTGTAAAAACCCACCGCAGTTCGTTGATGGAACTGTCATTGCGCAAAAAGCGTTGTCCACACTGTTTAGGGCAAAAGAAAAAGAAGCGATCGGCGGAATCATTGACGTGCTTCGAGGTGCGCAAAATGCACATGTATTAGACCATGGACTAAATACATTAGCGACCTATGGTATCGGTAGAGATTTATCCTGGGCACACTGGCAACAATACATCATTCAGCTTATCAACCAGGGATTTGCTGAGGTAGCGTTTCATAAAAACAATGCACTTGAATTGACTCCGTTATCTCACGATGTACTCTTTAAGGGTCGTCAGGTAAAATTAACGTTACCGGTCGATCGAACATTCGTACCAAAAAAGACAAAGGCCAGTAAACGTCAAGCCAAAAATAAAACCAATCCTATTGGGCTTTTTGAGCATTTACGCAAACACCGTGCGGTTATTGCTGCGGAGAAAAATATTGCTGCCTACCTGATTTTCAATGATGTTTCCCTTAAGGAAATGGAAAAAAACATGCCGCGTACTGAACAGGACATGCTTAACATTTCAGGGGTTGGTGCTCACAAGATGGACACCTATGGTACGTCTTTCTTGACAGAAATTAACGCCTATATAAATCAAAGTAATCGTGGAGAAAAGGATACTTTTTCAAGTAGCTACAAGCTTTATAAAGAAGGTCTAAGTGTCGAGGAGATCGCTAAAAAGCGTGAACTTCAGCCAACAACCATTATCTCCCACCTTTGTAAAATATACCTGGAAGGGAAGCCCATTGACCTCAATAAGCTTGTCTCAGACGAAGAGATTACTCAGGTAAAAAAAGCAAAAGAGGTTTTAGAAAATCCAGCAGAACTCAAAAAGTACTTTGTTTTCCTAGAAGGATCAATAGACTACGGAAAGATTCGAATTGCTCTAACACTGTTAGAAAAAGGCTAGGTTACTACTCTTTAACAGATATCACTATTAAAAATCTAAAAGCCCATTTCCGTTTTATCTCATATTCAATAAAATTAGTTTTTCTTAAAATGAAAATAAGTTCTGCTTTGGTAAAAGCTCTTTTTATGGCGATCAACCCATCTTGTTTTACATTATCGGAAAAAGGAAGGAATATGCCAGCTAGCTTGAATAAGGCATATGGAATATAATTTCGTTGTAATTCACTAAATATAATTTTACTAGCTACTCTGCTCTGAGATCTATTCAAAAAACCAACTAGTTCACTATCTGAAAAGTGGTAAACAAAATGACTACTTATAAGAATGTCACACTTTGGTAAAACGAATGCAGCATCTAATATATCTGCTTGTATATAAGTAATACGGTGGTCTTGTCTGCTTTTTTTTGCGTTCTCTAAAATATGAGGATTACCATCGATACCGACCAATTCAATAGGATGATTATTTACAAGACACCAATCCGCAATTGCTCTTAAATTATCTCCACCACCACAACCTAAATCTACTATTTTGAGTGATTTATTAATTTTAAGTATCTCGCTTTTCAGGGCTTTAAAGGTTGCTGAAGTGTTTCCTAGGTATTTGTTGATCGTCGATAATCCATTCAACGTTTTGTCTAGCTCGGTACCAGACCATTCAAAATTATCCATTTGCTCTTTTTCAGAACTTCTCTTCGATAACATTTAGTCAGCGTCCTTTTTAAACAATAGTTTATATACTTTTCCAGTAATCCAATTACCAGCCGGATAATAGAGGGCAAAAAACAGCGCCATTCCCAAACTGAAATTTCTAACGTTAAAGAATTGATCCATCAAATTATCTGGATAAGCATAAGAACTCTCGAGTGCATAACCACCAAATTCTAATAAACCCATGGTTACTAAGCCATAGGCATATTGCGCATGAAACGGTAATTTTCGTAATAACAATGAAATTGGAATCATATAACCTAAGTAAACCGTTATCACTTGCCACCAGTAAGTAAATTTTGCGATTTCAATTATAGCACCAAATTTATCCATGCCCATTCCCCAGGAAAAATAGATTATCACATAAATAAAAATTAGCCGTTTATCAACATTGAGTTTTTGCTTGGCGTAGTTTACAAATTCATTCATAAGTTTTAGTTTTTGAGTATAGAATAAGCGCCAAAATTACCGTGGTGCGTAATAGAAAGAGAAGCGTCTAATGGGTTGTTTCGATAATGAATTTTAGGGACTCCTGCTTTAGTTTTTTGAATTTTAAGATCTCCTTCATGTAACGAATGAGATACTGCAAAGTCGTTAAGGACCTGTTGGCGGATAAAATCACTTTGATACTTACTGTTGCTTTCGTTTAATTGAAAAATACTTGTATCGATATCAGCGTAATTTATTACTGCAGTACTGAAAATGTAATCTGCACTAATAATAGTACTTGTTTCTATTATTCTTGTGTCTATTCTAACTACACCTTTTTTAGAAGAGTGAAAGTTGCACTCAAGTTTCGTAGGATTAAAAAAAGGCTTGCCTCCCCCTTGAACAAATATTTTATAGGCACTCTCCTTCATGCTCCATAAACGCCAAACGGCAGTAAATGGATCCGCAGAGTCAGCAATAATAGACCGTTCTTTTGAGGTAAATATTTTTTCCGTAAAACCAGCTCGATTCCAATTTGTCGAGGTTCTGGTTTCATGAATATCTATGATATCGTTTCCGATCATTACTTCTCCGAAACTTTTGCGTTAATCACTTCTAATGCAGCTTTTATATTCAACATTTTATCCATTGAATCATTATCTAATTCAATGTCATATTTGTCTTCTACGTCCAAAATCACATCGATAAGGTTCGCTGAATTGATTTTCAAATCATTCATGAAATCAGTTTCCTCATGCAAGTTTTCAAAAGCTTCTTTATCTTGAATGTATGGTTCAACGATTTTTTTCAACTCATTTATCATTATTTCTTTATCACTTATCATTTTTTGAATTTGCTAAAAATTAAACATCCGTTTACATCACCAAAACCAAAACTAGCTTTAGCCACAATATTAACCTCTTTCTCAATTAAATTTTGAGGAATTCTATCCT
>Ga0209482_1000773_pt1 | contig 25734 bp, 20 predicted proteins | sample CoawatmetaG10DNA_FD_187512 | JGI IMG/M metagenome (GOLD analysis project Ga0209482, IMG submission 187512) | Marine microbial communities from the West Antarctic Peninsula - Coastal water metaG104-DNA (SPAdes) (version 2) | ecosystem: Environmental > Aquatic > Marine > Coastal ...
ACTAAAACCAAAAACTTATATGAAAACTCAAAATTGGCAAGGATGGATCATTTTCCACTTTAAATTCTCATAAAGAATGTTAAAATAGGTTCTTAAAGAATGTTAAAAAAAGCATCCAATAAATCGTACTAAAAGGAGTTATCTTAGAAATCAAACAGTATCCCTCACCTTAACATCTCATGAAATACCCCCATCTCTAACACTTCAAAATAAGCCTCAAACTCCTCCAATATCACCTTCTTAGAGAAACACTCGCAAGTACTATTAATCTCCTTTAAAACGGCTGTATGCATCCCAGATTTAAGTACTCCAACCCTGTAATAATCCTTAGCCTTATCACTGAGGATTTGATAAATATAACTGCTTCTCAGACTTGCTAAAGCACTAGGGCTTAGATAGGAAATAATAAATTCCTTATTTTAGCCTCATAAAAGAAAGAATGATATTCTATCTCTTTATTATTGCCTTCTTTTACCTTTTTAGGGCAATTGATTTTTCCCCTTTTGAAACAAATTTTGATTTCACCTCATGGGGAAATGCCAAGTTATTGAAGTGGCTTGGTTTGTCTACTTTAGTAATAATAGTCAGAGAAATTCAATTTTGGACAAATCTAAAAAAAAATTAGTGGAGGATTAATTTAAATATCATTCTCGACAAGGAGCTTTAAAGTATCCACAAGAAGAGCGGAAGAAATGGATAGACTTAAGAAGGCAAATGAAGATCAGAGCTGATTAATTAAGTTTTTGAAAGATGAGAAGTAACAGCGAAACACATACCTCTAATGCATAAAGAAAGACCAATTGTAAAAATAGAAAACAAGCCCAATATTCATTTAGAAATCGAGTTATTTCAAAATAAAGTTTTGCGTCCAATTTTAAAAATGCAGCATGACCTTATTTTATGTGTATTTAATGAGCATATCCACAAGTTGTCTATTCAATGGAAAGGGCTCATGAAAGGTAAACAGCTTGAGTGCGTTGATAATCAATTAACTCAAAACGTACAATTGAAGAATACTATAATAGGAGTGATTATTGGTCAGCTTAATGAGTCTGAAATAGAACAATATTTCATAAATAGCCGAGATTACAACAAACGTATTATTCGAATGAGTATTCAAAGAATTCAATCTACGATATAGGAAGAAATAAAATACTCAGATTCCAAATTAAGCAGAAGAAATTAAGAATTGGAATTAGAATATACTTTAACGGAACTAAAAAATAATAAAAGTCATTAATTTTTCTTTCATCATATAATTATGTCACTCATCCACTATAATGTCAAAAACATCGTCTATGACTACACGATTTCCTGCATCATTATTAAATATAGTTTCAATGAGCACTTTTAAAGTATCTCCAGTCATAAGGGAATCCAGAAAAAACATCTGTCTTGGGCTATAATTATATTTGCTATAAGACCCAATCAGCGAAGAGGCATAAGGACATTCCCAACAAAAATTCTTTTGAATTTGATAACCTGCAATATTTAGTGGAGGTTGTAACGCTGCTATGTCAGTGAGTGTATATTCTATATCACCTACAGGTATTAAATTGTCCCAATCACCATTGATAAACCAGCTTAATACACTGTAAATTGGTATTTTAAATGAAAGACTACCGAATGCTATCCAGTAATCCGAGTCATATTTAACTTCAATTAGAGGTACCTTATTGATAACATAATGTGGATTTAATTCAGATAATTCACCCATGATAGTAAAGTATTGAATACCTCGGTATTTGATATGCCAATAGCTATTTACATCTTCATAAACATCTGGAGAAACTTGAGGATCAATTTCATAATAAGCCTCACAGTTCTCATTTAAGCAAGGGTGAGGATGGACTATTTCATCTTTCTTACATGAACTTAGGAAAATGGAAAAGCCAATAAAAAAAATGATGGCTAAGAATAGACGTGTTTTAAATTTTTTGAAATTGATATTCATATTTTTAACGTCCTGCTAAATAACGTACTCAAAGCAAAGCATTATTTACCACACTAAAGCTAACAAAAATTCTCCATTCCTAGTGAATTATATTCATCCGAAGGTATTGCTCCAAAGGCTTTGACAGGAGAATCTATTGGTGGGGAATCAAGAAAGGGGAAGGTGTATTACTAGTGTAACACTTCATCCCCTTCTACAAGGATGCCAAAGACTATGTTGGAAGAAACGACTTTAAGGATAAGAAGTAGCTAAAAGCCCTGATTACTTAAAATAAACAAGAGGAATATACTTAAGAAGAGGAGGTATTTGAAGTTTTTCATACTTTAATCCCTATTGCATTCACCTTCATGATTGTCTGCCCACAGTTGCAGAGTAGCTTCTGTATAGTAAATATTTCCACCTGAGACCGTATTATCTCCTACACAAGCCTGAATATTATAGACTTTGCCATCTGGCTGTTCTTCCTCACAGGAAATACAAAATCTTTTATCTCCAAGATCCTCATCTTCACCACAATTGGTAAACAATACAAGTGAACAAAGAATACTTAAGAAGAGGAGGTGTTTGATGTTTTTCACAATGATTAATTAGATGAAGTTCGAATAGAACATATTTTTTATCTAAAACCAAAAAAATAATAGGTGTATTACATTAGGGTTAATTTTTAAACTAGCGAATACCTATCTCCACCCTTAGTGAATTATTCTTACCCTTGGTATTTATCTAAATAATATTATTTTTGCGTAAATATTTTGATAAAAACAAAGGTAAATATGGGTATTAAAGGCGCTTTTTCTGTACAAATCTTAGTTGTAATTTTATTACTATTTACCTTTTCTGTGAATGGGCAACAAATTGTTGGTCAATGGAAAACTATAGACGATGAAACGAAAAAAGAAAAATCTATTGTAGAAATTTATAAGGTGGGTGATCGTTATGCGGGTAAGATCATTATGCTCCAAAGAAGTGATGATCCAGAGTCGGTATGTGACGCCTGCGATCCTGATGATTCTAGATATTTACAAAAAATTATTGGTATGGAAATAATACAAGATATGACCTTTGATAAGTCTTCAAATGAATATGTTGATGGTACTATTCTAGATCCCGACAATGGCATTGAGTATCAATGTAAGCTGTGGCTATCAGAGGAGGGTACCCTAAAAGTACGGGGTTACATTGCCTTTTTTTACCGAACCCAGACCTGGCTTCCCGTCTCGATCACAGAGGAATAGCTCACATGCCCCGCAGTAATCATTCCCTTAGCCTAAGGGAATATTTCTGTGTATGACTGAGTCAATGAAAATCATAAACCAGTATTAATAGCCGTAATAAAACTATATATGGTTATCAATTTTGCGAAATTAACATCACTTTTATTCATTTTTATTTTTGTCTTAAATGCTTGTGGGGGTCCCCTTTTTATCTTCTAAAACAATCCAAAGAGGCAGTGGTCTCTGGGGTGGAACGCTGAAAGTTCCCTTTTCCTTCCATGATGGTTGCTCTCTCTCGAGCCAATCATTATTCTGTGCCACTACTTTGTCATGGTCATATGAAAGGGCAATCATGTCACCATCCTGATTAATGGTACAACTGATGACCAGTCCACGACCCAACCATTTCTTATTAAGCTGAAAATTATCTTTTTGTTCTGTCATTATCTACAAGATTCTATTTAAACATACGAAATTCTAACGATTCTTTCCCTAAAATAATTTTTTAATTATTCATCATTTCATCTTCACAATTGTCTATCAACTCTATTTGAAAAAAGGGTTAAAAGAATAAAAAACTCTTGAGGCACCACATTCCAGGAGTATTTGCACAAATTAAACAGGATACCCTCATCTCAACACGTCATTAAATACACCCCTTTCTAACACCTTAAAATAAGCCTTAAACTCCTCCAATATCACCTCCTTAGAGAAACACTCACAAGTACTATTAATCTCCTTTAAAACGGCTGTATGCATCCCAGATTTAAGCACTCCAACTCTATAGTAATCTTTAGCCTTATCACTTACTTTTAACTTGCCATGCGCTCGCTTTTTATGCGTTCCCTTGACTAGGATAAAGTCATAATTTCCTAGTGCTATAAAGCCTGAATCTTCTATTTCCTCCATAGCGAGAACCACCACATTACTAAAGGGATTAAGACCCAATCTACGCTCCAGTCCAATACCATTAGCGATGTCTGATTCATCTGCTTGAAGAAAGCCAGCAGTGCTTCAATGTGCTTCCAGAAAACAGTAGATTAACTTGGCTTCTTTGGATAGCTGTTTGAAGGTGTGGTCATTCCATTTAAGGGTATCTAATCTCATATAATCTCTTTAAGGACGATACGTTTATCCAGATCCCTATCCCAATAAAGGATTATTTTTCCGATCAGATCATTTTAATTTTGCTAAAATAGGCATCCCTGCCTTTTTTGCTCACGCATCATTTGATGCAGTCAACAGCGGTAAGGAAATCATAAAAAAGGAATATGATCAATTTTACGCGCAACGATACCATGCGCCATCTGATGAATTCAATAGGGATACTTGGCAATTTGGAGCCATGCAACAAGACGGGGATCTCTTTTATCAAATGGGCCTTGAATTGGCCAATAACCGTATTTGGCCCAAATGGAATCGAGGTTCCGAATTCAAAATAACCAGAGAGATGATGAAATGAATTTATAGATAGGTTTTGAACCCTGTTCAAATAATGGCAACTACTCTGTTTTTTAGATCATATAAAAAATAAAATCAGCAAAATTTTGGTTTAACTTTTAAAATATGATTAATTTAACATTAAGAAAAAAATACACCTTTCATAGTGCGTCGAGAATTAAAAATACCAAGTGACAAGCAGGACGAAAATTCAGATTTTGAATTAGGTCAGAAGAGTGCTTTTTTGTCCTTAAACAACAAGGAATCTTTGAATCCCTTGGATGATGTCCGACTCTGGGAATTGTTTAAGGAAGGTAAAGAGGTTGCCTTTAGTCATATTTACCGAACTCATTTTGAGTGTCTTTTTCAGTACGGTTGTCAGTTTACAAAAAATGAGTCTATAGTAGAAGATGCGCTTCAGGATATGTTTATCGAGTTAAGAGAAAAAAGGAGAAAGACTACAATAAAGAGTTCTATTCGAAATTATTTGTTCACCTGTTTAAGAAGAAGAATTCTTTTATACAAGAAAAAAATCAATGACCATACGACGAACTTTGAAAATTCTGAATATCGATTATTTGAAATAGAAATTTCGGCAGAACAGAAAATCATCGCTGAACAGATAAAAACGGATAACAAGAAAAGACTGAAAGAAGCAGTCATGACATTGACCAACCGGCAAAGAGAAGCCATTTACTGTCTTTATTACGAAGGTCTCAACTATAAGGAGATAAAAGAATTGATGGGGTTTACCAATATAAGGTCTGTTAGAAATCTTATTTATAAGGCCTTGAATCATATGAAGTCCGCCCTTGCATTATTTATTCTATGGGGTTGCTATTGAGTTTCTACTCCTTCATCCTTTAATATATTTTATGTCCCTATCCATTTCCCAAAAAAAAGATTAATAAAAATGATGCCCTTTTGATTTTAATGCCCTCTACTGTTTAACTAAGCATAAGACTAGAAATTAATTATGTCAATAAAAGAAGGAAATTCAATTGAATTATTATTGATGGATCTCAATTTTAGAGATTGGGTCATTCATCCGAAACCTGAAACAGAGCGCTATTGGAAAACTTGGCTCAAGAATAACTCAGATAAAAAAGAAGAATTTTTTTTGGCCAAAGAATTAATTCAGAAATTAGAGTTCAAGCAAAAAAAAGTGAATGACGAGCGTTGTGAAGAGATATTCGAAAAAACGGTGTTAGGTAAAAAGACTAAATATGCCAATAGTAATCAACGCTTCTTGAAAAAATTAGACCTTCGATTTTTTTGGCGTGTGGCAGCTATGTTGGTAGCGGCTTTTTTTATTTCCGTTCTTTATTTCTCCAAGTATCATGATGATAGTGAAGGCCAAATGGAGACCATTATCAAAAACAATGATGCGGGTAGAAAATCACAGATTTACCTTCCTGATGGAACTATTGTTTGGTTAAACTCTCAAAGCAGTATCGAGTATGACCCACATTTTTCTGGAGATACAAGATGGGTTAAGCTTTCAGGAGAGGCTTATTTTGAGGTTGCTAAAGACCAATCAAAGAAATTTATCGTACAAACATCAACAATCTCTATCACCGCTATTGGCACACAATTTAATGTAAAAGCTTTTAATAATTTGGATCGCCATCAAATTGCCTTAGCTGAGGGGAAAGTAATGGTTCAAAAGACAGCTAATATTAATGGAGATGATCAAAAGGTTTATTTAGATCCAGGGCAGTCATTGAGTCTTTTTAAATCCAATGGACAAATGATACAATCGAGCTTTGACCCTAAGAAGATACTTAGCTGGAGGGAGGGAATCATCTATTTTGAAGATGTTGTGTTTGCCGAGGTGGTAGAGGTGCTGCAACGATGGTATGGGAAAAGATTCATCATTCAGAATATTGAAAAGGCAGGAGAGTGGCAATTTAGTTCTGAGTTTAATAATGAGACGCTAGAAAATGTAATGCAGACCATTAGTTATTCCAAAAATTTTGAATATACAATTGAAGGAGAAACAGTAAATATAATTTTTTAAGAAAAAATATGTGAGAGAGAGTCTACCAAACCTTAAAAAAAAGAGTCGAAAACAAGGTTTCCGACTCAAAATTGAACTGAGCTCAAATTCGTGAAAATATAATTGCTCATAACCAGTTAACATAAATAATTAACCAAATACAAAAATATGAAATTAAAATTTATTAATACCATAACTATGTTTACAAAATACTCAATTTATGGATTGATTTTCCAGGCCTTATTCCTTAACATGGTCCTTGCTAATACGGGGCGTGCTCAGAAGAATGTCAGTGTGAGGGAAGTGAAAGTAAAACTCAACTCTAATGATTTGACAGTTAATGATATTTTTAATCAGATTGAAGAAAAATCTGATTTTAGATTTGCGATTGACAGAGCTGACTTAGAATCCGAATTAAAACAAGTGGTAGATATAGATGCAGGTGAAAATGCTGTTTCTGATATATTGCTTCAAGTTTCGAAAGATTCTAAAACCAAGTTTAGACAGATCAATAATAACATCACAGTAAGTAGACTTAATTTGGAAGATACAGAAGGGATTACGACTGTCAAACAAGAACGTACTGTTTCAGGAGTGGTCACAGATGAAGATAATCAGGGAATTCCAGGAGTTAATGTGATACTTAAAGGAACAACAAATGGATCGGTGACAGATAATGATGGTAATTATGTTATAAGTCTTCCTGAACAAGGTGGTACTTTATTGTTTTCATTTATTGGTATGACAACTCAAGAGGTAGTGGTTGGAGCGCGATCAGTCATAAACATTATGTTGATGCAAGATGCTACGCAAATGGATGAGATTATTGTATCCTCTTTGGGTATTGAAAGAGATAAAAAATCTCTGGGATATTTTGCGCAAGAAATTAAGGGAGATAAAATAGTAGCTGCTCGTGAAACAAACTTTTTGAATAATTTAAGTGGCAGAGTAGCAGGGGTAGATATTCAAAAAACAGGAAACGGTCCCGGCGGTACTACAGGAATTTTGATACGAGGTGGTGGAGGTTTTCTATCGGGTTCTCCAGGAAAGAATCAACCTCTTTTTGTGGTTGATGGTATTCCAATAGATAACTATCAGACAGCTACCTCAACGAACGAATATGGTGCTACAGATAATGGGAATGGTGCCCAGCATATCAATCCTGACGATATAGAAACAATGACAATATTGAAGGGACCTGAGGCAGCCGCCTTGTATGGTAGTCGAGGAATGACTGGAGTTGTTTTGATTACAACGAAAAAAGGGACTCAAGGTAAAGGTCTAGGCGTTAAATATAGTGGTTCTTTCACTTTTGAAAGTCCATTGGTCATGCCTGATATGCAAAATGAATATGCACAAGGAGCTAATGGTGTTTATGATGCTATTTCTACAGGCAGTTGGGGACCACAGATCACTGGACAAACAGTTACTGACTGGACTGGTTCTGACAACCCACTTACCGCCGATCCTGATGATCTTGCAAATTTCTTACAAACAGGAACGAACTTTACTAATTCCATTGATGTTACCGGCGGAACAGAAAAGGCAACGTTTAGGTTAGGTTATACTAATTTAGATTCTAAAGGACTTATTCCGAATAGTACTTTGAAGAGAAATATGATCACGTTGAGGTCTACTGCAAAACTTACTGAAAGGTTTAAGGCGGATGCTAAGATTAGCTACAATAATGAGAAGGTAGTGAACCGCCCAGAGACATCCGGAAGTATTAATAATATCTTTTCGCGGTACCAGACGCGCCCTAGAAATGTCCAGTTTAATCATTTAGATCCTTGGATGGCGGCTGATGGTACGATGATTCTATGGAGTCCAATATCATTTAATGGGCTTAGAAATCCTTATTGGATTACAAATGAGGATTCAAATGAGGATAATACTGATCGTATCTTTAGTATGGTTAAGTTAGATTATATATTTGCCCCATGGTTAAAGGCCTTTGCAAGATACGGTTCGGATTTTCGAAGTGCACAAAGAGAGGACACCAAGGCATATGGCGTGTTTGATCCAGGGTCTGGATCTCGAAATAATGGTTCAAACTATTTTGCTCAAAATACCAGATCAACTGAAACAAATATTGATTTCTTGGTGACTGCCTCAAAAACATTTGGTGATCTAAATATTGCTTTCAATATTGGAGGAAACAGTCGTCATAATACATTCTTTCAAACCCTTGGTAATACAGGCCTATTAGATTTACCTGGTGTTTACAACTTAAGTTATGGAAGTTTTAATAGACCGGCAAGTATTAAATCAGAGAGTAGAGTACGGTCATTATACGGATTTGCTAATTTTGGATTTAAGGATTACTTATTTTTGGATTTGACCTATAGAAATGACTGGTCGAGTAATTTGAATGAGGATGTGTGGTCTTTCTCTTATCCATCAGCAAGTTTATCTTTCGTGCTCTCAGAGGCTGTATCGCTTCCAAACATTATTTCTTTTGCTAAGGTTCGTGGAGCTACTAGTCAAGGAGCTTCAGATTTAGATCCTTACCAATTATCGCCAACATATGCAATCAGTCGAGGTTTTTTGAATGTCATATCAACAACAGGGCCTTCTATTTTGTTTGACCCAAAGATTAGACCTGAGTTTGTTACATCGAATGAATTTGGATTTGATTTGAAATTATTAAATAATCGTATAGGGATTGAATGGGCTGCCTACACCAAGAATATTACGGATCAGATTTTAGATTTGCCAGTTCCTGGAGCGACAGGATATGCCTTTAAGAAGGTAAATGCGGGTGAAGTGGAGAGTAAGGGTTTTGAACTTATGATTTCGGGTTCGCCAGTGCAAACATCAGAATTTCAATGGAATATAATGATTAATTATGCGACGAATGAAACGAAGTTGATTGAGTTAGTTCCCGGAGTAGAGCGTCTTCTTTTACAGTCGGATGAAAGTTCTCGAGCTATTAGAATTGTTGCTGATGAAGGGGAGCTTTTAGGTAATATTTATGGTCGCGACTATCAACGAGATGATAATGGTAGTATTGTAGTTGATGCAGCCGGAATACCTCTGAAAGCTGGAGATAAAAATACTTTAATGGGAAATACGCAACAAGATTTTAATATGGGCTTTATCAATGATTTTACTTATCGTGGTATTAATTTCGGGTTTTTAATTGATTGGAAGCAAGGAGGACAATTCTATTCTCAATCAATGGCCTTTATGCACAGTAATGGTACAGCCCAGGGAACGGTTTCTTATCGAGAAGGTGGACTCTTGGTTGAGGGTGTAACTGAAGATGGAGCGACTAACACTAATACAATCAATGCTCAGCAATATTGGAATGCAGTTGCAGGTGCTGAACCTATAGTCTCTGAATTTATGTATGATGCCACTAGTATAAGATTAAGAGAGGCTTATATCAGTTACACACTGCCTCAAAGCCTAGTTTCTGGAACACCATTTAATAATGTTTCGGTGGGAATTACGGCTAGAAACTTATGGCTTATAAAAAGCGAAGTACCAGGAGTTGATCCTGAAACGAGTTTTTCTATTTCTAATGCTCGTGGTTGGGAAAATGGAGCATTTCCTTCAACCAAAGTTTATGGCTTTAATATTAATTTAGGATTTTAAAATTTTATAGAATGAAAATACAGATGAAAAATACAATAGTTGCACTGGTTTGTCTAATGACATTTACGTTTTCTTGTACTGATGATTTTATAGATCTCCAGAAGAATCCAAATGCATTCACACCAGAAAATGTTACGCCAAGTTTCTTGTTAGCAGATGTTATTAGTGCGTCGGTTTTAGATCCGGGTATGCATGAGAGGATCACTCAATTAATCAATGATGTATTTGCCCAGTACTATGCTAATGAAGGTTTCAGTACTCAGACGGGTGTCACTAACGATGAATGGATTAGTAGCTATTATGCAAGTTATCATAGTCGATTCATTGCGAATTTAAGTGAGGGGATCCGTTTGGGTCGTGCAAGTGCGGCTGCTGGAAAACCACTTAATGAAACGCAAATTGCTAGAATATGGAAAGTTTGGGTTTTTAGTAGGGCAACAGATATGTGGGGTGATATTCCTTACTTCGGTGCTGCCGATGGTTCCGGTGAGAATCCAATTTATGATGATCAGCAGGATATTTATACCGACATGCTGAAGGAATTAAGAGAAGCAGTTGATTCTTTATCCACAGATAATCCAGCGCAGATCAATGGTCAAGATTATGTCTATTTCGATGACATTGACAAATGGAAAAAGTTTGGTAATTCATTAAGATTGCGATTGGCGATGAGGATAAGCGAAGCTGATCCAGTACTTGCTAAATCTGAGGCTGAGAGTGCGATAGCCGCTGGTGTGATTGCTTCCGCTGACGATAATTGTAATATAACGCGTACTGCAAGTTTTGGATGGGGTTTTGCATATCCCTACACATTTTATTACGGATGGGGGGCCTTACACATGAGTCGGTCTATGGAAAATTTATTAACTGGACTAGGAGGCCAGGATATTGCTGTTGATACTACTGGAATGATTGTAGACGATGCCGGATTCGATTTACCGGCAATAGAACATATACTTGATCCAAAGGCAAATAAATTTCGGTTAGGAGTTCCATCTGTGGTAGATCCAAGAGGACCAATTTATTTTTCTCCGGCGGTTGGAGCCGAGGAGGTTAAAGTTGCAACTGCTGCTGGTGATACTGTTATAGTTGATACCCGTAACCGATGGATTGGTGTACCAGCAGGATTAAGCACGGGTTCTGCTTCTTTAGCTGAGCATGTTTACACAAATGTCTCTATTATGGGCCCTAGTATGTCTGCGGACCCTGAACGTGCTTTAGAAATTTTAACCTATCATGAACTTTGCTTCTTAATGGCTGAAGCCGCCCAACGTGGATGGAATGCTGGAGGTACTGCTAAAGATTGGTATGAAGCTGGAATCACTGCATCTATGACTCATCACGGAGTTGACGCGGCTACAACAGCAGCTTATATAGCATCTTCTGAAGGGAATACTTATGGCACTACCGTGGCTTTTGATAATGATTCTGGTGACTTTCACGATGGTGCTGCCGTCGATGATAAGATGAGTAAAATAATTACTCAAAAGTATCTGGCATTATTTCCTGATGGTGGTTGGGAAGCTTGGGCAGATCACAGAAGATTACATTTGCCTATCTTAATTCCAATGGCACAACCTGATGGTCGTTACACTGATAGAACTGGAGGGCCTGATGCCTTTGTGAAAAGGGTAACTTATCCCTCAACTGAGGAGATCAATAACAGCGAGTTTTACAATGCTGCAGTCTCAAGTCAAGGACCAGATTTGGAAACGACCAATGTTTGGTGGGATACTAATAATTAAATATCACAGTTAAATTTAAGAGGCCCTTTTTTTATTCAAGGGCCTCTTTTATTTTAATTAAATTAGAATAATTTCTCTATTTCAAGCACACTCATGTCAGATTTTGAGTGAAAACATCACTATTTCTAAGAAATTTAATATGAATAAAAGAACATTAATGCGCTGCGTTATTGGGTTGTTGCTAGGAGTCATTTTATTGGGCTGTAACCAGTCAAATAAGAAAAAGTTTTATAAATTGGATAGTGATGATACCGGGATATTTTTCAATAATGTCAATGCTGAAAATGAACAAATAAATATTTTCACTTACGAATACCTATATAACGGAGGGGGTGTCGCTATTGGTGACATTAATAACGATGGATTGTCTGATATCTATTTCAGTTCTAATAATCTTGAGAATAGATTATATTTAAATAAAGGAAATTTTAAATTCGAAGACATCACAAGCCTTTCTGGTGCGGGTTGCCAGAAGGGTTGGAAGACAGGGGTTTCTATGGTTGATGTCAATGCTGATGGTTGGCTCGATATCTACGTCTGCCGTTCTGCAGACGGAGATCCAAATAATCGAAAAAATTCGCTACTCATAAATAATGGAGATTTAACTTTCACGGATAGAGCCAGTGATTATGGATTAGATGATGAATCTTATTCTACGCAATCTGTTTTCTTCGATTACGACAGGGACGGTGATTTAGATGCCTTTTTGTTAAACCACTCATTGCTACAGATTTCAAATTCATTTAATATCAAGGCCATTAATAGGGTAGATCGTTATCCCCATGTTGGTAATAAGCTTTTGAGAAACGATAATGGTCAATTTGTTGATGTAAGCGATTCATCTGGAATTTATGGTCCAGCTTCCAATTACGGACTAGGAGTAGGCGTATCAGATTTTAACAATGACGGATGGCCTGATTTGTATATTTCCAATGATTACGTCGATAGTGATAAATTATTGATCAATGATCAGCAAGGTAAGTTTATTATGGCCACGGACAGTATGCTGAGCCAAATATCACAGTTCTCAATGGGTTTAGATATTGCAGACTTAAATAGGGATGGAAATATGGATATTATGACCCTAGATATGCTGCCAGAGGATAATAAGCGTCAAAAATTATTATTTGGTCCAGAGCACTACTACGTGTACTCGATGATGCAAAAAAATGGTTATTCAAATCAATGTATGAGAAATATGCTCCATTTAAATAATGGAAACGGTTCATTCAGTGAGATCGGACAAATTGCAGGTATATCAAATACCGATTGGAGTTGGTCAGCATTATTTGCAGACTTTGATAATGATGGATTCCAAGATCTATTTGTCAGCAATGGTTACAAAAGAGATTTTACTAATCATGACTTTTTAAACTATAAAGCCGATCAAGAAATAAAGATTACCCAAAAGAAGGAGGGGATTTATACCGAAATGATTAAAAAAATACCCTCAAGTAAGCCAACAAATTACCTATTTAAAAATTCTGGTGGGTATCAGTTTAATGATGTTAGTGCTGAATGGGGATTTGATGAAGGAGGGTTGACTCACGGGGCAGCGTATGCAGATCTTGACAACGATGGGGATTTGGATATGATTTTAAATAATATGGATGAAACTGCAGGTATCTATCGAAATAATATTGGAGATCAACTTAAGAATAATTATTTAAAAATTAAGCTTTCAGGAAAGGATCACAATCGCTTTGCAATTGGAGCGCGGGTCATTGTCTTTGCCAAGGGTGAGCTAATTATTCGTGAACAATACCCTGTCAGAGGATTCCAGTCATCGATAGATCCCATTCTGCATTTCGGACTTGATTCCGTGACTTATGTAGATTCTGTCCATGTTTATTGGCCCAAAGGAAACTTACAGATAATCAAAGGGACAAGTGTTAATCAAGTCCTGACAATTAAGGAAGCTGATACTACTAATCCAATCACTCCCGTGAAGTCTATTTCAAATCCACTATTTGAAGAAATTAAGATGACACAAATAAATCATATAGAAAATGAATTTGTTGATTTCCTCATACAACCCTTACTACCTCGAATGTATTCTACTAAAGGGCCTGCGATGATTATCGGAGATGTTAACGGAGATGAACTTAGTGATTTGTTTATTGGGGGAGGAAAAGGTCACAAAGGGGCTATCTATTTAAAAAATGAGGGAGGGGATTATAGTTTGTCGGAACAAAATTTTGATAGTAATCCCGAGGATGTAGATGCTTCTTTTTTCGATGCTGACGGCGATGGCGATCAAGACTTATATGTAGTGAGTGGTGGTTATGAATTTTCATCAAATGAAAAAGGTTTACAAGACCGGTTATATATCAATAAGGGCGATGGGAAATTTGAAAAATCCGAAAATAGATTGCCTTTTTTCTTGTCCAGCGGATCCTGCGTACGGCCTTTTGATTATGACGGGGACAATGATCTAGACCTTTTCGTGGGTGGAAGTATTGTCCCAGGAGAATATCCAAAAATACCCACAAGCTACCTCCTAGAAAACGATGGTGGGGGATTCTTCAAAATAGTAACTTCAACAGTAGCCCCAGAGTTACAAAAAATAGGTATGGTTTCCGATGCAAAATGGGCAGATTTTAATGGAGATGGTTTAGAGGATATTGTTGTAGTTGGCGAATGGATGGGTATAAAAATATTAATTAATGAAAATGGAAAATTTTCTGATAAGTCTGATGAATTTCTTGATGATGCCTATAAAGGTTGGTGGAATACTATAGATGTAAATGATCTTGATGGAGATGGAGATATGGATTTTATAGCTGGAAATTTGGGGATGAATAACCAAATGAAACCCTCAGTCGAATCACCTGTAACTTTGCAGTATGCAGATTATGATGGCAATGGTTCTGTAGATCCAATACTTTTTTATCATATCCAAGGGAAGAGTTTTCCGTATGCAAGCAGAGATGAGTTAATCGCACAATTACCTATGTTAAAAAAGCGTTTCGTGGATTATGAATCCTATTCATCAGCCGTCTACAATACGATATTTACTGAAAAGGAACAAAAATTATCGAAGGAATTAGTAGCTACTACTTTTGAAACCTCAGTATTTATTAATGATATACACAAGAGGTTTTCAAGAATACCTCTTCCCATTCAAGCTCAATTTGCGCCTGTTTTTTCCATAGCGGCTGTAGACGTGAATGGAGACGATATTTTAGACATTGTCTTAGGTGGAAACCTTGAAAAAACAAGGGTTCGCACAGGGAAGTATACTGGTAATAATGGGTTTGTTTTTACAGGAACTGCTGATGGCAGTTATCATTATTTAAATCAATCTAATTCGGGTCTGAATGTTTCAGGTGATGTAAGAAAAATCATTGTTGATGAGAATCGTCTGCTATTTGGTAGAAATAATTCTTATGTCATGGCCTATGAGATTAAGAGAAAATTTTGAAACTCCTTGAGTTTAAAAATAACAGATTTTATGAACACAAAAGTATTATGTATTAAATTTCGCAAGCATTAAGGGTTTGTTTTCTTCTTCATAGTCAATAAGGGAAGTAGTTTATCCATTATTGATTGCCCTTTTGCTTGTGAATTTTTTTGCTAAGTGTGATGCGTAGTTGCCTTTTGGTAGTAAAGCTAATTCAACATTAGAATTAAGATTATTATAAAAGGGATGATTCATTGTGAAAAGGTCTCATCATCCTAATGAAAATATCTGAATTGAATATTGATTACCAATGGATTATAACTCTCATGATACTTAAACAAAATAAATAAGGAATATGGACTTTTTTTATGCTCATCTTCTAATTTAATATCAAAAATTGGAGATAAGAAAATTAATATTACCTCCTCTTTTTAGTGATCATATGGTGCTTCAATAAAATGAGGTAGTTACTTTTTGGGGTGATTATATGCCTAATCATGAAGTAACGGTAACGGGCAGTTGGGGTAACCAAACGAGTACTCTTTCTGATGAATCAGGCAGTTGGACACTCCAATTACCAACACCTTCTGCCGGAGGACCTTTTGAGGTTATCATCTTGACCCGAGATACTACCATCACTTTTAATGATGTTTTTATAGGAGAAGTAAGATGGCTTGCTTCAGGTCAATTATTGTCACATTCCTGACTCCAACCCCAAGACTAATTTACCCTCCCGCCATAAACCTCCATGTTCATAAAAAAATTGCCCATGACTAAGGGGAGTGCCTTGATCGTAATTTCCACCTCGCTGAAAATGGTCAGGGTGATTAGCATAAATTTTGGTTAATGCTTGTCTTTGAATACTCCTAAATGTAATGTTGGCATAGATGCCTCTTCTATCAGAATTCTTAGAAGTTTTCTTTAAATAAAATATTATATTGATGTAAGTATACACTCTTTTGTTTTGTTCTTTTGTTTTAATTCAAAATCAATTGAGAGTAAAACGCAATGGAATCAAGCGCTTGCGCATGGTCTCAAGATATTTCCCCAACGAAAAACAAGATATTATCAACGAGTGGCTAGAGGAAGTCTTAGAGGAGTATGAGTAACACTTAGAGGTGGAAGAGGGATTACTAACTGATTCAGCTGATATAAACATTAGCATTATCCGCAATTTATGTGCAACTTCTAGAAGGATGCAGTGTAGAGGATAAAGGATTGCTAGTAAATGAAAACTCAGATTTTAATAATTATTTTTTATTACTTGATGAGATGCCCTTTCAGTCAAATTCACCTCTATTAAATAAACTAACTATTACTAAACACGAAAACCTTTGGACAAATTGATGAAAAATATGAAAAAAGTATTTTGGATAAGTGCGCTATCGTTGTGGATGCTTATTGGATGCCAAAAAGCAAATCACTCAGAATGGATTTATTTATTCGATGGATCGAGCCTAGAGGGCTGGCGAGCATTTAATGGAAATGCATTACCCGCTGGATGGGGCATAACAGAAGGCTCACTCACTTTTAATACAGAGATAAAAAATGAGGCCAATCATAAAGGAGGAAAATCTATTATTTATGCTTTGGAAGAATTTGAAAATTTTGAACTTTTTCTTGAATGGAAAATATCAGAAGGGGGTAATAGTGGTATTTTTTATCATCTCAGTGAAGAGTTTGAAGACATCACAGCACCTGAATATCAGCTTATTGATGATTTAAAATGGAGTGATTACAACAATAACATTATACTCAAAGAATGGCAAAAAACAGGAGCAGACTATGCCATGCATACCCCAGACACTACAAAAAAAATTGTTAAGCCTGCTGGTTTATGGAATACAACAAAAATTATTTTTACCTCTGAGCGTGTAGAACATTGGCACAATGGGGTAAAATTGCTCTCATTTGTGCCCTGGAGTGAGGATTGGTATGATCGGAAAAGTAAAGGTAAATGGAAAGACAGCCCTAATTATGGTAAATTTAAATTCGGATATATTGGACTTCAAGATCACGACAGCCCAATATGGTTTAAAAACATAAAAATAAAAAAGCTTTAATTCCAAAAATATGAAAATGAATAAACGAGATTTTTTAAAAAATGCAGCGGCATTATCTACCCTTACACTGCTATCGGGATGTAATTGGAATTCCTCTGATCAAAAGAAACTTAGAACAGCCCATATAGGAGTAGGAAATATGGGTGCTGAAGATTTACAAGCGATCTCTTCGCATGAAATGGTTGATGTAGTAGCATTGTGTGATGTTGATTCAAAAAATTTATCTGCAGCAGGTAAACTGCATCCAAAAGCCAAAAAATTTGAGGATTATCGAGAGTTATTTAAGAAAATGGCGAACGGTATTGATGCTGTTATCGTATCAACTCCCGATCACACCCATGCTCCTGCCTCTATGATGGCTATGAAGCTTGACAAATCTGTATATTGTCAGAAACCACTTACCCACCATGTCACTGAGGCTCGGGCAATGAATCAATTAGCGACTGAGAAAAAACTAGTCACACAAATGGGTATTCAGGTACATTCTTTTTATGATTATAAATTAGCTACTTTACTTATACAATCAGGAATTATTGGAAAAGTGAATACTGTAAGGGCCTGGACTGACAGAGTTTGGGGTTTTGACGGACCAGAACCAACAGATAGTGATTCGGTCCCCGAATATCTGAATTGGAATTTATGGCTTGGAACATCAAAGGAAAGACCTTTCAAAAAAGACATATATCATCCAGGAATGTGGCGTAAATTATTAGATTATGGATGTGGCTCATTAGGTGATATGGGTGTTCATATTTTTGATACCCCATACAATGCTTTAGAATTGGATGTTCCCTTCACTGTTACTAATGATTGTAGGTTACCCACAGATTTTGGATTTCCTGAGGCTAATACGGTGACCTACGAATTTCCACAAACCCGATATACAACCGAAACTCTCAAGTGGGTATGGTATGATGGACTGAGATCTCCTGAAATGCACAGTGACTTAGAGCTACCTAATGAAGAATCTCTTCCAATTCAAGGTGCTATGTTTATGGGAGAAAAGGGAAGATTATTGTTGCCCCATTTCATGGAATCACCTCGACTTATTGTAGATGGAGCCTATGTGGAGTTTGATCAAAATTTAATCGATAGCTTTAAGTTGGGCAAGCCCATCAGAGATTATGAGACAGAAGGTAAAAAGCACTATCACCAATTTGTAGATGCTTGTCTAGGGAAAGCAACGACTAGCGCACCCTTTTCTTACTCAGCGAAACTAACTGAAACGATACTGCTAGGGGCCATTGCAGGCAGATTCCCAAATGAAACCCTGCATTGGGATAGTCAAAGTGCTAAATTTTCTGAATTGAAGGCCAATGCTTATTTGGATGGTTCGTATCGGACCTTCTAAACCAGATAGGATGCAATAGTATAAAAAAAACCCCTTTTTCTTGATTTGAAAAAGGAGTTTTTTATGCTCAAATATTAATTGAGTAGGCTACCATTATAGTAAGCCATTTGACTCATGATCTTACCTCCCTTAATAAAGTCATGACTTAAGTACATAAAAATAACAACATCCTCGCTTGTAGCTTTATTTTTAAAGCGGAAATTCCACCAGGATAAAATGGTTGATCCATCCCCATCGTAAGCTAAATAATCTGAATAGCCATAATCACCATCAACTTAACAGAAGAAGAGGAAACCCTATCCCCCTTTCATTGGAGGTAGAGATGATCTATCCCAAATCATCAGGTGGGATCGTCAATATCAAGATGGTATCTTTTAAGGAGTCTGTGATTTATAACCTGTCGGGTAAGAAAGTTTTCAGATCAAAAGATAATAATATTGATATATCCGATCTCAGTGAGGGGGTATATATTATCAAGCTGGAGAATAGGAGTGGAGATCGCTTTTCAACTAGGTTGATTAAGGAGTAAAATATTGATGAAATAAGGGCATATTTCTAGCCGAAATAGAAGGTTTACAGACTACCCTAAAAACAGCCTCTATTAACTCTAAATAAGGTTTATGAGTTTTTGCACCACATATAGGGTATGTCTATGTTGGAGCAGTGTATTAGTTGGGTTGTATTACTATAGATATACTACTATTTACTTCTACTAATTAGTACCTACTTAGATTACTATTACTCCTATTGTTCAACCTTTGGTTATCTCCTTATTTCTATATCCTTTAAACCTATAGTTGTCTCTACTTCTAGTTTAAATTCTTACTTATCATCTTAATCTTTTAGAACCTCTAGGTACTATCCCTAGATTACGACCTTCTTTCTCATCCCTACTTCTATTTCTTCTATTAAGATTAGATATCAATTCTAAGCTTGAATATAAAGCTTTGATAGCTCTGCTTAATGCTAGGTAGTAGTTCTTCTTTTATCCTTAAATAAGTACATTAGAAGAGCTAATACCACCTCTCCATAGACAAGCTTTAAAGCTATTGTGGAGACGTATTAGTATAGAATAATAAGTGTTATTTAGCGGGAAAGAGAGTTCTTTATAGAGGCTTATATGAGCTCTATATATAATACTTAATCCCCCTTCTACAAAGATTCCAAAGACTACGTTGGAAGGAACGATTTTAAGGCTAAAAAATAGGCTTATTCCGTACAGTTGGTAAAGCTAGGCTTAGGTTCTGCCCAAACGGTTGCACCCTCACTGAAATCTTCGCAATCAATGACATGGCTTACATTCCAAGAGCTGATGTTCTGGTTGAAAGATTCTGCACCAAAAAATATAAACTGCATATTGGTTACGTTAATAACATCCCAATTTCCTATATCTTGATTAAATGAACGAGCCCTATCAAACATCCCATTCATATCTGTCACGTTACTCAAATCCCAAGAGCCAATATCTTGATTGAATCTAGTGTGATCAAACATTAACTTCATATTAGTAACATTACTCGTCACCACTTTGGTGACATCTTCGTCATTAGCTACCATTTTGTACAACATGGCTGAATCCACTACCAAATAGCTAATACCACCCAATTGATAGGATTCACCAATTACTGCGGTATCAGATGCTTTAATTGTAATTCCATTCTCTGCTAAATAGAGAGGGGTTTTAGTAGAATTCTCTGGTACTTTATTATAAGAAACAATCTCATCATTGTCACTACAATTAATGAACCATACAAGTGAACAGATAATGCTTAAGAAGAGGAGTTGTTTGAAGTATTTCATAGTTACATCAAAACTAATAATAATCTTTCGCCCACAGTGAGGTCTTCTCATTCGAAGGAGGCATTCCTAGTTACAAGAACGTCATGAAGGCTTTGACAGGAGAATCTAGTGGTAGGAAATCAAGAAAGAGGAAGGTGTTTTACTAAATCCAATTTCTTAATCTTATTCCGTACAGTTAGTAAAGTTTGGTTTGGATTCTGTCCAAGCGGTTGCTTCATAGCTGAAATCTTCGCAATAGGTAACGTTAGAAACGTTCCAAGAATTTAAATCTTTATTAAAAGAGGCAGCTTTATAAAACATAAATGCCAGATCAGTAACATTACTTACATCCCAAGAACCAATGTCTTGATTGAAAGCAGTAGACTCTCCAAACATCCCACCCATATCCGTTACATTACTGACATTCCAAGAACCAATGTCTTGATTGAAATACTCAGCATCACTAAACATCACTCTCATATCCGAAACATTACTTACATCCCAAGAACCAATGTCTTGGTTGAAAGAAGTAGCATTAGAAAACATAGCTCCCATATTCGTTACACTACTTACATCCCAAAAACCAATGTCTTGGTTGAATGATTCATTAAAGGCAAACATAAAACGCATATCCGTTACCTTACCAACATCCCAAGTACTAATGTCTTGGTTGAAAGCAGTAGCATTAGAAAATATAGATTGCATATCTGTCACATTACTTACATCCCAAGAACTGATGTCTTGATTGAAAGCAGTAGCATAAAAAAACATCTGTCTCATATTCGTCACATTAGTAGTAACGACTTTGGTAAGATCCTCCTCTTCGGCTACCATATCATAAAGCATCGTTGAATCGACTACTAAATAAGTGACACTATCCAATTCGTAACTTTCTCCAATTACAGCATCTATTCCTGCTTTAATAGTAACTCCATTTTTGTCTACATAAATGAAACCTGTCTCTGTTGCTGGGATAGAATCATCATCTGTTGTATTCGTAGGAGTATCCAAAACAGGATCACCATCATAATCACAATTGGTAAACAAGACAAGTGAACAAAGAATACTTAAGAAGAGGAGGTGTTTGAAGTTTTTCATATGTTTTTCATTTTTTTGGATTGATTAAATAAAAAATAATATGTTCGAAAGTGAATTATTTTCAACTTTAATCTAGGTCATCTACCGAACAGTTGATAAAATTAGGTTTGGATTTTATCCAAGCGATGGCATCTCTGCTGAAGTCTCCACAATCCGAAACATTACTTACGTCCCATGAATTAATATCCTGATTAAAAGATTTTGCACCCGAAAACATACTGTTCATGTTTGTAACATTGGTTACATTCCAAAAACTAATATCTTGGTTAAAACCATCAGTTAAATAAAACATATGTGACGTGTTGGTTACATTACTCAAATCCCAAGAGCTAATGTCTTGATTAAAATAGGGGAAAGATCTACTGGCAAAATTGATATAACTCAAATTAGTAATGCTCGTGGTCACGATGCACTTCATATCTTCATCATTCAGCACCATTTCGTATAAAATTACTGAATCAACAACAACATAGCTAAATTCACCTAATTCATATGATTCCCCGATTACGGCATTATCTGAGGCTTTAATTGTAACTCCATTTTCGGCTAAGTAAATAGGTGCTTTTTTAGTCCTATCAATTTTATTTCCATCTACAGAATCAGTATTATTAATTTTAGTATGATCATCTGTAAAAGGATCTATACTTTCTTCCCTACAACTGATGAATACTACAACTGAACAGATGATACTAAAGAATATGAGGGTTTTGAATTGATTTTTAATGGTTAATTATTATTTGAAATCAAAACTAATAAAATTTTCAACCATTAGTGAATAGCTCTCATCTATAGGTTCAGAATAAATCAATGCACCCAAGGTTAGTTATAATCTCATTTTATAAGGATGCCAAATACTATGTTGGAAGAAACGATTTTAAGGATATGGAATAATTAACAAGTCCTGACAGAACGAATCTTCCTTACTTTTTTATTTATTGATATATAGCCATATCATATTCTTGTTTATCGAAATACAATACTCTGTGAAGTGAAGTACTCAAAGTATTATCTGTAATTTCTTGATTTATTCTCTCAGGAAAATATTTTATAGCAACATATAATGGGAATAATTCAGCAATATCCTCTCGATTTGGAAATTCCTTGGCATATGAGGAGATATATCTGCTATTATCTTTCTGAACAGCATCTGCCCAATCAGGGTCATTATAACAATAGGCATCAATGGAAGTATGTGCTGCCTCATGAATGAGTGTTTCTTCGGTTATATTTCCTGTATAATGTGTTTCATAAGATGCGGTCATCCCCGTGTGAATGAGAATATTATTATTACCCCCTCCATAGCCCTCAACTCCCTTATGAATCCACATTGTTTCAATATCCTTCCTCAATGCTATCGGTAATTGCCCAATAAGAAAAGCATATTTAGTTGCTTCTAGCTGCGCTTCCTCTCGTGTAAATTCAGGATTAATTTGAATCTCAATATTCGGTCCATCTCTAAAAAATGAAGGAAAAATGTGAGGTTCAATAGTAATCCAAGCTCCACCGTTTCTTCGATCATACATTGTCCTTGAAGCTATTCCATTATAAATAACTGAATCATATGTACTTGTATCTTCATGGGTAATTATGTTCCCCGAGATAAAGATTGTTCCATCATATGGTGGATTTAAGAGGTCTTTGTGATTGTAATCGTAACCAGAGAGGTTTGCTAATTGTGAGTGTGTACATCCATTTTCATTTACCTCTACACTTTCAACCGTATTTGGACAAGTATCATCAGCATCAGTTATACCGTCTCCATCGGTATCTAATACTGTAGTTGAACCATCATCCGCAACAGGATTGTCATTATCACCACAATTGATGAACAAAACAAGTGAACAAAGAATACTTAAGAAGAGGAGGTGTTTGAAGGGCTTCATAGTTGAAATCAAAACTAATAAAAACCTCCCATTTTTAGCGAATATTTCTCATCTGAAGGTATTGCTCTCGTCCAGTTTAATTTTGTGTAATGGATTTGAGCATGGAGTTACTTATAACCATAATTGTATCTGCAGTAGAGGCAAATGCAAACAGAGAATTACAAATTAGAAATAGCAATATTAATTTTAGTCTAATAACTTTAATACCTAGCAACGTTTCGGTTTTGTGCTGGTGCGACCGAGTGGGAGTACTTGCATTATAGCCTTTGTTGTGTAGCCTTTTTTTTAAAACTTTTTTCCAAATGATGCCCCAATCCAAGGTCTGAAAATTTCGCCATGATTATTTGTGATTAAAGGGCTAAAATTAACTTTCCACATCCATTTATTTCCAAAGTGTTTCCTGTAACCAATAGATAGATACAAATTGCTGTAGTCATCGGTATTATCTGTTCCATCGCAATAGAAACAGTCGTCTGCTCCAAATTGAGCCCATGTGTAACCTATTCCAGCCTCAATGAAGTTATTCTTCTTTAAGTCAAAAAAATACTGTAATGAAATAGGTATTGTCAAATAAAAATTAGATTCAGCATGAAATCCGATTCCAACTCTTGCAGTCAGATGGGGATTCTTGCTCAATTGTCTTTCATAATTTGCAGAGCCTAATAATCCATTGCCTAATGCTTCAATAAAAATTGTGTTTCGTAAATTTTGTACTTCATTATTTTCTTTTTGTGCAAATGCTGAAATACTGGTTAACACAAGAAAAAGTATTATAATTATCTGATTCATACTAATCTTTTTTTAAATGCAACACAACGAGGAAATATACGTAGTGTCTTTATTTCCTTCACATACGAAATTAGAGAAAATTTAAATCGTCAGAGGGACTTTATATTTTCAAATGTACCGAAGTTGCGTGTGTATAACTTTGCGTAGTCTTGATACCAATACGGCATTCCTTTTATGACCTGAATTAAGATGAAAGATTAATCTCACCTCAACATCTCATGAAATACCTCCCTTTCTAACACTTCAAAATAAGCCTCAAACTCTTCCAATATCACCTCCTTGGAGAAACACTCACAAGTATTATTAATCTTCTTTAAGACGGCTGTATGCATCCCAGATTTGAGTACTCCAACGCTGTAGTAATCCTTAGCCTTATCACTTACTTTTAGCTTGCCATGCGCTCGCTTCTTATGCGTTCCTTTGACTAAGATAAAGCCATAATCTCCTCGCACTATAAAGCCTGAATCTTCTAGTTCTTCCATGGCGAGAACAACTACATTACCAAAGGGATTAAGACCAGATCTACGCTCCAGCCCAATACCATTAGCGATATCCGATTCATCTGCCTGAACAAAGCCAGCAGTGCTGCAATGTGCTTCAAGGAAACAGTAGATTAATTTAGCTTCTTTGGATAGCTGTTTGAAGGTATAATCATTCCATTTAAGGGTATCTAATCTCATATAATTTGTTTCTTGTAAAGTTATAGAGAAGGTAGGGGAAGGGTTGTTTTGTGAAGTCTTTGGTGAGAGGTTAAAACCTATTTTAATTTTGTATTTATTGGGTACCCTGTGGTATATGGTGGGTTTCCCTTTTGCTTGATTATTTATAATGATGTTTAAACCCCGAGGTTCTGAATAGATAACTTTTATGGATATTAACAACAATCTAGTGGATACTCTCAAGCTCCTTGCTGAGAAGGATGATTAAATCATCATAATGGTTTTTACTCCCTTTGTCCGCTTTTCTGAATTATCTTATCATATCAGCTTCCCTTTGTAAAGAAAATTGATTTTTTATATCACTGCTCTGGTTAATACGCTGAAGTGACTTGCTGATAAATAATTAATCTTCTTCTAATTACTTTATCCCTTTTCTAAATGCAATGATATCATTGACCAAAATATAAATAAATAAAAGGGGCGGAACTAGTGCAATAGCATAATCCCAAACATCTGGAGCATCTTCAGAATAGAAATTCGAAACGGTTAACACTGGTAGGAATGAAAAGAGGAGTGTGTTCTTGAAACTACTTAGGTACTTTTTAACTTTTTCCATGAGGCCGATTGCGGTAAAAAAAAGGAGGACTTACTGAATTAAAAGAAGGAGATATGCTTATGGTTTAGTTTATCCAGAAACCATAGTACAGTACTGTGATACAAACAATGGTAACAACAATTACAAATAGAACCCCTAACA
>Ga0209482_1000775_pt1 | contig 25651 bp, 44 predicted proteins | sample CoawatmetaG10DNA_FD_187512 | JGI IMG/M metagenome (GOLD analysis project Ga0209482, IMG submission 187512) | Marine microbial communities from the West Antarctic Peninsula - Coastal water metaG104-DNA (SPAdes) (version 2) | ecosystem: Environmental > Aquatic > Marine > Coastal ...
GTGCTTGATTAAGTCCGTAGTCTTGACTTTGACCCCTTGAGGCTAAACCATAGTTCTGCTGTTGTGCCTGAGTATCTAAGGCTAGACGTTGCTGAGACAGACCTTGAGCCTGTTGACTCTGTTGGTTCTGTAACTGCTGTTGTGCAATAGCCGCCTCTAACTGAGCACCTTGTATACCAGCAGATAACATACCTTCTCCAGACCCTACAAGGTTAGCGTATTGCTGCTGCTGTGCCTGTTGGTTCTGACCAAAGCGTTGACTTTCTAAAGCTGCCATAGCCTGTGCTTGTGCAAAAGCATCATCAGTAGATCGTGCTGCAAGTCCTGAGAGTGCCTGTGCCTGTGCTTGGTTCATTCCAAAGGCGTCAGGCTGTACCATACCACTACCTGCTCCTACGCCCTGTCCTGCAAGCCTAAGACCTAAACGACCACTACCAAACATATCCTGTTGTGCTAGGGCACGTTGCTGTGCAAATGCTGGCTCAAGTAATGCACTACGCTGATCAAACAAAGCCTGAGCACGTTGATCTGTGTTCATGTCAAAGTTTAACTGATTAGGGTCTTGTTGTGCGTTAGCAGCAGCTTGTCCCAATAAGCCTTGACCTGAGCCTACCAAAGAACTTAAGCTTGAGTAAGGATCATTAAGAGAAGTAGTAGTACCATCAGCATTAGTTGTTGACGTACCAGTACCCGACCTAAAGGTTACAGGTCTAAAGGTTCCTGATTCTGGCGCACCTCTAGGTATTGCAGCACCAGTAGCCGCCACAGGAGCTTGTAGTTGCGTAGCGGTTGCTACAGGTGCTTGGGTACTCGTTAGCATACGCTGTAACGTATCATACTCAGGGGTAGTCATAGGTGACTGTGCAGCCAAAGCCTGTGCCCTTTCTAAGGGTGCGCTAGACATTGGTAAAGGTGCTGCTGCTCCTGTGAAAGCCCTAGGCTCTGCTACGTTAGTTGTACGTGCCTGAGGTAAGAAGTTGTCCTGAGTAGCGGCTGTGGGTTGCGCTACAGCATTTTTAGCATCTTCTTGACGCTGCCACTCTTCCATTCCCAAAAATTCTTGGTCACGTGCAATGTCATAAGGAGTTTTAACGTAACCACCATCTCCCCCAGTAAGCATACCACCAGTATTGTTAAGAAGAGGAGGTGCCCATGCAGGACGCTCGGTATTAGGGTCAACCTCAGATATTTTAAGTTCACCTAACTTTACTGCTTCTTCACCTTCCTCTACCTCACCTGTATCAGGGTTAACAGTAAATGTACCACCACCACCGCCACCAGCACCTTCTTTAATCTTGTTATCATCAGTGCTTATCCAGTTACCAGAATTAGCAGGAAACTCTACACCACCTGTGTCGCCATTACGAGGGTCGCCTCTACTGTCTATTCCTTTCTTTGCGTTATCTACATGATATTTTTCACGTGCAATATTAACCCTTTGTTTAGGGGTTAAATCAGAGTTTTTAATTTTTTTACCAGCAATTACAGATTCACCATCAGGATTGTCTAAAACTTTTAAATAGTTATCTTTTACCGCAGTATTCATTCCGTACTGTGTTTGGTTCCAAAGGGCTTTACCAGCACTAAATAACTGTCCTGCTATTACAGTTGTTGGGCCACCTGCCATAGTATAAGCATTAGGGCCAGTCATAGCTTCATAAGTTCCTGTGGGGTAATAACTCTTATTACCACCCTCTTTACTATTTCCAGCTCCTCCTGTAGTTTTAGTTTTTAGTGTAGTCTGTCCTTTCTCAGAATATCCATCATCTCTACGTGCCATATTCTTATTCCTCTAAGGCTTTATAGGCCAGTTAATTGCTGTTGGAAAATCAGCCTGTGTTGTTAGGTTACGCAAAAGAGTCCTGTACGCTGTCATTTCAATAGTCATAGTTACGTCAGAGTTTCCTGTCCAATCGGTAGCTGCAAGTCTCTTGTTTCGTTCTTCACGTATATTAGCTGCCAATACCGCTGTAGCTTCTGACACTTCATCTGACGTTAGATCAACTGCTTCATGCGCTAATACCCAATCACCGCTCACTAGGGTTGGTGTCCAAACTTTAATCAAGTGCTGCCCATCACCTACTGTTGGAAATGTTTCAGTAACTGGATATACGTTAAATGCTGCCATGTCAGCAACACTAGGCTGTTTAGGAAAACTAGTGTTAGGATTGTCTTTGCGTAGTAGCCCTAGTGAATAGGGGTATTGCTCTACTGTACTGTCTGTTGCTTTTACTAATAGCATTGTGTGTTTCCTCGTCTGCTATGTTTATGGAATTACGTCTACACCTGCGGTTACTGTGCCGTTGACTGTAAAGTTACCACCTGAACCTGAGTTAGTGCCTAATGATACTGACGAGTCAAACTTCATGTAGATTATGGGTGAACCTTCTTCACTCAAATCATTTATGTATCCTAACTGGCTAACAAATTTGTTACGATTAACTTCTTGTGAGAAATCATAATAAGCGGCTGATAAATAACCCACAGCAAAAGGTTCGTTAGTATTAGCAGCATTACTCGATTTTAAATTACATGCCCCTGACCCTATAGCCGCCAAGTCAAACAGAGAGTTTCCGATAGAAGTAGAATTGGTACTAGCTACGCCATTAATAATAATGTTGTAATTGTTATTTGCTGTGTCTATAGATATAAGAACAATATTCCACCCAGAACTTGCTAGATTTACGCTGGAAGTTAATGTATATCGAGTGCTATTTTTAAGAGTAAAAGCGATAGTTAATACATTTGATGAAGATTTTTCTATAAAGAATGGGCCACCGCCATTAAATGTGTATATTTGACTAGAAATACCATCCGTCTTTAAAGCAAACGCTGCTGTAATTGTATATGTATCAGCCAAAGACAAGTTTGTTCCTGTACTTGAAAAGCTAGCCCCATCCGATCCAGTTATAGCACTATGAGTCCAAAACTCACTGCCACCTCTAGCACCCGTAAACGGCCCTGAGTTAACAGTAAAGTCTCCACCCGAACCTAAGTTGTTACCTTCAAAACCTTGTCCACCTGTTCTGCCAATCAGAGGCATTGCTATTGCTGGTGTAACGCCAGTGTCCTCAATGACTTTGCGTAAAGAGTTTGGTCGGTTGGTGTCTGAGTCCCAGAATGGATTCTCTGTGGCTAAGTCTGTCCATGTATTGTGAAAATACAACTCTCCTAGTTGACCCTTCACAAAATTGGAAGCATTTCTCCGATACCTGCCAATGTTGACATAATTCATATCAATCTCGCACACAATGTTATTCATTGTATTTACAGCAAGGGTTTGCGAAACGCCATTTACATATATTTTTGATTTGCTTGAGTTGGCTGTATCAAAACTGATTGCAACAGCGTACTGGACGCCAAAAGTTAATATTGCTTGAGTCTGCACTCTACCTGCTAGGCCTGTGCCCGTTAATTCAAAGCTGGCTCTAATAGAGTTTCCACCAGTAAGTTGGACAAACCCTTGCGCCCCTCCACCGCCCACGTTGTAATCATCAAAAATTATAATGTCCGATGTATTATTTCCAGCAAGAGGCATAAATGTAAATGCACAAGTTATTGTTTTAGAATTAGAAAGACTATTGCCATTTGTTTTGCTCAAATAATCAGCACTACCATCAAACAAACTAGCACTACAATTATCTTGGTTAGGCCCACGCTCGGCTGTAGCCAGTACGCCAGCAGCAGCAAAGTTACCGCCAGTGCCAGAGTTAACCCCTGCTGTGGCTGCGTCCTTCATTGGTAAATACATGATGGGGTTTAGTGCTGCTAGTGTGTCGCTATCTGCTGGCTTACCATCAGCCGTAATGAATAAACGTCTGTTTGATGTGGTGCTTAGATCACGATAGGTTTTATCAAGAAATACATGGGCTATGCGGCCCTTCATTTTATTAATATGATTAGCATTAGCTGCACCGATATAATGCTGTGTTTCCGTAAAATCTATATTCCCATTCACATATGTATTAAATTGCGTATAAATTTCGTCATTGACATAAATATGACGTTGACTTGTGCTTGCTTGATTGCACGAAATTAAAATATGATTCCAAGTGTTTTGGGCAATATTGGGATATGATTGAAACATTGCATCTTCTGTCGTACTTTTTAATGCAATATTTAGGTAATTACCTTCAAATACGATTGAAACTCTATTTTGATATGTCGAGTAAATGTTGTAAGTACCATTTGACGCAGCGTAAAACCAAGCACTGAAAGTCCAAGTCTTACCATCAGCATTATTTGTAAAATCACTAGTTCGTGCTAAATAATCATTAGTTCCATCAAAACTAACCGCTTCTGGAAGAATTGCACCATCTACAGGAGTAGTACCTAATAATTTCTTTTCAATAGTCATAAGTTACCCCATTGCCTGACCAGCAACAATTCCGTACCAGATAGTGCCACCATCTATAGTTGTGAACGTAAGTATGTCTATACCTGACGCTGTTAGCGTAGGGGCTGTTGCTGCCGCCCAATCCACAGCAGAGGGCCACGTAATTGTGTATGCTCCACCATTAGTTAGTATTAAGGTAAAACTACCAGCAGAGCCAGAAGCAGGTGGGTTGCTAAATGTAACTGTTACTGACCCAGAGCAAGTCTTTGTAAAAACATTACCTAATGTTAGGTTTACATCATTAGCACCCATAGCTACCTTGGTTTCTGCGTAGTCCTTTAGCACTGGACGCTGTACAATCTGGTCAGCCATATTGACTAATCCAGACATAGTGCCACCACTTTTAGGTAATGCGTTAGTAGCCAAAACACCATCAGCAGCTACGTCTCTACCATCTATAGTAGAGTTAGTAGTCACGGCTCCTGTAAAAGCACCTCCACCCTTAGGCATAGCATTAGTTGCCAAAACACCATCAGCAGCTACGTCTCTACCATCTATAGTAGAATTTGTAGTTACGGCACCGCTAAAAGCTCCACCACCCTTAGGCATAGCATTGGTTGCTAAGACACCATCAGCAGCAACATCACGACCATCTATAGTAGAGTTTGTAGTCACAGCACCGCTAAATGCGCCTCCACTCTTAGGCATAGCATTAGTAGCTAGGACACCATCAGCAGCTACGTCCCTACCATCTATAGTAGAATTGGTAGTCACAGCACCGCTAAAGGCTCCACCAGATTTAGGCATAGCATTGGTTGCTAAGACACCATCGGCAGCTACATCCCTACCATCAAAAGTAGAGTTAGTGGTTACGGCTCCTGTAAAGGCTCCACCACTCTTAAGCATAGCACCAGCACTAGCAGCCGTAGCAGCAGCATTAGCAAAAGCTGTAGTAGCTATTTGTGTAGTATTAGTTCCTGCGTTAGCTGTTGGAGCAGCAGGTACACCTGTAAACGTAGGCGCAGCTATATTAGCTTTAGTAGCGGAAGCTACTTGTAGGGCGTCAAACTCAACATTAAACTCAGTACCTTTAATAGTCTTAAGTGGGTTGCCTGAGGCTAACGCATCTTTTGATGCAAAGTTTGTAGTTTTAGAATAATTAGACATTTATAGTACCTTACCTTGTTTAGCATAAATTGTTAGCCTTTGTAGACTCATGGCAGAACCATTTATAGGGGCGTTAAAGCCAATTTGTAGAATGTTTCCTGACCCTTGTGCTGGTGATGCTTGGTCATTTACTAAGATACCGCCACTATACTCAATAAGATTAAATTCAGATATGTTATACTCAGCTACAGCACCAGCGTCTAAAGTAAAAGTTTCTGAAAATACTGCTGGCTGATATTCATAACCTACCTGTAGTGAAAATGTCTGACCTGATATACCTACAGTAGTGGCAGATACTTTCTTTATTATTTTGTTTATATCAGATAGTCCTAGATCAAAATAATTACTAGCATAAGACATTACATATGGCTGTCCATTGTCTCTGTGTTCTGTGTAAGTAGCTATTCCATCTATCTCTGCGTAGAATAAACTAGACCCTACAGTAAGATAACCTTTAGGAGGAATGGCTGTCCAAAGTGTAGCCCTAAACGACCCATCTTGTAAAGGTGCTCTTGTATCAAAACAAAAGGTTTGAAATAGAGTAGGAAAAGATATTAAGTAAAAAGAGTTAGAAGGTGAGTAAACAGATTTAATCTTATCTATATTTTCAAAAGATAATGCTTGTATAATATCGTCACTTACATTTTTAGATATGTCCCTTAGAGGCTGAGATTTCTCTTGTATGGTACGACTTAAAGAACGTACACCTGAGGTACTTAAAAACAATATGTCCTCACCAGTGCTCTGTACGGAGTCCCTAGCCACACATCCAACACCTTCTATAACCTCTACAAGTGTTAAACTTGTTGTAGTCATTCCTGTTTGAAAGTTATCACCATCACTGTAGACTATAATGTTATTCTTACAGAATATAATTAAGAATCCGTTATGAGCACCTAAAGCTACTATCTCGTCCATTCCCTGCGTCAATACGCTAGATATGTCAAGAGAGCCAGCAGTTCCCGTACTCCAATCAGTACCATCAAGTACATCACTAAAGTACACTGTAGTCTTGTTAGTAGGTGTATCGGCTGTCCATAAACGACCATAAGCAGCTAATACTGTGTTGGCTTTTTGTGATCCTGAGGTAGTTCCTGTGTGTACAGATATAGATTCAAAGGTGTTAGTGCCAGTAAATACTAAAGGCAAATAACCTCTTTGAAAGAAATAATGGTGGTCATTTAATGTAGCAGCTTGCCAGTTACCATCTAATATAGTGTCGTTAGTAGTAGGGGTAACAACAACAAGGTCTGTAGTGCCTTTGTAAAATTTAGTATTACTCCAGTTTAATCGGGTGCTTGTGCCTGTAATGTCTACAAAGTTTGACATTCCCTCTAAACCAATATCAGTATTGGCTCCTGTTGAACCTCCTACAGCCGTGGTCAGTGTTTTCCAACCTTTACGTGCGCTTAAACGTCCTTGCTTATCAATAACAGAGTTATCCGCTAAAAGTGCAAATCCTTCTTGTAGTGTAACACCTGATTCTTGGGTGTTAAGCCCGTAAAACGCTGGTGCAGATATTGCTGCGGATATTATAGGTTTAGCCATTTATGAGGCCTCCCACACTAAAGAATTGGGGTCTTTACCTGCATCTAGTGATATTGCATCTGTTAAGTATGCTGCGGCAAGAGCCTTAGCTGATACAGAAGTAACACCTCCATCTTCTCCACGTTCTTCCACAGCCATTGCATACGCTAAAGCTTGTATAGGTAAGAAGGGAACTTTAATAGTAGCACTGTCTGCCAATACATCAGGTGAGCGTAATAATGCTTTAATCTTTATAGAGTAAACAGCATCAGGTATAGGATATAGTTTAATTTTTGTATTACCAGAACTATCTAAACCATCAAAGGTATAGTTAGTAGGAGTGGCTACAGGAGGTGTCCCGTTAAGGAACTTATCATCAAACCATAAGGGATTCTTATAAGATAGGAACCCGTTGCTAGTATCATTAATTACAGCAAGAACTGTACTCTTGTCGCCTGATCCTGTTATTGTGTATACGTGTGTATTAGCTTGAGTAGCCACTGTAAACGTATGGCGTAGGTTTGACCACGACCATGAGCTTTCTACGTACTCAATAGCGTCCTGAACAAAAATACCTATGAGTTTAGAGTAGCTGTTGTCTGCAATGGTAACAATCTCTTTCTCTCGCAGACGTATTAAAATATTGTTTACTAATTCTTTATATGTTTTCATGTGGCTCTACCATTTAATTTCTCTACTGTCCTGAGTCCTGCTAGTCCAAGCATTGCTAACGTAAGTTCAAGCATTGCGTCTAAAGGTAACTCAGGGCTACCTAGCTCTGGTGCTAACCATTGCAACACAGGGTTAATAACAAAGGCAAACAAGAAACCCATACCGCAAACCCACATGAGAAATGGACGGGCACCAGCCACAAAAATTGACCTGTGACCTGCCTGTACTTTATTAATCTCTGCTTGCATAAGGGCTGGCTTTAAAGCTAACCTTTGTTTTAACAAGTCCCCATGTGCCTTTTCTTCATCAGAAGTAAACACACTGTCAATTATATTACCAATAGCTTCTATAGGTTGGGCAATAGAACTACCACCGCTAAATAAACTACTTAGTATACCCATTAAAATGTACCTTCCTTAAAGTAAAGCCAACTAGCTAGTAATACTGCACTGGTAATCCAAAGTATCTTTTTAGTAACGGACTTACCTACAGCAAGATAGAATCTTTCATAAGCCTTGTCTGCCGCTAACTCTGCTATTTCATTCTTCTCTGCTGCTGTTAATTCACGATCATTCATTTTATAAAGTTCCTTTTATATAAATTAACATGCCTACAAATAAAGCTAAAAATAATACAGATAGTATTGTTATTACCAGACCTGTTTCTACATTATTCTGTATCTTCTTGTTTCTTACTTTTTGTTTTGCTGCCGCTGCTTTCTGCTTCTTATTAAACTCATCACGAAATTGTTGATACTTGTAGTACCCTAAAAGCCCTTGCTTGTTAAGCATGAACTCTAGTTCTTTCTCCTGCCTTTCAAGAGCTTGTTTAGCTTGGTAAGCTGCTAATACATCTCCCGTACCTAGTTTAGCTTTCTGCTCTATAGACTGACTTGCGCCAAAGTATTTAGTTAAAGCTGAACCTGCATCTGCAATATCTTTGCCGTTAGAGAGTGTAGTCTTAATAACTTTAAAGGCAGCGTTAGCTATCATTAACTCTGCTAACATATCCATACCCTCCTTGTGTACTCTTGAGGAATACCATATGGCTCCCTAGATGGTTGCACTACAAGGTACTCTGCATTTACTTTGTTTACTGAGGGTTCAATTAATAGAGCTTGACCTGAGGGTGCTAGATCAGGAGACACGTGAATAGGGTATAACTCTAAAGGGCTAGACCACATTAAATACCTCTCATATCCTTAACACAGAAAGCTGTAATAGTTTTAGCATCTGTGACTCTAACTACTGAATAACCTACCATCGGGCTAACCACAGGCTCATAGCCTCCTATTGCACCTACACGAATTAACTCTTGCCTACACTTATTGAATGTGCTGTAGCTAGACATTATCAAAGGTACTTTAGGCTCACCAGTAGCAAGCATAGTGGCTAACACGATAGCCCACATTAGTAGTTACTGCGTATTTTCATTGTCTTTTTAGCTGGTGTTTTCTTTTTCTTAGGTTTAGCTGCTGGACGCCCTACTTTAGTACCATACGTTCCTTTACCTTGTGGCATGATTATTTACCTCTATTTTTAGCTGTTGTTGATAGTTCACTTTTATGGAATAAAGGCTTGCTAGTCTTAGTGTGCTTTGCACCTGTCATAGCTTTACCTGCTGTTTTATGTGTAGCGCCTTTATGCTCAACGCCACTCTTTAAGTAATGTCTAACTCCTTTCATAAGCTATGCCACCTTTCTTTTCTTAGCTGTTTTAGCAGCATTAACAAAATCACTAGCTTTAGGCCTACCTTTAGCCCCTTTAGGTTTCATTACTTCTTTAGACCCTGCCTTAATCCTCTTCTTTTTAGCATTGATATTTGCGTACAGACTCAAGATCACCTCCTATTGCTACCATTTTTCCCTATTAGCCCAGTATGCTGCACTGGTCTTACCTTTGGCAATATTCTTACCATGTCGTGCTTTAAATGACTTACGTTTAGCTTTCATAGCTTCTGACTCGCCAGCTTTAGGCTTACCTGCTGTACTAGCACCCTTCTCACCAAAACGAATCATACGATCTTTGCCGTTATCTTTGATAAGAACTACATGGGACTTTTTTCCTTTGGCACTAGCCTTAGGCTTGTTGTAACCTTCAAAAGTTTCCCCTCTGTATTCTATGGACATTGTGTTTCTCGCTTAAATCAAAAGTAAAAAAAGGGAGCGTCAAGTTGTTACAAGAAGCTCCCTTTTTAGTTAGTTAATATTAACCATTCACAGCTAACAAGAATCCTGCATCAGGACGTAGTACCTTGTTACCATACAAGCGATCAGCAGTATACAAGGTTCCTAAGAACTCTTGCTTGTACTGTGTCTGAGAACGTACACCTAATTGCTCTGCAAGTACCATAGTATCTTTATGGGCTAACATAGCACCTCGGATTAGTCCACCACCAGTAGCACCATTTTCAGCCGCAGTTTCAGTAATAGGGCAGTTAGTGGATACGTAAATATCAATACCATATAGCTCACCGATCTTACCATTTACAACGCCTTGACCATTAACAAAGTCAGAGCTAACGTAACGATCAATACCCATGATAGCGTTACGTAGTGCAGGGGGGATAACTAAGAAGCGATTATCCATAGGAACGTCTGCATCATCCATCTTCTGAATCATGTCACGTAAGAACTTGTCAGTAAATACGTCAACAGGTTTAACAGTATTATCTGCGTACTGCGTAGTGACACCATCAGCCTTTGGATAGAATGAAGCTGTAGTAGGGAATACTGATCCATTACCACCGCCAAAGCTCTTCATAAGGAGCATCATATCATCGTCTACTTGCTTGCCTAGGGCATAGCCAGCATCACCAGTGTAGAACTGACGTAGTGAAGCAAGTGCTTGTACGTTAGTAATATCTTCAATCATGCGTGAGTATTCAAAGTGCTTGTTGATAACTACTTGTACTTCGCCCTCTGTAGCATTTTGAATGGTTACTGCCGTTCCCTCTGCCTTAGCATGGGCGGCACCACGGACAGGCTTAGGGATATGAATTGTGTCACCCTTCTTGCCTTGCATGGAAATTTTCTTAACTAAAGGTGCAACTACAAGTGATTTCTCATAGGCTGCAATTACTTCATCTGACCAAATTTCGGGAATGAATGTGGCAGCAGAAGTGTTATCTACTGTGCCAGCTTGGTTGGGATAAGTGGAATCTGTCATTTTGACTTTCTCTCTATATTAGGTTATTTAACCCTTTTTTCTGCGTATGCTCGTTGTATATCGTCAGAAAGTGCTAAGTAGCGATCAGGGTCGGTTTTCATAAGTTTAATAATATCAGCGCGTCTGTAGATTTTCTTGGAAGTGCTTGAGTCGGGATTACCACGTGTGTATCCTGTAGACCCTTCCTTGACAGCCCTCTGTCTCCCATCTTTCTCTGATTTCAGCGTTTTATCAATAGAACCCTTACGATCTTTCCATAAGGAAAATAACTCGTTAGCTGATTCTACGTCATAGTGCTGATCTGCCGCAACAAACATACGTGTTCGTATCTGTGAAGCTTGTATCCACTCTGAAAACTTAGGATCAGCTATGATCTCAGGTATCTCAGGATGGGCTTGCTTTAAGGCTGTCATAGACGTTTGCTGTTTATAAGCCCTTGTCGATGCTTCTGCCGCTTTCACTGATGGGTGATTATCTATCGCCCTACTCATTGCTTTCTCAGGATCAGAATAAAAATCTAATTCTTCATCTGTTTCGTCAGTTGCCTTTTGTGGTTTCTGATCTTGGAGTTGTGTGTTGATATAACTATCGACAACATTACGTAAATCACCAACTTCTGAGCTTTGACGCCCTAGGAGCTTTTCAGCCTCTTGGTGCATCTGCACTACATCTTCTAATGACTTACCGCTATATTTGTCTGGTACTGATAAAGGTTCAGAAGTATCCTCAGGTTTGCCTTGCTCAGGTTCCTGTAGGTTTTCTGTTTCTGCATCCATACCTTCCAAGCTATCAAAACGCTCACTATTTAAGTCCTCAGTATCAAGGATAACTGCTGCCATATTAAACTCCGTACCTTAGTATTATGGAGAAAGTAAAAATGAAAGGTTCCTAGTATTAGGAGTTAACTTTCTCTTCGTGGACTCTCGCACGTTCATGTTGTTTAGCCCATTTTAAAGAAGCACCAGCGAAATCGCCAGAGAATGGTTCTAATAAAGCACGTGGAGAGGAAAGTTGTCTGGTTGATAAGGCACTACAGGACTTACATTTCTGTGTGTCTGGTGAGCCTTTAACCATGTGTTCATTTACGTGCCCATTGGCACATTTGTAGTCATACACTCTATACATAATCTTCTACCCTTTCAGAATCTTCTTGTCCTGCTAAGGTTGTTTCTTCTATATTGAGTATAGCCCCTAAGATGTTAAGTTGTCCCTTACGAAAGTAAAGGTCTTTATCATCTTTGGTGTGTTCTACTGAGTTTATAGTGTCAGCATTGTTTTTTAAGTCAGATATTAGTGTTTGCCAACCTTCTGTCCTAAATAGTTCATTCATGCTTTTAAAATAAACTTCTAATTCTTTGTCTGCCATTTAAGATATTACCTTTTTAAAGTATCTTATTAATAATACATCTATTATACCACAAAGTAGCAAAAAAGTCAAGGTTTTTCTTTACTTTGCTTCTTAATTGTGCTAGGGACAGAAATAAGCTCCATTTTAGCTTCTAACTCTATGATTCTATTTAACAGGAGAGTATAACTATCATTTACCTGAGTAACCACATCTTGTAGTTCTTTATTGGACACCATTGTTACTGCCTCGTTGTTGATTATTATTACGTAAAGTCATTTCTTTATCTTTTAGCATACGATCTGCTACTGCCAGCCTACGTTCAAACTCACGATCATCATTCTCACCATCTCTCAGGTTGGTTGTAATAGCTTTTATACGATTAATCTCCATTTCCTGAGGTACAGCTTGAGCTTCTATCATTAATTTCTGTGCTCTAGCATTAGATTCTTGAGCTTGTGAAGATAATGCGGCTGTTTGAGAAGCTTGGAAAGCTAACTGAGCAGCTTGAGTCTCTTGAGCAGCCTTAGCAGCTTCTGGGTTAGGTTGTGCAGCTTCATCTATAAGCCCAATTAACTCTTCACGATTAGATAAGTTCATGTTGTCTACAATAGACTTAAGCATGATAGGGTAGTAAGGAGTTTCCTTGCCCATTGTCTGTAATAACTGTACCAGTTGACTGACCTCATACTCACGTGCGATAATACCTAAGGTACTTGACGCTCTAAAGTTGTAGTCAGATACAGGGTAAAGCTCAGGCTCATACTGCATATAACGCCAAGCTGCTTTCTTTACAAAAGGTATTAGAAAAGAGTCTTGGAAGTTAATCAAGGTACGCTTGTGTCTCTTGATAATTGCGCCTAGAGACATAGATATGCCAGCAGCAGTTGCCTCACCATTTATAGAACCTCCAACACCAGAAGAGTCAACGGCACCTGTAGATTGTTGAACCATTGACTGTAGTGCTTGAGCCTGAGCAAAAGTTATTTGACTTACGTTGCCAAAATTGAATGGATTAATGATCTCACGTGGATCACCATTGGTTAGTAGTAGCTTACCAGCACGAATCTCTGGCTTAGTGCCCCTAGGGATGCGTGTAGCGTCCATAGCAAGCATAGGGTGTACTGTGAGTGCTAGGGCGTCTATACGTGCCCTTAGCTCTGCGTCTAGGGCTTTCTGGCTGTTGTAGCCTTTCTCACATACACCACGACCCCAGAATCGTGAAGGAACTACGTCCCAAGGAAATGCAACCACTGGTCGATCTTTCATCATGTATGGACTAGCTTCGGCCTTAAGTAAGTGACCTTCGTTAGCAATTATAACAACAGCTTCTATCCAATACTTTTCTTTATCTTCTTCGTCTAACTCATAGTCCAGTTCTTCCTCAAGCATATGTCGAGGTACAAGACCATAATACTTAGTTAGGCGTGTCTTATAATCTTGGTAAGTTGTAAAGCTAGACTGATCCGCTTCAAGTTCAAAATCATCACTAGCCGAGCCTATATCAATACTACGATAGACACCTTGCTCTTGTAATTGCTCTACTGTGTGCTGACCAACAAACTCGTCAATGGCTACACCTAAAGCTTCTTCTATGTTAGTGGCTGTAGGGTCAATACGGAAGTTCTGTGGTAAGATAGGACGTAAGCGTACAGCAGTGCGTTTAGACACAGTGACGCCTACAGCTTCCATAGCACCATCCATGATTGATTCAGTAGAAGGTTTCATCTCGTTAACTTCTTCTAAGACAACCTCACCTATGCCATTACCAAAGACTGCTGCGTTGATTAGACACTCTGATACGTCCCTACGTACCTTGCACATATCAAAATCTTCATGTAACTTGTTACGTAAGAACTCTATGTCTGCGCTATCTGAGTCTCCTATATTGTCCCTAATGTCAAAGTATGTACCACGACCAAAGGTAGCCTCTTCTATCTCAGCTACGTTAGACTCTACTGCCTGTTGTAATGCTGGAGCTATGATACGACTACGTTCTGCCTGTCGTGTCTTATCCTCTGCTGCCCACTGACCACGCCATAGGCGATAGTATTCTTGGTGCTTGTCTGAGTAGTTATTGTCGTAGTACTCTCCCCAATCATCTACTTTGTTCATAACCCACGCTTTGAGTGTCTGCTCAATGATAATTGGATCAGTTGATTCATTGTTATCGTTTAGGTACATTTTCATAATTTAATATCCAGAAAGTGAGTCAAGGACTTCAAAGTTATCTAACTCTTCAAAGTTACCAGTGTAGGTTACTTTAGCTAACTGATCTATGTAAGCCAGTGAGTCTATCAAGTCGTCATGGGTCAAAGGGTCGGGAAAAGCAAATAACTGGTCAAGAAAGATAGGGTGCCATTCTTTTTTCTTTTTATTTAAGGTTACACGACCATGCTCAAAACGACCCTGTAAGGCCCACATGATTCTATCAGTCTTACGTTGATTGCCATGAGTTAGTTCCTCTACACGAAAGTAAAAGTCCTGTCGTTTCATCATATCCATTAATGGTGACATAACAGCTTGTTTAGAGATACCACGCTCTATGCCAATAGACAAAGGTTTGTAGTCCCTTACTGCTTGAAATATCTTACGTGCTGTTTCATCTAACGTCCATCTACCATGAATAACGTCCTCGATAAACCAACCATCTTCATCTACCCACACTATAGATATAGCTGACGAGTCTAAACGGCTTGTGTTGCCTTTCTTTTTAGATACGTCTTGAAAGCCAGCTAAGTCAATAGCAATGTAGTAGTCACCCTCTGACAATGGTTTATCACCAAAGTTTAACCATTCCTCTTTAAACATCTCAGAGCCTTGGTTCTTAAAACTAGCCATGAACTCTTGCTGAAAAGCGTGAGTTGACATAGATTTCTTAGCTACGTCTATTTCCTCAGGGTCTAGTGTTTCATTGTCGTAACTGGTAAAGTGCCAAGCTGTAAACGTAGTATCTTCATCGCCACTTAGCTCTGCGTACTTGAATAGATCATAGAAGTGATTACGACCCTTAGGTGTGCCTATGAATAAGCAGCCTCCCTTTTGGTCAGCTAAGGCTGGTCTTAGTATCTCTTCAAACACCTCAGCTTTCATGTCTGCATACTCGTCCAGCACTAGAAACTTTAGACTTACGCCTCGCATAGTGTCTGGTCTGTCTGCACCCTTAAGGCTAATGGTGGAACCATTGATTAGGGTTATCTGCATATTGTTTATGTGTGAACTTCGTATGACAGGAGCACCTAGCTCGACCAGTAGTTTCCACATAATGTCTCTAGCCTGACCTTGTGTAGGCGCTACGTAGAACACGTGTGAGTTAGGCAGGTTAGCCTGTAGGCCGTTGACAATCAACAACCAAGCAGCTAGGCGTGACTTACCACACCTTCGACCTGCTGCAACTACTCGGAATCTAGTCTGGTCTGCCCATACTTTCTTTTGCCACTCAAGTAGTTCAATCTGTAAGTCACTCATACTACAGTGTACTCCCCTTCTTGAGCATCTTCTGGATCATCAGGAGACTGAGGAGAACTTATGTCAGTTTGTCCTACACCAGTTATATTGATCTGTATGGCTGACTTGCCTCCACCTTTAATGATTTCTTTCTCAAAGGCTGCTATGGGAGCTACACGATCCATGACAAGCTTCCACGCTGACGCTTGGTTCTTATGGTCATGGTCTAAGGCTGCATCAAAGATAGCGTCCAGCACTTTAGCTGACTTAGGTGACGCAAGCATCCTAGCTTTGTACTCGTTGATAATCGTAGCGTCACCTTTAGGCCGACCAATAATCCCCTTAGGTTTCTTTAGTAATGCTTTAGGTGGCCTACCTTTGCGTTTAGCAACTACAGGTTCTTTTGGTGTTGACAAATCAATTACCTCTTTGTTGAGATTGAGTGTACTTAAGTATACTTAAGAATCTTAAAGCTATTCTTTAATTTATAAACAAAGAAATAACTAAAAGGTTCTTAAGTATACTTAAGACTCTTTAATCTATTCTTTAATTACAAACAAAGTAATAAATAAAAGAATCTTAAGAAGCTTTATAACATAAGTATATTATAACATATTTAGAGCAGAAAGTCAATCTATTTCTCATGTTTCTTTTGTAAACATATGTTTCCTTTAGTGTGCGTATGATAATGAGAGTCATTCCCATGTATACCAATGAGTTACCTGTGTTTTCTTTTGTAATCTTTTATTGACTTTTGTGTCATAAGCAGAATGACTCTTTTGTAAACTTAGGTGGCTACTACAGTTATACCGCAGAGTCCCCAGCCCCCCGACCCCCTAAAGTCACCTAGTGACTCTAAGGTCATTCCGTGACTATCTTAAGGTCTTTAGTCACATTCCGAATCCATCAGCGATTGAGTCACATCAGGACTCATCAGTCACCTTAAGGCCTGATGTTGACTTAAGGCCTTGGGTATGCTAAGGGTGTCTAGCCTTAGGTGTCAATAGTTTGACAGTAGACCTTAGGTGTCAATAGTTTGACAGTAGACCTTGAGTGTCAATAGTTTGACAGTAGACCTTGAGTTAACACAAGTAACTTAGGTATGCAACAGCGTGACTATTGTGCCCTAAATAGTCACAGGTTGACAAGTGTATGCCTAAGTGGGTGCCTATGGAGACACTTGACACCCAAGCAAACCTGTGAGTCTGTGGATAACTCTGTGCATATGTGTATAAGTTATCCACATGTATCTAAGGCTTTATATAAGCCGTTTTAAGCCTATCTATGGTAAACCTAGGCCAACATATGCCCAATGTTTTTACGTTGATTCTAGGATATTGGCACAAATATTGCATAAAGCAAGTATCGTGCCAGCTATTGTAGCGCCTATCTATTGGCGTGCGCAGGTGAATAGCACACATTGGGGTATTGTGTCAAATTTATTTATTATGTGACTGGTTAGTTCTGTCTATTGTGAGTTTTTAAGTATCGAGTATACTCAACCCAACAACAACGCAACAGCAGCACAATAGTCAAAATATTGACACTAAAGGAAAAACATTATGAATACATTACAAGCGCACAAGCTATTAGAAAATGCCCTAGACATTAATAACAGCCATAATACCGAGGCGTCTAGGGCCATATTGTTAGAGTTATTGGAAGTATATAACAAGCTAGCACTAGACCATGCTGGCATATATCGCCCATTTAAAAACATAAGTGATCACCCAACCCATGTTTGGATTGTACCAGCAGATCAAGCTTAACCTTTAAACAACCAATTAATAGGCCTCACAGGAGGCCACAGGATCACTACCATGGATACTTTTAACACCTACTGTATTAATGAAGCACAAGACAACCTAGTACGTATCAAGGCCGAACTAGTGGTTGATACTGCTACGTATTGGGAACTACAACAGCGTCTGTCTGGTACCTATGATAGTGGATACTTCGAAGAACAGTATGTTGACATGATGAAACAATTTAGCGCCTTATCTGCTATTAATTGTGGTCACACTTTAATTAAAAGCATCAAGGCTGATCTTAAGAAAATGGAAGCTGAGGACGCAATCCAAAAGGAGCGCACATAATGATTATGACAAATAAAGAGCGTTCCGATTTCATAAAAGCTTGTAAGCAAAGTCAACACGCATCTATGTCAATAAAAGAAAAGATAGAGTTTGATAGATTTTGTCATGCTCAGGAATATTTTAAAAACAATCCAAAGGAGCGCACGTAATGACTAACATTCTCAACGCAATAAACAAGAAGTATCAGTCACGTATTAATCAGGTCTATAATGCTGACAGAAAATATAACTATTTAGTTAATTTACAAGACGGACGCAGCGACATAACAGAAGCGCAAGAAGCTACCATAGAGCGCAAGCAAGAAGCAGCATTTAATAAACTACAGAATCTATGGGATACTCTGCCAAAAAGAGAGCAAAATAACGCGAATAAGCAATATTTTAACATTCACGGCTATACAATAGTTTAAGGGGCGCACGTAATGAATAATATGGGAATGACTGAGGCATTAAGACTAGAGCTAGTAAATGCAATTGAGGCAATGGATAGGGCTGTGATCAATGGCGACTATCCAGCATTTAAAAAGAATAGAGACATTAAACATTTTCTTATGTTTGACATACTGCCCGACTTTGGCAGTATTGAGGATACTATCAGTATGAATAGAACATTATAAATAGACTTGTATTGTCAGATAGGCTCAGTGTAGAATCTAGGCCTATCGAATAACGCAAGTATTAATAACTAAAATGAGTGAGTATATTATTATGAGAAGAATAGAGCAGCAAATGATTAACGCAATCCACAATAAAGAGAATTTCAGCTTTGCTAACACTATGGTTAATTATGTGTCAGAGGTAAATTCAAGCGCAATCTACCTCCATGGTAATCACATAGCAACATTTGTCCATTATGATGGTGGCGTTGTGCCTAATGCTGACACGTTCAGGGACTGGCCCACACCTACTACACGTAGTCGCTTAAGAGCTTTAGGTGTGGACGCAAGCATCAAGAATTTTGCAGCAACCATTGATGGGGTGGAATTATGAAAACACTATACGTTACAAAACAGCACGACAGGGAAAACACATTAGCCATAATTTGCTGCACAGATAACAAAGAGCGAACCTTATACGAGCTTAGGCGCTTAAATGATCTACATGGCCCACTAGATTGCCGTAATAGCTTAGGTGGCTTAATTAGCGGCATGATAGACGGCAAAGTTACAAGCTATTTACGTGTCAAAAACAATCACGAGCCTACAGGATAATAAGCCATGTATTTAATTAATGATTTACTACTAATAGGCGCTATTCTTATGGCGCCTGTGGTTCTAAGCTATTTACTTTATAAACTAATGAATAGGTAACAAAATGTTAAATCAAGAATTGATTGACATACACTTAAACAATAATGATTTAAACCTAGGCAATTTAGCGGCAATAGCTAAAATATCTGTAAATGAAGCAAGGGTTATCTTTGAGCATCATTACAACAACAATGATTTCTTAGAATATCCATACTATCAACTTGAAAAAAAATCATTTGAGAAGAGGTAACACAATGCGAGACCACACACACAAAAGCCTACAGGCGTCTTATCAGGTGCTTAAGCAAGAAAGGCAAGCTAGACTAGTGGGTCAGGCCTTAAGCTTGTCAGGGGCGCTCATAGGCGTTTTCTGTATCATATTTGCGACACATGTGGCGCTAAACTAATTATAATCAAAAGGATAAATTATCATGGCTAAATATCAAAAAACATTGGACATCTGGGCACTCTCACAAGAAGAGCGCAAAAGCCTACAGGCTGGGCAGTGGATAACTGCGGGTAAAGGTGGCAAGTATGAAATTAAGGGCATATGGTGCGGTGTGGGCAAGTCTGGAAACGATGTTGCCATATGGCTTGGTAACCTAGCAAGTCGCAAAGGTGCTGCTAGACTTGAGCACATACGATTTATGATGCAATACGCAAAAGGATAGGTAACACAATGAATGTATCAATATACAGAAATTTACATAATGGCCTTATAAGCATTAAAAGCGCCTCTAGTGGCCTTGTGTTAGGACATGCGCAAAGCGTAGATGTAGCTTGGGCCGACTTTGTTGTAAACGAGGCTGGACGTCAAAGAGTGCTTAGGGATAAACAAAAGAACGTGCACGCCTACGTTAAAGGATTGCTGTTGAATACTAGTGGCTTTAAGCCTTATAAGGGGCGATCTATAGGTCCAGTTTATGGCGCTTTAGACACTATACATAAGGTAACAGTAGTCTCGTATAACCCATACAAGGCGCCTCACTTTGTCATAAAAGGCACAAGTGACAAGGTAAGCAAGGCCAGCTTGTGCACTGTCTCGCATGATGGTATTATAGCTGGATTCGGTATCGAATAATCATAAATAAGAGGAGGCCTGAGGCCATGAGTACACTTTTAGAAAAGTTAGACGCTGTACAGTATGACTTTAATTTTCAACACGCCATAACGACAAGTGACGCTGATTTATTGGTAGCATCGTTGAGCGACCATGGCGTAATGTTAACCATAGCAGAAGCTAATGGGCTAATAGTAAACCTTAAGAAGGGAGGCGCAAGTTATGATAACATTTAAAGAGTATCAGACTAAAACCGAGACATTGTATAGTGATCTAGACAAGGCCTCAAAAATGCTTGCTAAAATATCACAAAACCATAGGGATACCCTAGGCTTAATACCTGTATCAATACGCATTAGCGAGCCCTACAAGGCCGTCAAGCTGGCCTACGACATAGCATTTAATAATGTAAGGACATTTAATGGCTCTATGCCTAAAGAATACAAACAGCGCAATAGACGCTACTAGTAAACCTAAAGAGAGGAGGCCCAAGGCCATGACTAAAACTAAAACTAGAACAAATCAAAAGTATGTAAGCCGATTAATACTAAAGCCCGAATTACAAGTAATGCTCAGGGCACTACGTAAGCATCCCGCCATGACAGTCACTAAAGTATCAGGAGGCTATACAGTCACAGACGATGTAGACAATATAGCTTTACAAGCCATGATAGGCACTAGAGCGTATTTAGTGCGCTTCAATAAAGGCTGGTTTGCCAATATATAACACAGGAGGCCTAAGGCCATGAATAAAACTAAAGTAGGTTACAGCATTAAAGACAAAACTAAAGTAGGCTATAGCATTGATGTTAAAACTAAGGCTAAAACTAAATTAAGTAACGAAGCAATAGAGCTATACAATAGCCTCCTAGATTTATCATGGGCTGAACCTTACATTGTTATAGATAACATCCAAGCAGCCACAGGCCTAGGACGCTCTAAATTGCTCCCTATGCTTGCCGAGCTAATAGGGGCAGGTAAGGTATTACATGGAAACGAAGAGGCCTTAGGCGTAGTTTTAGAGACATACACGCCTAAGATCAAGGGAGTGGCGTACGGCTTTCCACTGGATTACTTCAAAAACTACGATGAATTTAAGCAAAATAAGCTTGACATTAATTAAATAAACAGATTAAACTATTAACTAGCAATAATGCTAATAAAATATAAGAGAGTAAAATATTATGAAAACAATTACACGTAAACGTATTCTTAAGACACGTTATGAAGTTACAGTAGGCCCATGTTTTGTTGGTTTCCATGCTTGGAAGTACAGCGTATACGTAGGCAAGCCAGTAAAGCGTCTTAAGTCGCCCCTAAAGGCCATTAAGGATATTCAAGGCCTAGAAACTGTCACAGTTAGTGGAGGTGCTTAAAATGAAGTGCAAAGCTTGTGACACACAGTTCTTAAATGATTATGAATTAAGCAGAAAAGAGCCTGATACAGGAGAGTTTTTAGATTTATGTGGAAAATGCTATACAACATCAACCCATGCCATGTATAATATCAGCCTAGACATAGATATGAACATAAACGAAGTTAAAGGGGATAGCCCATGGCTAACAGCACGATCAATATAACGATAGACGTTTTAAGTGTAGACACTATGCTTGAGGTAGAGGTGCAATGGCATATGAGCGAGGCTAACGAGCTTACCATTGACGACTTCCATGGTTATCACTTTGACATAAATACGGGTGAATATGACCGCATACCTTACTGGTTACATAAGATCATTGAGACCACCTACTTACTAGAGGAGGAGTATTTAGACACAATCCATTTAAATTGTGATGAGAGTACATATTGAATGAAAATAAAGTTTGACAGGTTCTTTGTTCTTTGGTATAATATACTTAAGAACAAAGAAAACCTTTAGTTAATTCATTAATTATTAATTAAAGAATAACTTAAGTAGTTCTTAAGTAGGCCAATGATGGTCAAAACACTAAACCCGAAAGGATAATTTATATGTCAGTAATTCAAGGCAGTGCAGCGTTTATCAATTTGTCAGAGCATGAGCTTTACCAAGGTCAGTCAACTGGTAAGTATTCATTAACAGTCACTTTAGATGATAAATCTATTGAGCAGCTAGAGGCTCAGGGTGTCAAAATGCGTGAGTATTCCCCTGATGGTGGAGCGCCTCAGAAACAACGCAAGTTTGCTAGTAAGTTTAACGTACCCTTATATGAGGCCAATGGCGATGAATTTATGGGTCAGGTTACCCGTGGTTCATTGGTACGTGTACAATATAGCTTAGGTGACGAGCACCCCGTCCATGGCTTTACACCTTACTTAGATAAAGTCAAGGTATTGGAGCTTGCCTCAGGAAACACAGACGAGGACTTCTAAGGCCTCTTAAGTTAACCCCTAGCCCTACTATTCCCCAGTAGAGCTAGGCACCTTACAACGCACTACAGGAGCTTACAGAGCTATATGAAATATGAGAGAATAGAAAGTACCTTTGTTAAGCATGGGCCATGTGGTTCTTGTGGTTCATCCGATGGTAAGGCTATATACAGTGATAACCATTCCGTTTGTTTTGTGTGTGACGCATATGAGCATGGGGATGGTTCAGTAGTTAACCCTAATAAGACAAGAGCGAGGCCTTTAGAAATGACAGGCACTATTACAGCAATACAGGATAGACGCATAAGCATGGAAACGTGCAAACAATATGGCGTCACCACAGAATCTAAGGATGGTAGCATAAGTAAGCACCATTACCCATACCACAGTCAGGAGGGCACCACAGTAGTAGGCACTAAGGTACGTAATGTAGCGACCAAGGATTTTTATGCCACAGGCGACTTAGGTACAGCAGGTTTATTTGGTCAACAAGCATTTGCCTCAGGTGGTAAATACATAACCATTACAGAGGGTGAGATTGACGCTATGGCAGCGTATGAAATGAATGGAGGCTTTCCAGCCGTATCTATTCGCTCAGGCGCTAACAGCGCAGTTAAGGACATTAAGGCCAGCCTAGAGTACCTAGAGACATTTGATAATGTGGTCATATGCTTTGACAATGATGAGGCAGGTATTAAGGCTGCTAATGATGTATTGCCACTATTCTCGCCTCGTAAGGCTAAGGTGTGTACTTTGCCCCTTAAGGACGCTGGCGATATGCTCAAGGCCAATAAGGTACGTGAGTTTACTAAATGCTTTTGGGACGCTAAGGCCTTTAAGCCTGAGGGTGTCGTAAGCCTAGGTGACTCTGACGTATGGGATAAGTTCCTCAAGCGTGGTACGGAAGAGGTGACGCCACTACCTGCAAGCTTTGGCAGTCTTAACGCCATGATGAATGGAGGCATAGCAGCAGGTGAGGTGACTGTCATAGGTGCCCTAACGTCAATAGGCAAGACCACTATGGTCTACAATCTAGTGCATGGTATGTACACAGAAAGCGCCAAGAAGATTGGTTGTGTGTTCTTAGAGGCTGACGTAGGCGAGACAGTAGAGAAGTTACTGTCAGTCTACATGGGCACTAACATTGCCGATGTGCCTAATGAGGCTAGAGACTACAACCTGTACCATGAGAAATACGATGAAATGGCACAGTCTGATAAGCTACACATATTAGATCACCAAGGTGCTTTAGAGGCTGACGAGTTATTCGCTAAGATGCAATACTTGGTCAAAGGTTTAGACTGTGATGTTATCATACTAGACCCATTACAGGCCGCAGTGACTAGCAATGAGAATGGCACTATAGATGCTTTCATGGATAAGTGCCTCAAGCTTGCCAAGAATACAGGTGTTAGTATTATCATTGTTAGCCATATGCGTAAGCCACACGCTAAGGACGCCCATGACGTAGGCGAGTATGACTTGAAGGGCAGCGGTTCAATCAACCAGATTGCTTTCAATACCATACTCCTGTCGAGGGACAAAATGACGGACGATGATTACGCACGTAACTGTACTCAGGTGCAACTGGTTAAGTGTAGACGTACAGGACGTACAGGGGTAGCTGGCTGGCTCTTTTATGAGAGTAATACAAGTCGCTTAGTCGCTACTCAGGCACCTGATATTAAAGCAGCTAACGCACATGACGACTTTTGATATGGAGAATAACAATGAAGATGCATAAAATGTTTGAGTGTGAGGGATACACTTTCAAGTGGGCAGGTGGTTGTACTATTAATGTGTCATGGGATGGTATTGAGGGTGATAATCAGGTAGACACTATAGATTTTTATCAAACCTACACTGATAAAGAGGTAGCTATTTTATGTCTTAATTGGTTAGAAGAGAATGGTATTATAGAAGATGTAGAAGCTTATATCATATGATTACTTCAATCGTATTGTGTATGGCTTTAAACATATACCATGAGGCCAGAGGTGAACCATTAGCAGGGCAGATAGCAGTAGGTCACAGCGTACTCAATAGAGTGTTAGACAAGCGTTATCCTAATGATGTGTGTAGCGTAGTTAAGCAAGCTAAGTACAATGAGTGGGATAAGGTCAACCCTATCAGGCACCAGTGCCAATATAGCTGGTGGTGTGATGGTTTAGATGATACGCCTTATGCTGACAAGGCAATGCTTGAGTCTACTATACTGGCACAATACCTGTTATCTGGTAAGTCTATTGACATTACCGAAGGTGCAACGCACTACCATGCTGACTATGTTAACCCGTACTGGGCAGATCATATGACAGTCGTAGTAAAGATTGGCTCACACATTTATTATAGGTAACACAATGACTAGATTAATGTTTGACATAGAGACTAATGGGCTTGCGCCTACAAAAGTCTGGTGTATTGTCACTAAGGATATTGATACTGGTTCAGTGGTCACTTACGTAGAGGGCCAATGGTCTCAGTTCAATAAAGCAATAGCACAAGCACAGGAGGTTATAGGGCATAACATTATAGGTTACGACATACCAGCGTGTAAGCGTATTCTTAAGACTGACTTTTCTACAGTCAAGATTACAGACACCTTAGTCATGTCAAGACTAGCTAACCCACAGAGAGAGGCACACAGCCTAGGACACTGGGGCGAGAAGCTAGGCTACCCTAAGGGTGACTATAGTGATTGGACACAGTACACGCCTGATATGCTAACGTATTGTAAGCAGGACGTAACTGTAAACCATGAAGTGTACAAAGCTTTACTTAAAGAGCTAGACGAATTTAGTTCTGACAGCCTTGAGTTAGAGCATGGCGTACAAAGTATTATACAGGAACAAGTAAGAAACGGCTGGCTTTTGGATACGCCAAAGGCTAGAGATTTAGTAGCAGAATTACAGGAGAAGTCATATGAGCTTGAAGAGATTGTGCAGAAAGTGTTTTTACCTTTGCCGACCTTTTACAAAACCATTGTACCTAAAGTTAAAAAAGATGGGAGTTACAGTATCGTTGGACTCAAGTTCCTCGGTGAAAGATGGAAAGAAGTAGGTGGCCCTTTTAGTCGTATTGATTGGCCTGTTTTTAACCTTGCTTCACGGCAACAGATAGGTCGTTACCTTAAGCACTTTGGCTGGAAGCCTAAGACCTTTACGGAGACAGGTCACCCTATCGTGTCTGAGGACGTTCTTAAGAATGTTAAAGGCATACCAGAAGCAGAGTTGAT
>Ga0209482_1000779_pt1 | contig 25553 bp, 27 predicted proteins | sample CoawatmetaG10DNA_FD_187512 | JGI IMG/M metagenome (GOLD analysis project Ga0209482, IMG submission 187512) | Marine microbial communities from the West Antarctic Peninsula - Coastal water metaG104-DNA (SPAdes) (version 2) | ecosystem: Environmental > Aquatic > Marine > Coastal ...
CTTAGATACGCTTCCATACCTCACGCTACTTACATATTTTGTCCCATCCTTCAGAACAACCACTCCATCACCACCTCCTTCTGAGGCATTTTCTGTTTTTACAATAATGCCAGATGGATCAAAAGTTGTGACAGCCGAGTTTCCCATATTGACCACAACGATATTGCCTTCATTATCCATAGCAACGCCATTAGGAGAACTTAATGACTTGCCCTCAGCAAATATTGACACATTTCCATCTACGGTGATTTCATATACTAATCCAGCTCGACTATCTGAAAGGTAAACCATCCCTTCTGCTGTTGCCGCTATTCCATTGATAAATCCGTTACCAGGAATAGAGATTGACTGTAAAGGCTTACCTGTTTCTAAATCAAACGACCTCACATGTCTTGAACCATTATCTGCTGTATATAAAATTCCATTGGATAGGACACTTCCAATAGGGTCGTGCAATTCCAACCCATCTCGTGATGAACCTATCCATTTTGTGGTATGAACGCTGCCATTAGGGTTAATTAATGAGACATATCCATCATTGTCTGGAATCTCATTGCTATTCCCCCTATTCATCGCAAGAATTAAGTTTCTTTGCGGGTCAAAGGTACAGCTTTCAGCAAAATGGAAGCTTCCATAAACTGTCACATTGCTACTCATAGGAATGAAATTGCCAGTTTCATTAATAGCCCCTAAAGGCTTACCAACAGTGAACCCTTGTGCTTTTAAAAAAGAAATAGGGGTAAATAATAGTGTACCTATAATCATTAATATTTTTACTCTATACATCACTCACTTACCTCTTAAATTAAATTTACGGGAAATTTTACAACAAAAAATTTTCAATAATAAGAAAGTAATATTGCTTCAAGAATCATAGTATCAAACTGAAATTAAGACAATAATTTATTTAACTAAAAGGATTTAATCTAGAACTTCAGGCTAAAACTTACACCCATATTCTTACCGGCTAAAGATACTTCATTTTTAACGAGGTTCTATTTTGCAATATAGAAAGTATAAGTTTATCTTACTTAATAATCATTATCATGTAGTCTAATTATATCAAGTGAAACCGAATTCTCTACAGCGAGATTAATTAGTACCTCACAGATATTTTTTTACAACTAAACCGTTACCAACATAGGAATTTTGAGATATAATGAAGTTAATAAAAACCCATTTTTTTTCTAAAAGTAATTCTGCGACTATACTTAGAACAGTCATATACACAATTGGCCATTTTTTTATAGCTGCGGCTTGCGTAATGTATTTTACTGGCGCCGACTTAGGTCCTGCATTAACTAATGCTGTTGTAGAACCCCTCATTAATGGCGTTTGGTATTTCGTGTTAGACAAGTATTGGGCAAGCCGCGTTGTAGTTCATAGCTCGGATTGACCAAGTGTTAATTTGAGCAACTTGCATCCTTATTACTCATGGTTATTTGAAAATTACTACAAAGAATAAATGTTTTGCAGGTAAAAAAGTTAAGATCTACACTTCTTCAAAATAATGTTATACTCAAAAAGGATGATAGAAACCATCACTTTTCTTGAGAGTGATAATAATTTAATAAGAGGATATCATATTGAATTTATTTTATTTACTATAACCAGAGATAAGAGGTTTGTATATTACAGGTACGCCAAGGTTATTTAACATCTCTTTAACTTCTTCTGTTGTATTTCCTAAGACGCTTATTTTGTTAATAACAAAATGGTCAACAAAAGAAGTAAAACCTTCTTCTAGAGCCCCACGTTTAGAAATATTTCTAATATGATTTTTTATTGCTTCTGAGTTAACCCATCTGGAAATTTCAATTACTTTGTTGGGTCCAGATTTAAAAAACTTCCAGGATAGTGTATTTGGCTCATTGTGATTAACAAGCTCTTGATAAAATTTAGAAAAATCATTGATTTCAATTAATGTTTTGTTATTTACAGTCATCTCAACGTAAAAAATTATTTCATCAGTATTTGTTTTTTTAGTTTCAGAGCATGCACATAAAAATATGGATAAAATTAAAATTGTTAAAAATTTTTTCATTTTATATATTCCCTTTTTAGGGGCTTGTGTTTCTTTTAAGATCCTAAAGGAATATATGTTAAACTCATTTTTTGCAACTCCTTCTTGAGTTCTTATTACTAAAGATTATAAATAATTCATATTTGTGGTAATTTTGTTATTTTTATGAGTAATGCTTGATTGCCTTTGTGACTAAGATCGGTTATTTTCCGCCTGTATTTAATTATTTAATCACTTAATGTTCAGGAGATGCTGGTGTCAGATGCATTTATTCGCGAAGTAGATGAAGATCTTCGCCAGAAACAGATCAATAGCCTTTGGAAAAAGTACGGTAAATTTATAATTGGTATTGCCGTTGGAATTGTCCTACTCGTTTCTGGACGAGCGCTTTACTCCTCTTTTATTGAAAATAAATATATTGAGCAGGCTAATGCTTTTTCAAATGCTGTTAAATTAAACGGTTCAGAAATCACTGCTGCTCTTGGACCAGTGATAGCAAGTGATGTTGATGGTTATGAAATTGTGGCCACTTTTAAAAAAGCTGAGCTTGAAACTGCTGCTAAAAATATTCAAGCTGCCGTTGCTACTCTTGATCAATTTATAAAGTCAGGTACGGTAGATACTGTTTATAAAGATATAGCAAATATTCAGGCAGCAATTCTTGAACTTGATACAGTCCCGAGTGATGTTGTGCGTGCCCGTCTTTCTCTAATTTTAAATGGTACATCAAAATTCAAATATATTGCCAATGAAATTCTTGCACTTTCCGAATTGAGGAACGATGAAGTCGAAGCTGCGATTTTAAGACTTGAAGCTCTTGTTGTGGATGCTGAGTCTCCTGCTGGCGTCAAAAATCGAGCAGATCAATATTTAAGCGTTATTAAATAAATTCTAGGAATTTCTATGATCACCATTACGACTATATTGAATGAAAAATATAAAACCCATAAATCTTCTTTATTGTTTTGTATAATGTCACTTATAGTATCCTCATGCTCAAGTTCTGGTGGTGCTGATCTCCGAGATACCATCGAGGGGGATAGAATTTCTGTTTTGACATTTGAACAAGAACTTAAAGTTGATCCACAACTTGGTGGCTCTACTGTTGTGCTCCCTAAGCCTTACCGTAATGAAAATTGGGCTCAGCCCGGTGGGAACAAACAGCATATTTTACACCACTTGGAAATAGCTGATAACCCAAAACGTATTTGGAGTTATGATATCGGTGAAGGGTCTAGCGGGCGAAAAGTTTTAGTATCTGAGCCAGTTGTTAAAAATCATGTGCTATACGCGATTGATGCTAACTCAGTCATATCAGCACTTAATGCTGATACAGGGATTAAAATTTGGGATAAGCAGGTTATAATGGTAGGCGAGACAGAGATGCTTGGATACGGGGGTGGCGTCACTATTGGTGATGATGCCCTGTATTTTATAACTGGATACGGGCATTTTGGTGCACTTGACTTTACGGATGGTCGTGAGCTTTGGGTTGAGGATATAGGTGTTCCTATGCGAGGTGCCCCCACTTATGCGGATGGTAGAGTATTTGGTGTCACACATGATAATCACATTTTTGCTCTAAATGCAGAAGATGGTGAAATTATTTGGGATGAGGTTGGTATTGCAGAAACAGCTGGTTTAGCTGGGAATGCTAGCCCCGCAGTAATCGGAAATACTATTATTGTAACCTATTCATCAGGTGAAGTTTATGCAATGCGTGTTGAAAATGGTCGAATACTTTGGACCGATACTTTGAACCGCCAGGGTCGCCTTACGGCAATGGCTTCACTCCGTGATATTGACGGTCATCCAGTTATCTACGACGGTAATGTTTATTTAATTAGCCACAGTGGCAGGATGGTTGCTGTGAACTTGCGCAGCGGCGTACGTCTTTGGGAGCAAAATGTGGGTTCTGCGGACACACCCTGGGTGGCTGGTGAATTTATTTATGTTGTCACTACTGAATCTGAAGTGATTTGTATGACAAGACGGGAAGGGCGCATAGTTTGGATAACTCAACTTGAACGTTTTTCAGATCCTGACCTTCGTAAAGAACCCGTTCAATGGCATGGCCCCACATTAGCTGGTGACAGAGTTATTGTTACATCATCGCACGGGTACGCATTAACCCTTTCTCCTTATACTGGAGAGGTAACCGGGGGTATTGACCTTCCGAATGATAGCTCTATGGGACCCGTTGTATCTAATGGTACACTTTATTTTTTAGTTGAAGATGGCGAAATTGTCGCTATTCGTTAGACTGCTTCACTTTCATTATGAATTGAATTAACATGACTTTTACTGTTGCAATTATTGGTAGGCCCAATGTGGGTAAATCGACCCTTTTTAATCGATTGGTTGGTAAGCGTCTTGCGCTTGTTGATGATACGCCTGGGGTCACGCGCGATCGTCGTGATGCTATGGCTTCTCTGGGTGAATTTAAGTTTAGGATCATCGATACGGCGGGTCTCGAAGAAGGCAAAGATGATAGCCTATCAGCACGCATGCGACATCAAACCGAAATGGCAATTGAAGAGGCTGACTTTTCACTTTTTATAATTGATGCCCGGGCTGGAGTAACCCCACTTGACAAGCACTTTGCAGATATTTTGCGACGCGGTAAAAAACCAACGGTGCTAGTTTGTAATAAAGCGGAAGGAAGGGCAGGTGATGCCGGTCGTTATGAGGCCTACACTCTTGGTCTTGGTGATCCAATTCCATTCTCTGCAGAACATGGTGAAGGCCTTGCAGATCTTAGTGATGCGTTTGATGAAGCATTGCGCGAACTCGGTATGGATCCACTGGCAAAACCACACGAAGAAGTAGCAATAAAATCAATAATCATTAAAGGTGAAGTAAGTGAAGAAGATGCCCTTCTTAGTGAGCAAGATGACGGCCTTCCAATGCAAATGGCCATTGTTGGTCGTCCCAATGTAGGCAAATCTACTCTAATCAATAAATTGCTTGGTGAAGAGCGAATGCTTACGGGACCTGAAGCTGGTTTAACCCGTGACAGCATTGGTGTTAACTATACATATGAAGGTCGCGAACTTAGAATTTTTGATACAGCCGGATTGCGTCGTAAATCCAGAGTGCAGCAAAAACTAGAAAAACTCTCTGTAGCAGATACTATACGTGCACTGAACTTTGCGGAGGTGGTTGTTTTGCTCATAGATGCGACCCAGCCTTTTGAAAAACAGGATTTATCTATTGCCAGTTTAATTGTTCAGGAAGGGCGTGCGTTAGTTATTGGACTTAACAAATACGACCTTTTAGAAAATCGTCAAGAAGTTATGAAGGATATAGCTCACAAGCTTGAACACAGCCTTCCCCAGATTAAAGGTATACCCATTGTTCCAATTTCGGCACTAACTGGTCGTGGGATTGAAAAACTGATGCCTCAAATTTTTTCTACATATAAACTTTGGAACCGTCGAATCAGCACAGCAAAACTTAATAAATGGTTAGCACAAACAATGGCATTTCATCCTGCACCTTCAGTCAAGGGTAGAAGGACAAAAATGCGCTATATGACGCAGGTTAAAACAAGACCTCCATCATTTGCTATTTTTACAAATAGGCCTACTGATGTTGCGGACAGCTATATTAGGTATCTCCTAAATGAAATAAGGTGGGATTTTGATATGCCTGGCATTCCAATTAGGATCATGTTGAGAAAGGGTGATAACCCTTATAAAAAAGATTAGTTATTATAAATAATATATATATATATCTATGGAATTATAGGTAAAAATAATTTTAAAATAGTTGGTAAACTCTTCAATTTAGTACTTAACTGTATATTATTTTTTGCTTTTGAAGGCCAGATAAGTATAAAGCTGTGACTTTTAAAAAATTAGGTTGAGGTGAGATTATGAAAATCGGTTATACAATGGTTGGTGTCAAGGATATGGCTCGATCTGCTCAATTTTATGATATTATTCTTGGCGTCATTAGTGCTAAGCGCATGATGGAAAATGAAAAATTTGTCCTTTGGAACGATAGTACGGGGCAACCTTCTTTCGCTATTTGCATTCCATTTAATGGTAACGAGGCAACGATAGGTAATGGTTCAATGATTGCATTTGTCGTAGAAAACAATGAAATGGTTCATAAAATTTATGACTGCGCTATTAAGGCTGGGGCAACATGTGAAGGGCCTCCAGGCATTCGTAGCGGTGACTATTATATTTGTTATTTCCGAGATTTTGATGGTAATAAATTAGCTGCCTATCACTATCCTCACGAAGATCATTTATAAGAAATGAGAAAATAGCAAGTATTAGAATAGTGATAAGGGAGTATTTTTAAGTAGTAATAATTTATGGATATCTAACCTCGCTTATAAGCTTCTTTTTAGTTAAAAAAAGAAGTTATTCTTATCTTTTTTCCACATTTGATAATCTACAATTTTTCCATTATCATTAAAAATTGGAGAGCAAAGCTTTAGTAATAATGGCATCAGATCAGCTGGAGTATCAAGAGTATTAGCATCTTCCCCTGGAACAGCACGTGCCCGCATAGCGGTTCGAAGTGCACCAGGATTTAAAATGTTAACTCGAAGGTTAGACATTTCTATTTCTTTTGCATAAGTTTTAACTAAACATTCAAGAGCTGCTTTACTTACTGCATAACCACCCCAGAAGGGTCGCGGATCTCGAACAATATTTGAAGAACCAAGAAAAACAGCCCTTCCATTATTTGATGCGCGTAAAAGTGGGTCTAGGGACCTTATTAAGCGATAATTTGCACTAACATTAATATCTATTAGTTGTTGCCAAACCTTTGGTTTTAAATGGCTGATAGGAGTTATATCACCCAGGATAGCTGCATTGCCAACTAGAATATCAAGCTTGCCATATTTTTCGGCGATTATGCTTCCTAATCTATCAAGGGCGTCATAATCGGTAATATCAAGAGGAACTAATGTGGCTTCGCCGCGTCCGTTTGCCTTAATATCATCATCTAGATCTTCAAGAGAACCTACTGTGCGGGCGATAGCTATAACATGAGCACCTTCTGCTGCGAGTGCCTTAGCTGTTGCGTAACCAATGCCTCGAGACGCACCTGTTACAACGGCAATATAATCTTTAAACATCATTAATGGCTATCTGTAAGAAGTGAGAACTGTTTATCATCATCCGACGCATTATTATCGGTAAGTTGAGTTGGATATTCTCCACTAAAACAGGCATCACAGTATTGTGGTATTTTATTATTTCTACCACCCTCACCAACAGCGCGATAAAGCCCGTCAATGGAAATAAATTTAAGGCTATCAGCTCCAATATGCTCCGCCATTTCGTCGATAGACATGCGAGAAGCAAGTAGTTTATCTTTATCCGGCGTATCAACGCCGTAAAAACATGGGTTGGTAGTTGGTGGGCTGGCGATATACATATGAACCTCTTTGGCGCCAGCTTGACGCACCATATCAACAATTTTAACCGATGTGGTACCTCGAACGATACTATCGTCAACAAGAACAACAATTTTACCTTCAAGCTCACCTCGGTTTGCATTGTGCTTAAGCTTTACCCCAAGATGGCGAATAGTATCTGAAGGCTCGATAAAAGTCCGTCCAACATAATGATTTCTTATAATACCAAGTTCAAAGGGAATACCTGCTTCTTGTGCATAACCAATTGCTGCAGGAACGCCGCTATCAGGAACTGGAACTACTAAGTCTGCATCAAGTTTACATTCTTTTGCTAGTTCCTTACCAATATTTTTACGTACTTTGTAGATGCTAGTGCCATTCGTGAGGCTGTCGGGTCGTGAGAAATAAACATGTTCAAATATACATGGTCGCGGGCTTGACGCTGGAAAAGGTTTAACGCTGGTCATGCCGTCTTTGGTGACGGTAACTACTTCACCAGGCTCTACATCTCGAATAAAGTCTGCACCAATAATATCAAGTGCGCATGTTTCAGACGCAAAGATATAACCATCGTGAGGAAGCTTTCCGATTACCAGTGGACGGACGCCAAGGGGATCCCGAGCGCCTATAAGGCAGTCCTGACTAAGTGCTACAAAAGCAAATGCTCCTTCAACCCGACGCATGGCATCAATAAATTTATCCTGCAAACTTGGATATGTGCTAGTGGCAATTAAATGTATAACGACTTCAGAATCTGATGTGGATTGAAAAATAGCCCCTTTATTGACCAGCTGTTTTTTAAGCGTCAAAGCATTGGTTAAATTACCGTTGTGGCAAACAGCAAACCCACCCCTTGCTAAGTCTGCAAATAGTGGTTGGACATTACGTAGTCCAGCCCCTCCAGAAGTAGAATAACGAACATGCCCAATAGCGCTATCACCTGGCAATGATTCAATCACGGGTTCTGTGTTAAAATTATCAGCTACATGTCCTAGAGATTTATGCGAATAAAATTGTCCATCGGCATGGCTAACTATACCAGCGGCCTCCTGCCCCCTGTGTTGGAGGGCATGAAGACCAAGCACTGTATGGGTTGAAGCTTCCGGGGTCGCAAAAACACCAAATACTCCACATTCATCATTAAATTTATCACTATCTAATTGATGTGTATCAAGATGAGCAGGGGAGAGCTTCGAGGAACTTACATGATCCGTCATTAATTGAACTCGTTTGAGATTACTTGTACATCTATATATTGTTATTTGAAGTTATTGTGAACCTTTTTTTATGATTTTGTGTCCTTGCGGATAAGTTTATCCAATTCTTCCCGGCTTTTATCATCATATTGGGTTTCAGCACCTATAATTTTTTTGTTAGATGGGAAGGCAGGAACAACATTTTTTAGAATATTGAACCATTCTGTACCAAAATGGTTTTCCTCAAACAAAGGCTCATCTTTATAAGGGTTCATGGAATTCACAATGCTTGCCCCATACTCAACCAATGGTCGGGCCTTTGCTTGCAAAAACATTTCAGGATATTCATCCCTTGAGAAAAAAGGTGTGGTGAGGAGATAGGCAAAACTAATTAATAGCATCCCTCGTGCCATTCCAAAAAGAATACCAAGACCGCGATCTAGTGCACCGATGTGGCTATTTTTTATTGTTTTACCAATGATTGCACCCACATACTTAAAGATAATTAAACTAATAATACCAATCGTTGCATAACTAATGATACTAGCCATTATATCTGGTTGAACTAAACCACCTATATAAGGATAAAGTATTGGGTGACCTTGAAGAGTAACAAAAAGTGCTAAAACCCATGCTATAAGACTGAAGGCTTCGGTTGTAAAACCTCGAGTTGTGGAGATTAAAATTGATGACCCTATGATCAATAGAACTATAATATCTATGGCGTTAATGTTCTTATCCTTTTACTTTTATTATATTATTCAAGGTTTGGGGCTATAATATCAACAAGTTTTATTAATTGGTCTAATTCAGCTATTTTTATTTTTTTATTTTTATGCTTAAGTTTTGATGGAATAAATGCTTGAGAAAATCCAAGCTTTTGAGCTTCTTTAAGTCGGGCATCTGCCTGGCCAACAGGTCTTATCTCACCTGAAAGAGCAATTTCACCAAAAATTATTGTTTCCTTCGCAATAGGGTCACCAGACAGTGATGATATTAATGCTGCTGCGACTGCTAGGTCAGCCGCGGGTTCTGATATTTTCAGTCCACCGGCAACATTAAGATAAATATCAAAAGCGCCAAGGCCAAGACCGCAACGCGCATCAAGCACAGCAATTATCATAGCAAGACGTGCACTGTCCCAGCCAACAACCGCACGGCGCGGGGTTCCAAGGGATGACTGAGCGACGAGGGCCTGAATTTCAACTAGCATTGGTCGAGAGCCTTCCATCCCAGCGAAGACGGCGGCTCCGATTACATCACCGTCACGATCACCAAGAAATAATGCAGATGGGTTTGGTACTTCTGAAAGGCCTAGTTCACCCATTTCAAAAACACCTATTTCATCTGTACCACCAAAACGATTTTTTACTGCTCGAAGAATTCTAAATTGGTGTCCACGATCTCCTTCAAAATAAAGAACAGTATCGACCATGTGTTCAAGTACCCGAGGGCCGGCGATCTGTCCATCCTTTGTGACGTGGCCAACAAGTAAAACGCAAACATTTTTTTTCTTGGCAAACCGGATCAATTCTTGAGCACAGGTTCTAACCTGAGATACAGTGCCAGGGGCGCTTTCAATAGTGTCAGCATACATAGTTTGGATGCTATCAATTACTACAACATCTGGGCATTTACCTTTGGTAAGGGTTGCCAAGATATCACGGAGGTTAGTTTCGGAGGCAAGACTAACATTGCTATCAGAAAGGCCAAGTCTTTCAGCGCGCATTCTTACTTGTGCAACCGACTCTTCACCAGATATATAGACGGTTGTGACATTATTTTTTGCAAGCTTGCTAACTGCTTGAAGGACTATGGTTGATTTGCCTATACCTGGGTCCCCGCCGATAAGTATTGCAGAACCGTGAACGAGCCCACCACCGGTAACTCGATCAAATTCACCAATATTTGAGATCATGCGTGGTAATATTTCTTCATCCCCCTTTAAAGTTGATAGGGGAATAATGCTACCTTTTGCGGTGACTAGTTTACCAAGACCGGTAGGAGAATTTTCGGATTCTTCCTCAACTAATGTGTTCCATTCGCTGCAGCCTTCGCATTGCCCCATCCACTTGCTATAGCTAGAGCCACAACTATTACAGATATATATGCGTTTTTGTTTTGCCATTTAAGGCCTTATCCTTTTAAAATTTCCATTTTGATTGGTCCACTAGCTTTGCCGTTAACAAACTGATCAATAAAATCGTTACCACTATTATCAATTAAGTCACGTGGGCCAGTCCAAATAATGTTACCCTGATAAATCATTGCTACAGTATCAGCAATTTTTCGAACACTTGACATGTCATGTGTTATGGTGACGGCAGTAGCACCCACATCTTTTACGCATTCAACTATCAACTCGTTAATAACATCGGACATTATTGGATCAAGTCCTGTTGTTGGTTCATCAAAAAAGATAATATCTGGATTTGTCGCTATTGCACGCGCAAGACCTACACGTTTTTGCATGCCTCCAGATAACTCTGATGGGTTTAATATTCCTACATCGGGAGAAAGGCCAACCCTCCGCAGTTTTTCAATAGCTATTTCTTTAGCTTCGTCGCGTTCATAAGTCCGTTGGGCAAGCAAACCAAAAGCGACATTTTCCCAAACAGGGAGACTATCAAACAGGGCAGCACCCTGAAATAACATGCCAAATTTATTAAGAATACTTTTACGGTCTTTATTGGATATGTTGACCATTTCTGTTCCATCAATTTTAATGCTACCACTATCAGGATGTATTAAGCCAAGAATACATTTAAGCATAACCGATTTACCAGATCCAGAACCGCCTATGATGACCATACTTTCACCAGGCATAACCTTTAGACCAACACTTTCAAGAACCACTTTTTCGTTAAATTTTTTTCTAAGGCCGTTAAGTTCTATTTTTGGAGTTTTGTTAATCATGATGAAAAAAACATCTCCGTAACTACATAGTTTGAAACAAGAATCATGATGCAAGCAGAAACGACTGCATTGGTTGTTGCAATACCAACTCCTTGAGCACCACCACGGGCATTAAATCCATGATAACATCCCATTAAAGATATAAAAAAACCAAAGACTGTTGCTTTTGTCAATGAAGCTATTACATCAATTGTTTCAAGAAAGTCTATCGTTGACCTCATATAATTAGCGCTATTAAAACCGAGTTTTGTAGTTGCTAGTAAGTAACCACCCATTACGCCGATGGTATCTGCGACTACAACTAACATTAACGGCATCATTATTACAGTCGCGAGGATCCTTGGGGCGATTAAAAATTTAAAAGGTTCTGTGGATAAGGTTTGAAGTGCATCTATTTGTTCTGTCACCCTCATTGTTCCAAGTTCTGCTGCCATAGACGCGCTGACACGACCGGCTACAATCAAACCACAAAGAGTTGGTCCCAGCTCTCGAACCATACCAATAACCACTATTGTGGGCAGCGTACTTTCTGCATTAAAACGCGAACTTCCCTCGTAAATATTAACCGCAAGAGCGGCACCAGTAAATAGTGTTGTAAGGCCAACAACTGGCAATGAATAGTAACCAATATTTATCATTTGGCGAATAAGTTCGCGAGGATAGTAAGGGGGGGTTAGCATATGGGTAATGGTTTTAGTGGCAAAAACTCCAACCCGGCCAGCTGCCCTTAAAAAAGATATGATAATCCGTCCGAAAACGGCTAAGAAATTCATTAAATTCACGTCCTTAGATTATAATTTCTATTATATCTGTGACCGATGCCGGTCAAAATTTCATATGGTTCTAAAGTAGAGACTTTGGCCACCATTTCAAGTGTTATATGTGTACCCAGTATTTCTGCAATGTCTGTGACTGTGACACAATCAAATTCTTTTTCCGTAATATCCACCGCTATCATATCCATGGATACTTTTCCGATTACTGGTGCAAATGCGCCAGCAATAAAAACGTGGGAATTTCTATCATTAGTTTTAAGTATTCCATCAGCGTATCCCACGTTAAGAAGTGCAACTCGAGAGTTTCGGTTTGCAGTCCACATCGCTTTATAGCCCACGGACATACCAGGACTAAGGTTTCTGATTTGCAAAATACGAGCGTTTAAAGTGACGACATCATGAATTCCATTAGGGCGAGTAGGAAGTCCGGGATTACCTCCATAGAGCATTATGCCTGGTCGAACTAAGTCAAAATGATAATCTTTACCAAGATAGATACCAGCTGAATTTGAGAGACTGGCTGGCACATTTTTTAATTCGTGGGTAATTTTAGTAAACTTATTAAGTTGATCATTATTACTTTTATTATCAACTTTCTCGGAATTAACAAGATGACTTAAAATAAGACTTATTTTTAAGTCATTAGTATTATTTAGAAAGTTTTCAGTATCAACCTTACTCAAACCTAAACGGTTAATACCTGTGTCAAAATGTATTGCGCAGGACTGTCGGCGGCCATTCCACAGTTTTATTTGATTTAAATCATTCAGTATAGGCCGGATATTATGAGTGAGGTAGGTATCAACTTGTTCTGGAAAGATTCCATCAAAAACGTAAACTATTGCATCTGGAAGGATTGTTCTTAGGTTTATAGCTTCGACCAGATTAGCAACAAAGAAAGTATTACATTTTGAGTTATAGTAAATCGCTCGTGCTACTTTTTCCAGGCCAAGTCCGTAAGCGTTTGCCTTAACTACAGCTGCGCAGTCTGCACCTGAAGAAATGTCTGAAAGAGTAATATAATTATTAATTATACTACCCAATTCGACATCAAGTTGGGCTGAAGATTTTTGCAAGACGTCAAAGATTTTCATATTTAGTGTTTTTCTGCGTGGTATCCCGGGCTTAATGGTCTATCACTGAATTTTGTGATTTCAGCTTCAAATTGAAGTTCAATAATTCCAGTCGGTCCGTGACGTTGCTTGCCGATTATGAATTCGGCAAGACCTAACAGTTTTTCGCCTTCCTCTAGCCACTGCATATGCTCAGGCGTACCGTTGTCGGGCTCTTGCTGTTGATGATAATATTCCGGTCGGTAAACGAAGGTCACCATATCAGCATCTTGCTCAATAGTGCCAGATTCACGCAGGTCTGATAAGAGGGGTCTTTTATTGTCGCGGCTTTCAATAGCCCGGCTTAACTGCGATAATGCAATCACGGGGATTTCGAGTTCCTTGGCCAAGGCCTTGAGACCACGGGTAATTTCCGAGACTTCTTGAACCCTGTTTTCGGGACCTCTGCCTTTTCCAGTAGTTCCACGTAGAAGCTGTAAATAATCAACGATTACAAGTCCGAGCCCCTTTTGACGCTGTAGTCGCCGAGCTCGTGTACGTAGAGCGCCAATTGAAAGCCCAGCTGTATCGTCGATGTGAAGGGGTAGGCCCTCAAGCTCCATGGCGACACGAGAGAGCCGATTAAACTCTTCCTGGCTAAGCTTACCCTGGCGCATATCCTGGGAAGATAGTCCAGCCTGTTCTGCTAAAATCCGGCTTGCGAGTTGGTCTGCTGCCATTTCAAGAGAGAAAAATCCAACTACAGCGCCTTTATTCTGATCATCTGGTACACCAGTTTCCTTGTCGTGCTTGTAAGCCTTGGCAGCATTAAAGGCAATGTTTGTGGCCAAAGCCGTTTTGCCCATTGCTGGACGACCCGCTATAATAAGTAAATCAGATTTGTGAAGACCACCTATTTTTTTGTTAATGCTATCAAAACCAGTAGTTATACCAGCAAGTCCACCTTTTCGTTGGAGCGCACTACCTATTACATTTATAGCGGTGACAGCAGACGTTTTAAAATCTTTAAAGCCACCCTCGGCCGTACCATTTTCGGCCATAGAATAAAGTTGTTTTTCAGCATCCTCAATTTGTTCCTTTGATGTTTCCTCTACATCAAACTCGTAAGCATTATTAACAATCTTGGTGCCAAGGTCTATCAAGTTACGGCGAACAGCAAGATCATATATTAGTAGTCCATAATCAATAGCATTTATAATTGTAATCGCTGAAGCTGCTAGTTTAGCTAGGTATTTTGCCCCTCCAACATCTTCAAGCAGCTGATCTTTTTCAAAGAATGGTTTTAAAGTTACGGGGGTTACAAGTTGACCTTTTTCGATCATAATTTGGCTAGATTCATAAATCTTTTTATGTGCGCCATTGGCAAAGTGATCTGGTTGCAGAAAGTCTTGAACCTTCTCCATTACATCGTTATTAACAAGGATAGCCCCAAGCAGTGCTTGCTCAGCCTCAAGGTTGTGGGGGGCCTCCTTGTAGGAGATATCCTCAATAGGGTTGTTTTCTGAGCGATCATTGTCCTGAATGATCGGAATTTCTGAATAATCTGACATTGGAGTACTCGATTTAAAAAATATACTTTCACTATATTACTATAATTTGAGAATGTATATCTTGAAAAATTCAAAAATTATTAAATAATTTAATTTATTGATGATTTTTCTTATAATAAAAAAAAATATTAATTTAATTATTAACTGTTTAGAATCGATAAACCTTTAATCTGCAGTCTTTAGTTCCTTATAAATTCTCAAATTGCCATAAAAAAGGGCCGCCAAAAGGCAGCCCTTTAAAAAAATGTGTAAGAGAGTTATTTATTTACTTCATCTTCATCTGCAGATTTTTCTAATACCACAGAGGCATCTTCTTCATTAGCATCAGGGTTTAATGCTGTATCAGCGTCTTCTTCATTTTCGAAGAAGTCCTCAACTGCAAACTCTTCGCTTTCTGCATCGGCATCGATGTCTCCGCCAGCGGCTTGGATTTCTGCTTCTTCTGTAGAGCGTGCTACGTTAACAATAATACTAATATCAACCTCAGCATGAAGACGAACTGTTATGTCATAAAGGCCAAGTGTCTTAAGAGCACGGTTAAGAATAATTTGGTTTTTACCAACCTTATAACCATTTGCTTCAAGAGCGTCAGCGATATCACGAGATGATACTGAACCGAATAGCTGACCACTTTCACCAGCTTGACGGATAAGTATAACAGATACATTTATCATTTTACCTACAACTGCTTCAGCTTCTGATTTTGCCGCAAGATTATTTGCTTCAATATCTTTCCGCTGCACTTCAAATACTGCCATGTTAGCTTTAGTTGCTCGGAGAGCTTTCTTCTGCGGAAGAAGAAAATTGCGTGCAAAGCCGTTTTTGACTGAGACAACGTCACCGATTTGGCCTAGTTTTGCCACACGTTCGAGTAGGATAATATCCATGATAGTTCTCCTTATTTATTTAGGTATGAGATGAGAGCTAAATTACGTGCACGTTTAATAGCCTTTGAAAGCTCACGCTGTTTTTTCGCTGATACGGCTGTGATGCGGCTTGGTACAATTTTACCGCGTTCTGACACATAACGAGAAAGCGTACGAACGTCTTTGTAATCAATTTTTTGTGCATGGGATCCTGAAAAAGGACATGTCTTACGACGGCGAAAGAACGGACGGCGTGCACCTGCCTGTGATGATGATGCGCTATCTATGCTCATGATTTGTCTCCCTCAGTTTTTTCTTCGCGTTTAAAACTTGGCTTGTCATCGCGATTAAAGCTAGGGCGTGGCCCTCGGTCATCACGTCCTGGACGGCTGTCACGATCCCTGGAACGAAGAACAACACTATCACCTTCTTCAAATTCATCCACACGGATTGTCATGAAACGGATTACATCCTCATGAAGACGCGCATTGCGCTCTAATTCTGCAATAGCTGAGTGAGGGGCATTTAGGTTCAAATGAACATAATGGCCCTTTTTATATTTTTTAATACGGTAAGCAAGAGGGCGAAGACCCCAAGACTCTGTCTTGGCAACTTCACCGCCATTATCAGAGATAATTTTAGTGAAGAATTCAGTTATCGCGTCAACCTGTTGAGGTTGGATATCCTGCCTAGCGATATATGTGTATTCATATAAAGACATTTAGCAATTTCCTTTAGTAGTTTCTCTATCGGGGTAGCAGCGAATATCAAAAAGCCACATTACAAAATTAACCGATCTCTTATGTAATTCATAAGAAGCGCGCAATATACATGAAACCTTATGTAACGCAAGGTGTATATAAAGATTTTTATTTTTTTTTATCAATTAAAAATTCAGCTTTTCTTGACAGTGTGGGGTGATTTGATATGTGTTGGTTAATATTTTAATTTACTCGAGGATTTTTTTTATATGAAAAGGGCATTTGTATTCCCAGGGCAAGGTAGTCAAGTCGTTGGGATGGGTAAGGAATTGGCTGAAAACTCAACCCACGCACGATCTGTTTTTGATGAAGTAAATGATGCGCTCGATCAAAATTTGTCATCTCTCATGTTCGAAGGCCCCATTGAGGATTTAACACTTACATCTAATGCACAACCAGCACTAATGGCAACAAGCATAGCTGTTGTCCGTGTACTCGAAAAGGAATTTGGTTTAAAACTCAGTGAACTAGTAACCTATATGGCGGGGCATTCCCTTGGCGAATATTCGGCACTTGCAGCTGCGGGTACGTTAAATTTATCGGATACAGCAAGGTTATTAAAGATCCGTGGGGAAGCGATGCAACGTGCTGTACCAGTTGGTATTGGTGCTATGGCAGCGATTATGGGAGCTGAGTTTTCAGTAGTTGAAGATATTGCTGCCAAGGCAGCTGATGAAGAAGTGTGCACGGCAGCAAATGATAATGCCGATGGTCAAGTCGTAATCAGTGGACATAAGGGTGCTGTCGAGCGGGCTATGAACATGGCAAAAGAAGCTGGTATTAAAAGAGCTATTTTACTTCCGGTTAGCGCTCCATTTCATTGTGTACTTATGCAACCCGCTGCTGATGAAATGGCTGATGCGCTTGCAGGAACAACCTTCAATTCTCCAAGTGTTCCTATAATCACTAACGTAAGTGCAGATGTAGTTAGTGATCCAAATGTTTTACGAAGTCAGCTAGTTAAACAGATAACTGGACGTGTAAGATGGAGAGAAAGTGTTTTGAGAATGGGTGAGCTGGGAATTACTGACCTTACAGAATTGGGAACGGGCAAAGTTTTAGGTGGTTTAGTTAAGAGGATTAATAAAGAAATTTCAGGAAAATCTATTCAGACAATGGCTGATATTGAGGCCTTTGTTATTGAATTAAATTTATAATGGAGAATATAAAAAATGTTTAATTTAATTGGTAAAAGTGCGTTAATTACAGGTGCCTCAGGTGGTCTTGGTAACACAATTGCCCGTGCTCTTCATGGTGCAGGTGCAAGTGTAGCTCTTTCTGGTACGCGTGAAGAACCACTAAAAATGCTTGCTGATGAACTTGGTGACGGTGCTTATGCAGTACCCGCTAATCTCAGTGAAGCTGATAGTGTAAAAAAACTTTCAAAAGTGGCAGCTGAAATAATGGGAACCGTTGATATTTTAGTCAATAATGCTGGAATTACTCGCGATAATATCTCTATGCGCTTAAAAGACGAAGATTGGGATGAAGTTATGCAGGTGAATTTGAAGGCTGCTTTTAATCTAACTCAGGGTGTGATGCGGGGTATGATGAAAAATCGATGGGGTCGAATTATTAATATCACCTCCATTGTGGGCGTAACGGGAAACCCGGGGCAGGTTAATTATGCTGCATCTAAAGCTGGTATGATTGGCATGTCTAAAAGCTTTGCTCATGAACTTGCATCAAGAAATATTACCGTTAATTGTGTTGCCCCAGGTTTTATTGAGAGCCCTATGACAGATAATCTCACAGAAGACCAAAAAATAGCCTTATTAACTAACGTTCCTGCTGGCCGCCTCGGTAAAGGAAATGAGATTGCTGCAGGTGTTTTATACTTAGCTAGCCCAGAATCTGCCTATATTACAGGACAAACTTTGCACATAAATGGTGGTATGGTGATGATTTAGGACTTGGCAAATCCTATTTAAGTGTGGTAGGAAGCCCCAAACTCTATTTAGAGTTAGAAAAAATGTTTAACAGAGGCTTAGTTGTAAGCCCCTTTATTTAAGGATTAAGAAATGACTGATGTAGTTGAAGCCGTAAAAAAAATCGTTATAGAACATCTTGGTGTTGATGAAGATAAAGTTACAAATACAGCAAGTTTTATAGACGACCTAGGCGCCGATAGTCTTGATACGGTCGAATTGGTTATGGCTTTTGAAGAAGAGTTTGGTTGTGAAATTCCAGACGATGCAGCAGAAAAAATTCTTACTGTTCAAGATGCTATCTCTTTCATCGAAGCAAATGGTTAATTTCTGAGTTTATCTCAGAAAAATAAAATGACCGCGAACTAAATTATCTATATTATTTAGATAAAATTACGTTCGCGGTCTTGTTATATGTGTTTTTTTTGGGTAGCATCCGCATCAATGTACAATATTTTAAGGTTTAATGAATGAGAAGAGTTGTTGTAACGGGGCTTGGCTTAGTAACTCCACTGGCATCTGGCCTCGAGAAGTCATGGGAACGTTTAATCGCTGGGGAGAGCGGTGCGGGGCCAATTACTAGATTTGACCCGGTAGGACTTTCTGCGCAGGTTGCTTGTGAAGTTCCGTTAGGGGACGGTAGCAATGGGACATTTAATGCCGATGATTGGATGGAACCTAAAAACCGTAAGCGAGTTGATGATTTTATTTTATACGGTATGGCTGCTGCAGACATGGCAATGGCTGATAGTGGATATGTAGCTGAAACTATTGAACAAAAATGGCGTTCTGGTGCCCTTATTGGTGCCGGTATCGGAGGCCTTCCGGGTATAGAGAAGGAAAGTATAAATATGAACGAACGTGGTGTTCGTAAGGTGAGCCCTCATTTTATTCCACGTTGTTTGATTAACCTTGTTGCGGGAAATGTTTCAATTCGTCATGGTCTAATGGGCCCGAACCATGCTGTAGTAACGGCCTGTGCCTCCGGTACGCACGCCATTGGTGATGCAGCCCGAATGATAGCACTCGATGACGCAGATGTTATGGTAGCTGGAGGTGCGGAAGCAGCTATTTGTGGAGTTGGCGTTGCTGGATTTAACCAAGCCCGTGCGCTAAGCACTCATTTTAATGATACGCCAGAACGTGCATCGCGACCTTATGACAAGGACCGTGATGGTTTTGTAATTGGTGAAGGTGCAGGGATGTTAATACTTGAAGAGTATGAGCACGCTAAGACTCGCGGTGCCAATATTTATGGTGAAGTAATTGGCTACGGCCTCTCTGGTGATGCGCACCATGTTACTGCGCCATCGCCGGATGGAAGTGGTGGTTATCGGGCTATGGAAGCAGCTTTTAAACGCGCTCAAATTGACCCTTCTGAAATTGGCTATGTTAATGCTCACGGTACCTCAACCCCGCTGGGCGATGAAATTGAATTTAACGCTGTTAAGCGTATGTTTGGCAATGCAGCAGGCAAGATTGCCATGTCATCTACAAAGTCAGCAATTGGCCACTTACTGGGCGCCGCTGGCGCAGTTGAGGCTGTATTTAGTATCCTTGCTATGCAGCGAGGAGAAATTCCACCAACTTTAAACCTTGATAATCCATCTGATGGAATTAATGGTATTAATCTTGTGCCTCATGAGGCACAGCAAAAATCAGGTATTAATGCTGTACTTTCTAATAGCTTTGGCTTTGGTGGTACAAACGCATCGATTATTATCAAGCGAGTTTAATGAGAGGTCTAACAAAGTACATAATCTTATTATTTACCGGCAGTGTCATTTTTTTTGTGATATTTGCATACTTACTTTACCAAGCCTTTCATATTCCTTCTCAAGTAAATCAGGATAGTGTTTTCCTTCTACCTGAAGGACAAGGACTTATTCATACATCCCGCCAACTTGAAGAAGAAAGGTTGATCACTAACCGTGATATATTTAAATTCGGTGTGATACTTAAAGGTGAGGACAGTAACCTAAAAGCTGGAGAATTTTTAATACCAGCCCAGCAAAGTATGGATCAAATAATGAAGATACTAGTCCATGGTAAGGCTATTCAACATAGCCTCACTATCCCTGAAGGCTGGACTAGTTATCAAATTGTAGAATATTTAAACAGTATAGAGAACCTCAGTGATAATATCGAAGATTTACTTATAGAAGGTAGTATTTTACCAGATACCTATAACTATATTAATGGTGCTAGCCGGATTGGTATTCTAAGCCGAATGCAAAAACAGCAGCAGGACTTACTAAAAATACTGTGGGGTTCGCGTGATCCCGACTTACCCTTAGAAAATATTAATGAGGCTATAATTCTTGCATCCATAGTAGAGCGAGAAACTGGTCTTCCTGAGGAAAGGCGCCACATTGCTGGTGTGTTTATTAATCGACTTCTGCGTTCTATTAGACTTCAGTCTGATCCAACAGTTATTTATGGAATTAATAAGAAGGGATTTTTAAGTCGAGGGCTAAAACGTAGTGAATTGAATGATAATAAGAATTTCTACAATACATACAAGATTGATGGTTTGCCTCCAAGCCCGATTGCCCATCCGGGCAAGGCATCCATAGAAGCAGTTTTGCACCCGATGTTGACAGATGACATTTACTTTGTTGCCGATGGAACAGGAGGGCACGCCTTTGCAGTAAGTCTTAATGAGCATCAAAAAAACGTAAGGGAGTGGAGAAAAATTGAAGCAACTAAGAAATAAATTACTTTTGAGGTAATTTTTTTAATAAATATTCAAGGATAAAATCTGGAACTAACCGCTGCGCAATAAACGTTATGACGTGCATTTGCCAAGGAAAAATAATGTGTGGATTATTTTTTTCAAGTCCGCTACGGATGATTTTTGCAGCTTGATCAGCCTCAATTAAAAATGGCATTTTAAATTTATTTTTTTCGGTTATCCGACTTTTTACAAAACCAGGGCTGATAACGTTTATTTCAAGCCCATCCTTACAATAAAGCCCCCTGAGTGCCTCGCCGTAGGCTTTTACAGCGACTTTACTTGTTGAATAAGCTGGCGCAGAGGGAAGGCCGCGAAACCCGGCTACTGAGGCAACAACAGCAATTTGCCCCTTGCCACGTGGTTTCATACATTTAATTGCAGGATGGACAGTATTAAAAACACCAATGACATTAATATCAAAAATATTTTTAGTATGAACTGAAATATTGTCTGAATTGGATAAACTACTAGAAATTCCAGCATTCGCAATAACGAGATCAAGTGGGTGACAACTGAGTATCCATGCGGACATTGATACTTCATCCCTAACATCAATTGTATCAATGTGAACGGTGGCGCCGCTGGTTTTGCAATCAGCTTTGATGGTCTCCATTCGTCCCTTATTTCTTCCTGACAAATGAAGAATAATACCAGGTTCAGCATACTCGTGTGCCAATGCTGCCCCAATACCGCTACTTGCTCCAGTTATTAATATAGATTTAGGGTTTTTCAAACGTACTCTTCCTGTTATACTTTTTTTAATTTTAATAACAATACAGTGCAATATGACATTATCAAGTATGACAGGCTTTGGACGTTCTAATAACCACTATGAGGACTATAGTTGGATCTGGGAATTAAAAAGTGTTAATGGCAAGGGCCTTGATGTGCGCGCGCGCATTCCACAAGGTTTTGATACTTTGGATAAATATGTAAAAAGTGTCGCTAAAAAGGTATTATTTAGAGGCAACCTAAATATATTATTACAAATAAAGAAAGATGGTATCAAGACAGTTATAAATGTTAATGATGAAGTGCTTGATAAATTAATAACAATTGCAAAGAATGCTGCAATTAAACATAATTTGCCCATACCATCCATAGATAACTTATTAACAATACGTGAAGTGATAGAAGTTAGCAATGATGATGCGGAAGAGGACATAGAAAAGGGGCGGGATAAGGCTGTAAAATTAAGCTTTGATGAGGCAATAAAATCTTTGATAAGCTCGCGGAAGGAGGAGGGGGCTGCGACCTACAATATGTTAAGTTTTATTCTTGATGATATTGACAGATTACTGAGTGAGGCTGAAGCTATTGCTGTAAAACAGCCAGAGTTATTAAAAGAAAAATATGAAAAAAAACTTGGTTCACTCTTCGATAACAAACAAGATGTTGATCCTGATAGGCTTGCTCAAGAAATTGTTCTGCTTGCTTTAAAATCTGACATTAAGGAGGAGACCGATCGCTTAAATGCTCATATTGTATCAGCGCGAAAACTGCTTGTATCTGATGGGCCCGTGGGCAGAAAACTAGAATTCTTAACCCAAGAATTTAGCCGTGAAATCAATACTTTATGTTCTAAATCTTCAGATATAAGATTAACTAATGTAGGTTTAGCATTGAAGGTAGCAATCGACCAGTTTAGGGAGCAGATCCTAAATGTTGAATAATAAGGTTATCGATACATTCAAAATTTGTTGATGGACCTTTTTTGGGAATAATGTTTATATATAATAAACAAAATATAATTAATGATACGGGATTCTTTTGTGCAAAATCATGAAATAAAAAGAAGAGGATTACTCCTTGTGTTGTCCTCACCATCAGGTGCAGGGAAATCAACACTCTCCAAATTGCTTTTGGAAAAAGATGATAATATTATTTTATCGGTTTCAAGCACAACCCGAGCCTCTCGCCAAGGGGAAATTGAAGGTAAAGATTATAATTTTGTTAGTGAATCTGCATTTGAAGACTTAGTTCGTCAAAATGGATTTTTAGAACATGCAACCGTTTTTGAACATTCTTATGGAACACCGGCTGCGCCAGTTGAGGATCTGCTGAAAAAAGGAAGTGATGTTCTTTTTGATATTGACTGGCAGGGCACGCAGCAACTTAATGAGAAGGTGGGAGCTGATCTGGTAAGAGTTTTCATCCTGCCACCCAGCAAACGTGAGCTTGAAAAAAGACTTAAATCCAGGGCACAGGATAGTGATAGAGTTGTATCAATGCGTATGGCAAAGGCTGATGCTGAAATAAGTCATTGGGCTGAATATGATTATGTGATTATTAATGATGATATTGATCAAGCAGAAGCTGAACTCTTTACTATTTTAAAAGCTGAGCGAATGAAGCGCTTTAGGCAATCAGGTATTGCATCATTTGTTGGTGCTTTAACACAAGATTAAATACTTAATATTTTACTTTTGATACTCGAGTGCTAATTTAGAAAAATCGCTAACTGATAACTCTTCGGCACGTGCAGTTTCTAAAATACCAGCAGCAAAAAGTTTAGGAATTGGATCTGTTCCCAGAGCTTTTAAACTGGCACGCAGCATTTTTCTGCGCTGATTAAATGCTGCAGATACAAGCCTTTCTAATACTTTTTGTTCTGGCGCATCCGCGGCCTCCGAACGGGGAGTAATATGGACAATAGATGAAGTAACTTTAGGTGGAGGAATAAATGCCTGTCTTGGAATATCAAATAATATTTCCACATCGGCTCTGTACTGACAAAGTACCGATAGACGTCCATATGCTTTACTTCTAGGTTCAGCAACTATTCTCATGCCAACTTCTTTTTGAAACATCAATGTTAAGGATGTAAACCATGGCTTCCACTTTTTTGCTGTCATCCATTTTACTAACAGGGCGGTTCCTACATTGTAGGGGAGGTTTGCAACAATATGTATATCTTTACCACCTGTGTCACCTATGAGTGCACATTCATCTAATTTTAGAGCGTCTCCATGAAAAACTGTTAGTGCCCCATTATAGGCATCAGAAACGTCAGTAAGTGCTTCTATGCATCGGTGATCCATTTCTACAGCAACCACCCTTGAAGCACCCTGCATTAATAACCCACGGGTTAATGCACCTGGTCCGGGGCCAACTTCATAAACAATTGAATCTTGGAGATTACCAGCAGCTCGAGCAATTTTTTGTGTTAGGTTGAGATCTGTGAGAAAATTTTGACCGAGTATTTTTTTTGCCCGAAGGTCATAATTATTTATAACATCTCGGAGTGGAGGAAGGCCATCACTGTTCATATTAGTTTTTTTTCAGCAGCACTGTTAGTTCTTGAAAGTTTATCTGCTAATTGTAATGAATTTATCATACTTGTTGGATTAGCAAGTCCTTGGCCTGCTATATCAAAAGCAGTACCATGATCTGGTGAAGTTCTAACAATTGGAAGACCTAAGGTGAGATTAACACCTGCGTCGAAGTCAATTGTCTTAATAGGGATCAATGCTTGGTCATGATACATACAGATTGCCACATCATACTTTGCACGTGCAGACTTATGAAACATAGTATCTGCTGACATGGGTCCAAAAATGTGAATATTTTTTTTCTTAAAAATTTCTATCACAGGGGCTATTATATCACTATCCTCCGTGCCCATGGAGTTATCTTCGCCGGCATGTGGATTTAAACCCGCAACGGCTATTCTTGGGAAAGGAATATCAAATTTTTCTTTCAAAGCATCGTATACTGTCTCGATGCTGCGTATAAGTAATTTTTGATTTAAAATTTCTGGGACTTTACTGAGTGCTACATGGATTGTCACAGGCACAACACAAAGTTCATCACTGGCAAGCATCATAACTGGGTGATAGTCTTTACCGGTATATTTTTTAGAGAGAGATGCAAGATATTCCGTGTGGCCTGGAGAATTAAAACCTGCACTGTAGAGGGATGACTTATGAATAGGACTAGTTACCATGGCACTTGCCCTACCATTTATTACAAATTCTACTGCCTTATCAATAGCGTCTAGTACCATTGGTGCTGTTTCTGTTTTTGGCAGTCCAAACTTAAAATCAACCTCATAGGCAAAATCAATTACTGGCAATGATTTTTCAAATAAAGGAGCAGCCTGATGTGGGGAGGTTATAACACTTATGGGAACATTCAAACCAAGGTCTTCTGCCTGCTTTTGCAAAATAGTGGCGCTTCCTATAACAAAAAAAGGATTAAGGTTATTTTCACTTCGTTTAATCCAAGCTTTAAGGGTTACTTCTGGTCCTATACCAGAAGGTTCGCCCATAGTTACCGCAATAGGGGTCATGATTTTTTTTAAATTTTTCATTGCGTTTTCTAATTACCGGTAATCAACAATAG
>Ga0209482_1000780_pt1 | contig 25540 bp, 24 predicted proteins | sample CoawatmetaG10DNA_FD_187512 | JGI IMG/M metagenome (GOLD analysis project Ga0209482, IMG submission 187512) | Marine microbial communities from the West Antarctic Peninsula - Coastal water metaG104-DNA (SPAdes) (version 2) | ecosystem: Environmental > Aquatic > Marine > Coastal ...
GGGTTGTATTATCCTAAGAATGGGTAGTGAAAATCTGTAGCTGGTACCAAACATTCCTTGATGGTACGGGCATTTACCCAACGCAATAAGTTCATGTAAGATCCTGCCTTGTCATTCGTTCCAGAGCCACGGCTTCCGCCAAAAGGCTGTTGACCCACAACAGCACCCGTAGGTTTGTCGTTGATATAAAAGTTACCCGCTGCGTTTTGTAACGCCTTAGTGGCTTCAATTGCAGCGTAACGATCAGCAGAGAATATGGCTCCCGTTAAAGCGTAGTCAGAAGTTTCATCTACGAGTTTCAATGTTTCTGTCCATTTGTCGTCTTCGTAAACGAAGATGGTTAAAACGGGTCCAAAAATCTCCTCAACCATGGTACGGAACTTTGGATTTGAAGTAACGACCACCGTAGGCTCGATGAAGTAACCAGAGGTTTTGTCGTAGTTACCACCTGAGATTATTTCAGCTTCGTTGGATCCTTTGACAAAGTCTATGTACCCTGCGATTTTATCGAAGGACTTCTCGTCAATAACGGCATTAATGAAGTTACCCATATCCTCGGGAGATCCCATTTTAAATTGAGATAGATCCGAAATTAACCCTGCTTTTACCGCTGGCCACATGCTTTGTGGTACATAAGCCCTTGATGCAGCAGAACATTTCTGTCCTTGGAATTCAAAAGCGCCCCTTGACAGTGCAGTGACTACTTGTCCTGCAGGTGTTGATGGATGGGCAATTACAAAATCTTTACCACCAGTTTCACCTACGATACGAGGGTAAGCTCTGTATTTATGAATGTTTGTTCCAATCGTTTTCCAAAGATGTTGGAATACTCCCGTAGAACCGGTGAAGTGCAGTCCTGCAAAGTCTCGATGGTTAAAAATATAATCACCAGCAACAGGTCCATCCACATAAATAAGGTTGATTACACCAGCTGGTAATCCAGCTTCTCTGAATATTTCCATAACCACATTCGCAGAGAAAATCTGCGTATCTGCGGGCTTCCAAACTACTGTATTCCCCATCAATGCGGGTGCAGCTGGTAAATTACCCGCAATAGCTGTGAAGTTAAATGGTGTTACGGCGAAGACAAAACCTTCTAATGGACGATATTCTAATCGGTTCCAAATACCTGGTGAACTTTCAGGTTGGTCACTATAAATTTGAGTCAAGTATTCTACGTTGTAACGCAAGAAATCCGCGAATTCACAAACGGCATCAATTTCTGCTTGGTAACAATTCTTGCCTTGAGCAAGCATGGTAGCGGCATTTATTTTATATCGATACTTCGTGCTGATTAACTCAGCTGCTTTTAAGAAAATGGCAGCTCTGTGTTCCCAGGGCATATCACCCCAGGCCTCACGTGCATCTAAAGCAGCATCTACAGCAGCTTTTACATGAGTATGGTCACCGATGTGGTAATGACCCAGTATGTGCTGGTGGTCATGCGGAGGACGTAACGCCGCCGTTTTACCAGTACGAACCTCCTGCGCACCAATATACATCGGTACATCTACTGTACTGTAATATTGATCTTTATAAGAAGCAAGCAGGGCTTCTCTTTCAGGGCTTCCTGGTGCATAGTCGTAAATGGGCTCGTTTTGAGCGACCGGTACATTGAAAATTCCGTTTGACATGTTGTGAGATTTTGGTTCTGTATAAAGGACAAAGTTACGCAGTAGAGATTGGAATGTAGGAAACTGAAGATAGTATTGCCCGGTTGGGTTGAAAATGTTGATTTTCAGTGTATAATAAAGTAAACTTTTTAGCAAGATTTGTGCGTAGGCTAGCAGAAGCTCTTAGTTTTGTGATTCATTTTAACTACGACAAATGAAAATTCATAATTTCTCTGCGGGTCCATGTATTTTGCCGACCCAAGTCTTTCAAGAAGCATCTGAAGCCATGCTTAATTTTGATAATCTAGGATTGTCTATTGTTGAAATATCCCACCGCAGTAAGAATTTTGTTGCGGTAATGGACGAGGCTGTAGCATTAGTCAAAGAACTATTACATGTACCCAACTCTCATGAGGTGATTTTTATTCAGGGTGGAGCTTCGTTGCAATTTGCAATGACTGCATTTAATTTCCTTACAGAGACTGGAAAAGCACAGTACCTTGATACTGGAGTATGGGCATCTAAAGCTTTTAAAGAGGCTTCTGGATTAGGCGATGCAGAAATTATAGCGTCCTCTAAAGACAAAAACTACAGCTACATCCCAAAAGACTATACCATTGATTCTCATTCGGATTATTTCCACTGTACCTCGAATAATACCATTTACGGAGCGCAGTTAAAGGAGTTTCCTTCGACAGAAGTCCCTGTTATTTGTGATATGAGTTCGGATATATTTTCCCGACCTGTTGACGTTGCGAAGTTTGACCTTATTTATGCTGGTGCACAGAAGAATCTGGGTCCAGCTGGAGCAACGCTCGTGATTGTAAAGAAAAGTGCTTTAGGTAAATCAGGCAGGTATATACCGGCAATGTTAGACTACAACACGCATATTTCGAAAGAGAGCATGTTTAATACCCCACCTGTATTTTCTATTTACGTAAGCATGTTAACCTTGCGTTGGTTGAAAGAAAATGGAGGAGTAGAAGCCATTAATCACAAAAATGAGGCTAAAGCGGCTCTACTATACCATGAGATAGATAGAAACCCTCTTTTTGAAGGTACTGTGGTAAAGGAAGATCGATCTTCAATGAATGCCTGTTTTTTATTAAAAGATGAAGCAGCTCACAAGGACGCGTTCAACGCATTAATCACGGAGGCTAGAATTAATGGTCTCGCTGGTCACCGTTCTGTAGGTGGATACAGAGCCTCAATGTACAATGCTCTGGGACAAGAAAGTGTTCAAGTTTTAGTGGATTGCATGAAAAAATTAGAAAATAAATAAACATGAAAGTCTTAGCAAACGATGGAATATCTCCTTCTGGAGTGGCAGCAATAGCCGCAGGAGGACATGAACTAATAACAACCAAAGTAGCACAAGAGCAACTGGTGAATTACATCAACGAGCACAACGTTGAAGTGGTTTTAGTGCGTTCAGCTACTACAGTAAGAAAAGATTTAATAGATGCTTGCCCTTCCTTAAAAGGAATAGGAAGAGGCGGTGTTGGCATGGATAACATAGACGTGGACTATGCTCGCGAAAAAGGCTTGACCGTATTTAACACGCCTGCGGCTTCATCTGATTCTGTCGCGGAATTAGTTATGGGACACATGAGAGGTCTTGTTCGCTTCCTGCATGATTCTAATCGTGAGATGCCTCTTGATGGAGACACGAAATTTGGAGTCTTGAAAAAGGCATATGCAAAAGGCCTGGAGTTACGTGGACGTACATTAGGTATTGTTGGTTTTGGCAGAATAGGTCAAGCACTAGCGAAACTTGCTGTTGGAGCTGGGATGAACGTGATATTTTCGGACATCCACGATAAAGATATGGATGTTGAGTTGTCTTTATTTGACGGTCAAAAGGTAAAGTTTACTTGTAAAAATGTAGGTTTTAAGGAGATATTGAAACAATCAGATTTTATTTCAGTGCACGTTCCCGGCGGTGATCTCATAGGTAGTGATGAGATTGCTAAAATGAAGGATGGTGTATTCTTGTTGAATGCTGCCCGGGGCGGTGTAATTAACGAGCAAGCGCTGTTGGATGCGTTGGAATCAAATAAGGTGGCTGGAGCTGCATTAGATGTTTTTACGAAGGAGCCTACACCAGCGATCAAGCTATTAATGAATGGAAAAATCAGCCTCACGCCTCACATAGGTGCAGCGACATTAGAAGCTCAGGATAGAATTGGAACCGAGTTGGCAGCACATATTAATGCACTCGCTTAACAAATACCATTATAAAAAAAAGGTCCGCGTAATTGCGGGCCTTTTTTTTTATAAATCGACCACCACGGAGTAACTTCGGGAAACCTTAATGAACAGAACTAGATGCTATCACCATTTAAAGCAGTTCGCCCGACCCGCGACAAAGCGTATCTCGTTGCGACGAGATCTTATCTGAATTACTTCCCTGAAGAACTCAAGGATAAGTTGGACAATAATCCATTTACCTTTCTTCACGTGATTAACCCAGATGTTTACGCGAGTGAGACTGTTGAAAATAGATTTGAAGCGGTTAGAAAAAGATTCGATGCATTTACGCAAGAGGGAGTCTTTATCAAGGAGACTGAGCCTGTTTACTTTCTTTACCAGCAAGTTACTCCATCGTCTACGTTTGAAGGTGTGATAGGATTGTTAGACACCGGTCATATTGACGCAGGTAAAGTGGTGGTACACGAAAACACAATCCAACAACGGGAGGAGCTCTTTGCAAATTATTTGGAGTGCACAGGCTTTCAAGCAGAGCCAATATTGGTTTTTGGAGAAGCTTCTGAAAGGCGTGCTGAAATTTTCGCGGAGATCAAAAAGGAGCGACCAGAATATGAATTTAGCTCAACGGACCGATATGAACACCGCGTTTGGGTCATTCCTGCCTTGGCAGCTGCAGAGCTCGAACAGGAGTTTAAACAACTTGAGGAAGTATATATAGCGGATGGACATCATAGATTGGCGTCTACTAAAAAAGTAGCAGAGCGATTGCCAAGTAACATGGAAGCCCAAGGAGTACTTTGTATGTTAATGGGTGAAGATCAGGTTAAAATTGACTCGTTTGAACGTTGGTTCAGGTTAGAGAATGCACATTTTGATTTGAACTGTTTGGAGGAAGATTTTGACATAACACCATTGTCACATTGGAACCTTGCTCCAAAATACCATATTGAAATATATGCAGAGGGAAGTTGGTTCGGATTGACCTATCGTTCTAGCGAGGTGCCGGATTTAAAGCCTCAATTGCTCTTGGATAAAATATTAAAGCCGCATTTATCGGTACTTGATCCAAGGAATGACCAGCGCCTTGAATATATTAGACAGGGTACCACAGATGAGAGTCAACTTATGACGGAAAAGGGATTTCACCTGGGCTTTAGACTTCCTTCCGTGAGTGTGGATTTATTAAAAAAAATCGGCAAGAGTGGAGGTATCATGCCTCCAAAAAGTACCTATATAGAACCTAAACTTAGGAGCGGATTATTCCTACACGTTTTCAAATGAGTATTACAGACGCAATAAATCAGTACAAGGAGATTCTTGGATCAAAGGTGAAACTCGTCGCAGTAAGCAAAACCAAGCCCGAATCTGCTATTATGGAGGCATATCAGGCGGGGCAACGAGACTTTGGTGAAAATAAAATCCAGGAAATGACTGCAAAGGCAGAGTCGTTACCAAGCGATATACGCTGGCATATGATAGGCAATGTCCAGACTAATAAAATTAAGTATATGGCTTCTTATGTCCATCTAGTTCATGGTGTTGATCGAGAAAAAGTACTTAAAGAGTTAAACAAACAAGGTCAAATTAATGGACGGGTTATTTCCTGCTTATTACAAGTACATATTGCTGAAGAAGACACCAAGTTTGGTTTTGATTATGAGGAATGCATAGAATTATTGGGTCGCTTAGACCAGTATAAGAATGTCTCTGTAGCAGGACTTATGGGGATGGCAACGAATACCAACAATCAAGAACAGATCACCAAGGAGTTTATGGGTTTGAAGAATTTTTTTGATTCCCATGCTGTTTCGCACCAATGGAACACTTTGAGTATGGGCATGAGTGGAGACTATGAGCTAGCTATTGCGGCTGGCAGCACTGATGTGCGGATTGGTTCTGCTATATTTGGCGCTAGAAATTATACCATTTGAAATTCGCAGTAATAGATATTGAATGTACAGGCGGCACTTGGGGACAAGAGCGCATCATCGATGTAGCCGTATTCGTGCTAGAAGATGGTGAGGTCATTGACCAGTTTGTGTCCTTAGTAAATCCTGAAGCATCCATAGATCCTTACGTATCCAAGCTTACGGGTATTACCAATAAGATGGTTCGGACAGCGCCTAAATTCTTTGAAATAGCGAAGCGCGTGGTTAAGATTACAGAAGATTGCACGTTTGTAGCGCACAATATAAGTTTCGATTACCGCGTATTTCAACAGGAATTTTCGACGCTCGGCTTTGACTACCACCGCGCGACATTAGATACCATTCCGTACTGCGAAAAGATCTTCCCCGATTGGTCAAATTATGGATTAAAGACCGTCAGTAAGGAATTAGGAATGGTGAATGCTGCACGCCATCGTGCAGAGGGTGATGCACGCTTAACTGTGGACTTACTTAAAATATTATTGGAAAAAGACCGGGCCTCTTATTTAGACCAAGTGTTTGTCTCTAAAACGGCCAGTGTCGAGCGAAACCCATTTAAGGAACAGGTTAAAAACCTACAGAATAGAGTCGGTATATATTATATCTATAATGACCAAGGTGAGATCATTTACATAGGAAGCAGTAAGGACTTACAGAATAGTGTGAACAGACATTTTGTTGCAGACAACAAGACAGCGCTAGCACTTCAGAATGAGGCTAAAAAACTTAAAACGGAGGATATCGGAAATGCGGCAATCGCTGAAATTTTGTATGTTCTAACCGTAGAACAGCACCGTCCTATTTATAATTCGGCGAAGAAAAAGCGATTGCTAGAGTTTGGCATTTTTATAGAGCCTCTGAAAAATGCAATGGTAGATATGGTTAGAATATACCCTGTTCGACACAAGGAGCCTCAGTTTTATTTCTCTGCTCCAAAGCAAGCCTATAATTGGCTTCAAAAAGTCATGTTGAATGAGCATCTGAACCCTGATAAATTCCTTTTAGATAAAGATAGAGCGCATTACCATAAGCATGTACCGCATTTACAATGGAAATCTGAACATACAGCAGTATCTTCCGCTCTATTGCGGGATTACGTATTGCCGAAAGAGGCTCTTTTAATGGGGCCGGGTAGAAAAGATCAAGAGAAATGTGTCCTTATCATAGAAGGTGGACGACTTTTGGGATATACTTATTTCTATTTGGCATCTGACGGATTAGATAAGCCATTTCTTAAAAAGAGAATGGTTCACTTGGATCATAATAATTACAACGCAAGTGTTGTACATCATTATTTGGAGTCCGGGTATTTAAAAAGTATTGAGTTGTAGCTTATTTGAAGAAATAGGCTGCGCTTACCACGAGCTGGCTGCTTCTGGAATCTAGAGAGAAATCATAATCGGTGTCGTTGTAGTTGTAATTCACATTCCTAGCCAACATCCCAAAACCACTTTCGTATTTTACTTCAGCCAAGAGGCGCCATACTTTAATGCCGGCATGAATGTGCCATCCCCAAGTAAATTGAGCTTCTGTATCGTTCGACCATATGTCACTGGCATTAGCGAGAGGCAGTGAAGGCGTAGCTCCTAAGCCGGCGAAAAGAGGCCCTAGTTTCGCACCAGCACTCAGTGGGAAATCTAAACGTTGTACTAAGGAACTCAAGTCTAAGTCATTGCCATTATCAGTAATAGATATGCCTTGTTTAAACTGAGTATATAAGGCTTCAGCATGTACATACACAGGAATCAACGGTAATGAAATACGTGCGATTACTCCTGCATTAAAGCCATTACTAATGTCAGTTTGTATGCTCGAGATATCATACGTCTGGTCATTAACAATGCTTAAAACATCCTGGGTGCTCAGTGACGCCTGCGGGTAATTAACACCTGCCTTAGCGCCAAATTTGATCACCTTGAATTGAGCAGTCATTAGAGTTGTGGAGAAACACAACAGCGTAATCAAGAATCGTTTAAGAGTCGTCATAATGGGCTTATTTTAGTCCGCTCGAAGTTATGTATGAGTTAAAAAGGATTCGACATGGGTAAATATTCTATCCGATGCCCCTTGTTCTGGTGCTGGCTCAAAGTCTTTGCCGGTAATAGACTTGAATAATTCCTGATAACGTTTGCTTACCATCTCAACAAAGTCATCTGTCATTTCTGGAACTAATTGGCCTTTTTTGCCTTGAAACCCTTCTTCCATAAGCCATTCACGGACAAACTCTTTACTCAATTGATGTTGAGCTTCTCCTTCGTCTTGTCGGTTTTGATAACCATCTAGATAAAAGTATCGAGAACTATCAGGGGTGTGTATTTCATCGATGAGTACAATGGTGCCGTCAGACAGCTTTCCAAACTCATATTTAGTATCTACTAAAATAAGACCGCGCTCATTCGCCATTTGCTGACCACGTGCGAATAAAGCTTGCGTGTGGCGCTCTAGTTCCATGTAGTCTGATTCCGATACAATTCCTCTCGCAATGATGTCTTCTCGTGAAATGTCCTCGTCATGTTCGCCATGTGCTGCTTTCGTAGCCGGTGTTATTACCGGAACACTAAAGGCGTCGTTTTCTTTCATTCCTTCCGGAAGTGTGACACCACAAAGTTCTCTCAAGCCACTTTTATAGGTTCTAGCAGCATGGCCAGCTAAATAGCCACGTATGACCATCTCTACTTGAAAAGGTGCTGCACGATGTCCCACGGTCACCTGAGGGTCAGGTGAAGCCAATCTCCAATTTGGTACGATATCTGAGGTCGCTATTAAAAAATGCTCGGCTATTTGATTCAATACCTGTCCCTTTCCTGGGATGGGTCTCGGTAGAACCACATCAAATGCTGATATTCTATCCGAGGCAACCATTACCAGTTGGTCCTGATTGATGGTGTAAACGTCACGAACTTTACCTCGATAAAAATTAGTCTGACCAGTAAAACTGTATTCGGGTTCCTGGTTCATGGTTTAATCTTTTTGCTCGTAAGCGTTAATGATCTTTTTAACTAAGGGATGCCTGAGAACATCTCTTCCGTCTAACGCTACAATTCCTATGCCTTTAATGTCTTTAAGCTTAATTAGAACTTCCTTAAGTCCACTTTTTTGATGTTTAGGTAAGTCAATTTGCGTAGGATCTCCGGTAATAATGAAACGTGAATTCTCTCCCATTCGAGTTAAAAACATTTTCATTTGCGAGGTCGTTGTGTTCTGACTTTCATCTAAAATAACATAGGCATCGTCCAATGTGCGCCCTCTCATAAAAGCGAGTGGTGCAATTTCAATGGTTTTGTTTTCCAAATAAAAATCAAGCTTTTCTTTAGGAAGCATATCTCTCAAAGCGTCGTAAAGAGGCTGTAAGTAGGGATCTAGCTTTTCTTTGAGGTCGCCGGGCAAAAAACCAAGATTTTCTCCTGCTTCTACTGCTGGACGCGTCATTACAATCCTGCGTACTTCTCTGTTCTTTAATGCACTCACAGCTAGTGCTACTGCGGTATATGTTTTACCGGTTCCAGCCGGACCTACGGCAAACACAAGATCGTTCTCCGATGAAATCTCAACGAGCTTTTGTTGATTGACTGTTTTGGCTTTTATGATACGTCCGGCATGCCCGTGAAGGATTACTTCATCTTTGAGCATCGTGTTCCTTGGTCTTAACGTTTCCCTGGATTCAATAATTTCATCTAAGATTCTTTGGTCAAGAGTTTTGTGGGCACGAACGTATGCGACGATGGCCTCGAGCTTGTTCTCAAACTCCTCGATTACGTCTTCAGGGCCTTCGACTTTGATTTCGTGGCCTCGAGCAACTATTTTTAACTCAGAAAAGTACGCGCCTATTTGTTTCAAATAGGTGTTACTAGGGCCATATAGTTGAGCTGGATCGGCCTCGGTTAGTTTAAAAACTCGATGTGTCAATTACTGCTTGGTTGAGTGCTATAATTCAAGGCGGAATTGCCTTACTTTTGACAAAGTAACTACATTTTAATCAATACTCAACCCAGCGAGAGCTGTTCTATGACTGTCATCACGTTTACATCTGATTTTGGACTCCGAGATACGACTGTCGCTCGTGTCAAAGCCCGCTTTATGCGCAGGGTTAAGGATCCGTTGATGGTGGACGTTTCTCACTTGGTGGAGCCCCATAATATAACGGAGGCCGCTTTTATGCTTCGTCGGGTTTACCAAGACTTTCCTCCTGGTACCATCCATTGTGTCTTTGTGGGTGCTGGTACACAAGAAAATAAGGAGTATATATGCCTCAAGGCCAATGGTCATTATTTTTTAGGTGTAAATAATGGCATTTTAACAAGTGTGTTGAATGGCGCAAAAATAACTGGCGCTCGTGTTTTAGATATTCGTGGTGTTGACACTACGGATGAAAAAGATTTATTTGCAGCAGCAGCCGGACATCTATCCGTGCAGGGAAAGCTTGAAGTTTTAGGACCTCCGCTAAAGAGTGTGAAAAGGATAAAGGAGAATGCCCCGGCAACATCAGATTACGCAGTTCGCGGCCACGTGATCTATATCGATCATTTTGGCACCTGTGTCACAAACATTTCAAAAGAGCTCTTTAACAGCCAATTAAAAGGTAGACGCGCTTCAGTAGAGGTCGCGAGAAATAGAAGTATCAAAACTATTTTTGACCATATTGCTGAGGTTCCTCAAGGTGATATTGCTGCTCTTTGGGACCAACACGGTATGCTTTGTATAGCGGTAGGGAAAAGTGGAGGCGATCATATCAAAGGGAGCAATGAACTTTTAGGAATGAAAATTCACGATTGGGTGAGAATTGATTTTGTATGATCGTTAGAATAGTGAAACTGTCCATTGATCCTAATTCAGAGAAAGGAACCTCTTTTAGGCGCTTATTTCTCGAGAGTAAAGAGTACATAGCGGGTCAAACGGGCTGTCATAAAGTCATTTTGCTAGAGTCGCAGTCGCATTTCTTTACCCACAGCACCTGGGATTCGGAAGAAGCCTTAGACAACTACCGGAAAAGTGATTTATTTGGAGACGTTTGGCCAAAAACAAAGGCCCTATTTTACGACAAACCAGAGGCTTGGACATGCCTTATGATAGAAGAAGCATAACATGATTGCACAACTTCAAAAAGAATTGAAAGTATATTTTTCTGGTATTTTAGGATACTTGATCATAGGTATCTATCTACTCATTAATGGCCTCATGCTTTGGGTATTTAATGGTCCGTTCAATTTATTGGAAGGTGGTTATGCAACTTTGAGTAATTACTTCGGCTTGGCGCCATGGGTCTTTTTGTTCTTGATACCAGCGGTTAGTATGCGTGTATTCAGCGATGAATTGAAATCAGGGATGATGGAATTGTTGATTGTTCGTCCTATCTCCACGCTAGAATTGGTTCTTGCTAAATTTTTAGGAACCCTCACGGTGGTCGTTTTATCGATACTTCCCACGTTTGTTTATTTGTGGAGTATGAGTGAATTAGGGTCTCCTGTGGGCAATATTGATTGGGGGGCATCCATAGGTTCTTTTCTAGGATTATTAGCCTTAGGAGCTGCGTATACCGCCATGGCTGTGTTTGCCAGTTCCTTAACGACAAATAATGTGGTAGCCTTTGTTTTAGGCGTAGCCTTTAATGCAGGTATGTATATAGGGTTTGAGGCTTTGGCCAATTTATACCAATTCTCGGGCTGGGAATTAGTGGTACGTAACCTTGGTATCAATGAACATTATATCTCCATGTCTCGTGGAGTTATAGATGCGCGCGATTTGGGCTATTTCCTGGGTATAATTATGTTGTTCTTAGGATTGACCCTAGTGCTCGTTGCACGAGGTCACCTGAAAAGACCACTTCGCAGTGCTGCTATTTTTATTCTTCCCGCACTTGCATTGCTGATATCGAGCTCGATCATACATTGGAGAATTGACTTGACGGAAGAGGGTCGTTATTCTCTAAGTGAAGGAACGGAAGGATTATTGGATCAATTGGACGAGCCATTATTGGTTAAAATATATTTAGAGGGCGATTTCCCAGCTGGGTTTGAGCGACTAAAATTGGAATCTAGATATATGCTTGAGGAATGGTCCGCTAGAAATGGCAATGTCTTTTTTGAGTTTATCAATCCCAATCAAGTAGAAAATGCCCAGGAATTTAAAAATCAATTAGCGACTAAGGGCATAAACCCGGTACAGCTTCAGGTATCTTCTAAGAATGGTCAAAGTGTACTCAATGTGTTCCCGGCGGCTATCCTAAGCTATCGAGAGAAAGAAGAAGTGGCCATTCTTCTTGAAGACGTCATGGTATTTGATCCCGCTGAACAGGTAAACGTTAGTATACAGCAGCTAGAATTCAATCTTGCGCGTTCCTTGAGTGCGCTCTTACAGGAAGAAAAACCAAAGGTAGCCATGATCACAGGCCATGGTGAATTATCAGCACTACAGACCGCAGGTATTGGAATGGCCTTAAGTGAACACTATACGGTCGAACGATTTTCCACACAAACGTACAAGGCGCTGCCTAATGGCGAACCTGATATTGAAGACTTGATACGACGACTGAACACCTTCGAATTAGCTATTATTGCCAAACCTACCAAGACTTTTAGTGAGCTAGATAAATATTTCTTAGACCAGTACGCTATGGGTGGAGGACACCTGATGTGGTTTATTGATGGCGTTCACGCTGAGATGGATAGTTTGAGTTATGGTCCGGACTTTTTGGCGTATCCCACTTATTTTGACTTAAACATTACCGACCTCCTGTTTAAATATGGTGTACGTGTCAACACAGATTTAATCCAAGACGTTCGCTGTGCTGGAATTAATGATCGCAGAAATGTCAATCCATGGGTCTATTTCCCGCTCTTTGGTGCCACTAATCATCCATCTGTGGCCAATTTAAATGCCATAAAAGGTGAATTTTCTTCCTCTCTAGACACCCTAGAGTCTCCTGGAATTAAAAAGACAGCACTTCTACAATCCTCTTCCAATTCAAAGAGAGTTCCTGCACCCCATACGGTAAGCCTAGAAGCGCTATATAATCGTCCGGACCCAAGGAGCTTCAATCAGAGAGATCTTCTGTCAGGTGTTTTACTGGAAGGTGTATTCGAAAGTGCATATGCCAATAGAATAGCTCCGAAAACGGCCGGTGCTTCTCTTCCTCAGCTCAAACAAAGTAATCCCACTTCGATGGCGGTCTTTAGTGATGGTGATTTTATTCGCAATCAGGTAAACCTGATCAATCCAGAGCTTCCAAGAGGGCAGCCTATGCCGTTAGGTTTCGATCAATACACGAATATTCAATACGGTAACGATGACTTGGTTTTGAACATCGTTGACTACATGCTTGATGATAGGGGGTTAATGGATACACGAACAAGAGATGTGAAACTGCGTCTGTTGGACCAAGAAAAAATATCAAGTAATGCAAACTTCTGGAAGTTCTTAAACGTAGCACTTCCTGAGTTTCTGTTGCTATTAGCCGCTGTGCTGTTTAATTTAATACGAAGAAGAAAATATGCGCATTAATAGCTCTCTCATTGTTCTTATTACGGCTTTTTCCTTGCTGGCCTGTTCCACCTCAACACAGAGCGATGGCATGGAAGAATTAAAGGTCCAGTATGATTTTGCGGTTTCAGATACGTCCATTATTTCTAAAATCATTATCAGCGACAAAAAACCGTCTACAGTAGTTCTTGAAAGAACCTCTTCGGGCTGGATCGTTGGCGGTGACATACCTGTGAGAAAGGATGCTATTGAGGTTCTTCTTGAAACCATCAGTCAAGTGACTTTGAAAAATTTTGTGCGTAAAAGTGCCGTCCCACAAGTTAACCAGCGCATGGATGTCTATGGTAAATGGGTGGAGGTGTACCAAGGAGAGGTATTGGTCAAGAGTTATATTGTAGGAACAGAAACTCCCGACATGTTAGGGACGTATTACAAAATGAATGGATCTGAGCTCCCTTTTGCGGTCTATATTCAGGGATTTAATGGTTACCTGACCACTAGATTCATTACCTCGGAGTCACTATGGAGAGACCGTACCATTTATGGTTTAGCCCCGGATGAAATTAAGAGTGTCGAAATGAGTACGACAGCGAATGAGGGTTCTTTTTGGCGGATAAGAAGAGAAGCTGATACTGAAGAGCAACCCTCAGGAAGTGACGGTGTACACTGGACGCTAGAAGGCGAGGATCACCAGCCACTTGGCTTCAAGCGATCTCAAGACTTGTTTGCTGCTGTATCTAGTATCAGAACTTTGAAATATGAAGGTGCGATAATGGAGTCGGACAATATTTGGGTTAAAAAAGACAGTATTTTTAGTTCTAAACCGGCATTTACCTTTTCCGTAGTGAACGCGGAGGATAAGAAATTCGTTACGAAAGGGTATTACAAAAAAGCTGACGGTATATTGATTGGTGAGGACGGCGTACCGCACCAGTGGGATCCTGATCGCTTCTACGCCCAACTTCCGGATGGACGAATGGCACTGATTCAGCGCTATGCTTGGAGAAATGTCATGAAGACTCCTTGGGAATTTAACCAGTAAAGTGCAGTTTAAGGACCATAGCATTGCACAGTTGACTTATTAACACCTGTTTAAAAGTAAATTGGTTCGAAAAAGACGGTCTAGACATGGACCCGACTATATTTGTTTTAATAGAGATTTAATCCACAGCAAGCATGAAATTCATTGTATCCAGCTCTAAGCTTCTTAAGCAGTTGCAACTTATTGGAGGAATCATCCAAAGTAACAATACACTGCCTATTCTCGATAATTTCTTGTTCGAGCTAAAACAGGGCGAGCTCTCTGTTAGTGCTTCGGATCTTGAAACTACGATGAGTGTAAATCTGGAGGTAGAAACTCAGGATGTAGGTTCTGCTGCTGTGCCTGCAAAAACCTTGTTAGACACCCTCAAGACATTTCCTGAGCAGCCATTGACCTTTACATTTGACACGTCGTCGCACACGATAGAGCTGGCATCGGATTACGGTAAATACAGCCTCGCCTTTATTGATGGTGAGGAGTTTCCTAAGTTCCCTGAATTAGAGGAATCTTCGAAAACAGTATTGCCAGCGGAGGTTTTAGTAACCGCTATTGGTAAGACCTTATTCGCCACTGGAAACGATGAACTTCGCCCAGTGATGAGTGGGGTGTTTTTTCAGTTTGACTCGAGCAGTCTAACCTTTGTGGCCACGGATGCACATAAACTTGTGCGTTATCGTAGAACTGATTTAGGGGCTGGAGCAACCTCAGAGTTTATAATGCCTAAAAAGCCTTTAAATATGCTTCGTGGGTCATTGAGCTTTAACTCCTCTGAAGTAGAGGTGGTCTATAATACTACGAACGCCCAGTTTTCGTTCGATAATGTCGTCATGGTATGTCGGTTGATTGATGGCAAGTATCCAAACTATGAAGCTGTTATACCGCAAACCAACCCCAATGTGATGCTTATTGATAGAAGTGCGTTCTCCTCTTCTGTGAAACGTGTTTCTATTTTCTCGAATAAAACAACCCATCAGATTAGACTTCGTCTTGCTGGAGCGGAAATTTCAGTAAGTGCTGAAGATCCTGATTTCAGTAATAAGGCCCATGAGCGTATTGCTTGTGATTATCAAGGAGATGATATGGAAATAGGCTTTAACAGCAGATTTTTATTAGAAATGCTCAGTAATCTAGGCTCTGATAATGTTCGTGTAGAAATGAGTGCTCCTAACCGCGCTGGGATATTGATCCCTGCGGATGGAACAGAGGATGGTGAAGATCTACTGATGCTCGTGATGCCTGTAATGTTAAATCACTAACGTTTAGGGTCTAGAGAGGTAGGAATCCTTGAATTTGTTGGAGCAATATCTAGATTCTGTATCAATGGATAAGAATGCTCTATTTGCCATTTTCCTTTTGACCAGTATAACTTGTCGTAAGAGAAATCGGGACCATAGGCAAACCATCTTTCCACAAGCTCTGATTTTGATGGAGCTAAATGATCACAGATAATCCCTTTGTGTTTTTTATCCCAACGCACAGCTGCGGACAAGGAGCTGTTGTATCTAAACTGTACTCTATAAGGTCGTCTTGTATAGCGCTCGTCTCCGTTGGATCGTATGTTAAATATTCTTGATCCAAAATGGCATCGTTCACTTTTACTCCCAAGTTCAATCCCGTCTATATATTTAGTATGGAAGGAACGTCCGGGTCTAAATGTAAGAAGGGTGTATACCTTTTGTCCCTTACTGCGTGTGGTCAGTATATCGTAGCAAATAGCACCTATCCAATCACCAGCTTTGAGCCATCTGTAAGGTGAGTCAACAGTACCAAAGTCACGAAGTACGAGCCGTTGAGACCCTTTCCATTGTTTGTTCCAAAGAAAGCCGTGAAACTTAAAACTACCCTCTGCGGAAGGTACTGCCCAAGTATACAAGGCGAAGGATTGGTCATCAGGTAACTGAACGCTTAAATTGCTCACTTGGGTCAACGTCTTACCATAATTGGCCTCGAAACTGATAAAAGACCATAAACTATCAGCAAACACTTCCGATAATGAATCTGCTGACGCTAGGTTGGATGGGAGCAAGTAGGATTGTCCTAATTCTTGGAGTCTAGATTCATTCACCTGAGCGTAAAGAGAGGAGAATGACAATATTAAAACGAAGAGTGGGCGCATCGAATTAATTTTCCGAATGCATGAATTCTTTCTTCGCCATAAGTTGAACATCTGTTTCAACGTGATCTTCATCTGGAACACAACAATCTACAGGACAAACTTCAGCACATTGCGGTACTTCATGAAAACCGATACACTCTGTGCATTTATCCGTCACTATATAATAAACGTCGTAGTCTACAGGCTCTTGTGCCTCATCGGCATCATATTCTTTGCCACCAGGTGTAATTATCTTCCCGGAAACATCAGTTCCGTCATTAAATCGCCACTCTAATGCGCCTTCATAAATAGCATTATTAGGACACTCTGGCTCGCAGGCTCCACAATTAATGCATTCGTCGGTGATTTTAATAGCCATATACCTTGGTTGCTTTAGCTTTGCAATTCTAACACAAAGGTAGCGACAATGTTTTTTTCTGACCATAGGATTGCAGCAGTTTCACGCTTGGGCCAATTTTTAAGGGAGTTTTCTTCTGATTCCCCTATTTCAGGTGGCTTGGCAGATATTGCCGAAGAGCTCAGGGGTGCGGTAACGAAATCACATAGACACAATGGGTGGTTCATCACGGAAAATGTGATGTATGCGCTCTCATCTTGGGGTGAAGCGTTAACAGAAACGCGCTTACAACTATGGCGTAGCCGCGAAGGTGGTGCTAAAGAGGTAAATCGCCTTAGAGTTGGTGTCGTTATGGCGGGAAATATACCGCTTGTAGGTCTTCATGACTTTATTAGTATTTTTTTGAGTGGTCATTTCGCAGTTGTAAAAATGAGTTCAGACGATGAATGTCTTCTACCCGTTTTAGTTAAAGTATTGCTTCGGGAAGATCCTTTGTTTGAGGGAGATTGGATTTTTGTTGATCGATTAGACCATATAGAGGCCGTAATTGCCACGGGTAGTGATAACACGTCAAGATATTTCGAATACTACTTTGGTAAGTATCCCAACATCATAAGGAAAAACAGAACCTCAGTGGCTGTTCTCGACGGCACAGAGTCTGAGCAGGAACTCGTCGCTCTTGGGGAAGATCTGTTTAGATATTTTGGAATGGGATGTAGAAATGTGGGTCATCTATTGGTACCAGAGGGATATGATATTCAATTGGTTTTTGCAAACATCGTTGGTTGGGACGACATAGTGAATAATAACAAATACGGTAATAATTACGAATACTATCGCGCTTTGTTTCTGTTGAATCAAGATGATTTTCTCGAGAACGGTTTTCTGATTGTCAGGGACAACAAAGAGCTACATACTCCTGTATCTATTCTCCACCACAGCACGTATCTTCTTCCTAAGGGTCAAGATCGATTGGAAGAATGGGGCGATCAAATTCAGTGTGTAGTGGGACATGGCTTCCTGCCATTTGGAACTGCACAGCTCCCTGAGCTATGGGACTACGCAGATAATGTCAATACAATGGCCTTTTTAGGCTCTTTATAAAAGCTATTTTCTTTCTAGAGCACCAATTGTGGCAGGTTGGCTGCGAAGCGTTCCTTCCATGTCAAGGACTGGGGAAATGGTCGTAGAGTTTGATTTCGCGAAAAGTGTAGAAATGGAGTCAGGCTTAAATTGCCATTGATCAGCTGGAATGAGTAGGCTAGGTGAAAACCCCCAAGTCAAATTAAACAGTGTGTTATCAAACATCAAACTGTCTGACAGGTCGTAGTGACCTAGTTCGGGATTGGACTCTATTTTTAAGCCACAAGATTTGAAATGCACTAAGAAATCATCATTTGGGTCAATACCCATTACTACTTCGTTCTGAAGCGTTCCACTAATTAATGAGTTCGTGTACAAAGCGGATATAGGCCTTGTATAGCGCATCCCTAAGGCATCTTCATAAAAATTCATCATGCCCACAGCAGGTCCTCCTCTGGAAGAAAATCCCCAGGTATTGTAAAACGTACAATGATCGAAACGGTAAGTTCCTCCGAGCGCATAAAATCCATAAACACCGCTTGGTCCTATAGCCAAATTCGTTGCTTTAATATTTGCAAAACCAGCATATAGACTTACCCGTGAATTATGGGTGAGTATCACATTATGTAGTTCAATATTAGGACTTGATTTCCATGAGCTGTCAATTCTCAAAGCATTATTAGCGTTTTTAATCAGCGTATTGTTAATGATGCTGTGACCTTGATCGCCACCCATGATGAAGATTCCTCCTAATAAACCTCCCCATTGCCCCGGTACCCATTCATATTCGGGCTCTAAACGATCTCCTTGAAACACCACGGGATCGGAAAGGTCACCTTGTAAATTCCGATCAATAAACAAATTTCCATCACGATATACCCAGAGTCCACTGGCATCATGTAGATGTACTTGTGTGCCGGGCTCAATAGTTAAGGTTCTTGCGCTATCTACAACGGCATAGCCATAGACAACGTGTGGTTTAGAAGCATCCCAGACTTCATTATCTGGTAAAATGGAGTAGGCGAGCTTTAATGGAGGTAAAGGGCTTGGTCGCTCTATGGTAAGAACGTTGGTTGGAAAATGATAATAGGCATCCCAAACTGCGGTAATTAAATTTACGTGCTGTCTTACAGCGCCATTTTCAAAAAAAATACTGTCGGTGTAAACCAGTTCATCTTGCCCTGCAGCATCTGGACTGATCTTTATAAATAAGTAGGCACTATCCTTTGCTAGGATTTCCAGGTTATCTGATGCTTGGCCGCTAATACCGTCAATATTTAAGGAATAAAAGCTTTCTTGCCCACGCGCTAAATAGATCTTGTCGACGGTCACATTTTCATTAGATCTATTGAAAACCTTTAAGGTTCTCGTAGAGCTGCCAAGCCCGGTGAAAACTGTATCGACATAGATGGTGTCTTGAGAGAACTCTAACATGACGTTAGACCCTGTGAATTGTACAGTTTCTCTACAACTTCCTAGAAATAGGGCCAATACTAAAGTGAAAAGTAAAATATAGTGCTTCATCTATTGCGAATCTACATTACTATTTTTGTACTAGCAACGAGTTATATGTGAACATTTAGTTTATATTTGCCGACTAATTAAGAACCCGGGGCTTGGGCCAAAACTCAAGCTGTTAAAGTAAATTAAAATGAGAAAAGGAATTCACCCTGAAAATTACCGTCCTTGTGTTTTTAAAGACATGGGATCTGGGGATCAGTTCATCACAAGGTCATGTGCTGAGGCAAAAGATACTATCGAATTAGATGGTGTTGAATACCCACTAATCAAAATGGAAATCTCTAGCTATTCTCACCCTTTCTACACTGGTAAAGTGAAGTTGGTAGATACTGCTGGTCGAGTTGATAAATTCCGCACCCGTTACGGAAAAAAGAGTTAGTAATATTTATTACTTTAAAATAGAAGACCCGCTTAGGCGGGTCTTTTTTTTGCCCTAAATTGGATACATCAACCAAACAAAACTCAGATGAACATTCTTCTTGTAGATGGCCCTAACCGTACCGATCTTTTACCCTTGACTTTTACACGTCCAGTCTCCGCCTTACGCTGTGGTATTTTAACTATCGCAGAAAAGTATACGACACGTGGAATGACCATAGGTTTTGGAACGGAGGACTATCTATCGAAGAAGTTTACATCACTAGCGCATCCTGATTTTTCTGTTTTGGGTTCGGTTTGTCCTACCTCGCTTTTTTTAGTGGCGGTGTCTGAGCTCAAGGAAGATGAGTATTTGGCACAAGACGAGCATGTATTAGCGGTAAGAGGTGGTGAATTAAGTAGGACGGGTAAGACCAGGGTTGAGTTCACGGACGTACTTAATGTCATTACTAAGCCATGGCATATATGGACCCAGAATGCAGCGGAGCTAGAGACTGATTATGATCTACTGACGGAAGGCAGAGCGTCCGCTCCAATCCACAGCTCTAATACTATTTTGGGTGATCGTATTTTCTTAGAAAAAGGTGCAAAGGTCACAGCAAGTATTTTAAATACGACGAGCGGCTCTATATATCTAGCGAAAGATGCTGAGATCATGGAGGGTTGTATGGTTCGCGGAGGGCTCGCCCTTGGTGAACACTCTGCATTGAAGTTGGGGACCAAGATTTATGGAGCAACGACTTTGGGACCTCACTGTAAAGTGGGAGGAGAGGTAAATAATTGTGTTCTTCTAGGTTACTCCAATAAGGGACACGATGGCTTTTTAGGCAACAGTGCACTTGGTGAATGGTGTAATCTAGGTGCAGACACTAATAATTCAAACTTAAAAAACAATTACGATCACGTTAAAGCTTGGTCTTATCAAACCAAGCGGTTTACCCAAACAGGCGAACAATTTTGCGGGTTGATCATGGGGGATCACAGTAAATCAGGAATAAATACGATGTTTAATACAGGTACTGTGGTAGGTGTTAGTGCTAATATTTATGGTGCTGGATTTCCACGCAACTTTATATCTTCATTTAGTTGGGGAGGGCCACAAGGTACCGTAGAGTATAAACTGGATAAGGCTTTAGATACTGCACAGCGGATGATGCAGCGCCGTGGACTCGAGGTCGATGACACGGAGAGAAACATTTTGGAGCACGTCTATGAGACTACAAAAGAGTTCAGGCGCTAAAAACACGCTTAAAGCGCCTTTAAGGCAGATATAGTTGCTTCGGGATCATCGCTTTTGAAAACAAAGGACCCTGCAACCAAAGCATCTGCTCCTGCAGCGATCAATCTAGATCCTGTTTCAAGATTTACTCCGCCATCTATTTCAATAATTGCACTGGATCCACTTTCGTCGATAAGCGTTCTCGTTTGAGCAGTTTTGTTAATGGTATTCTCTATGAACGTTTGCCCACCAAACCCTGGATTAACACTCATTAAGAGTACGAGGTCTAAGTCTTGAATAATATCCTGTAATACATGGATCGGAGTATGTGGGTTTAACGCAACACCAGCTTTCATTCCAGCGTTGTGAATTTCTTGTATCGTTCTGTGAAGATGGGTACATGCCTCATAGTGAACCGTTAGAATATCAGCTCCACAATCTTTAAAGGCCTGAATATATCGCTCAGGCTGCACAATCATTAAGTGCACATCCATCACCTTATCGCAGTTAGCAGCCATAGTTTTCACGATAGGCATACCATAGCTTATGTTAGGCACGAAGACACCATCCATAACATCAATGTGAAACCAGTCAGCTTCACTTTTATTGACCATCTGACAGTCTCTTTGGAGGTTTCCGAAATCAGCTGCTAACAGGGAAGGAGAGATGATAGGTGAAGCCATGAGGTTGCGTTTAAGTTGGTATAAAAATAAAACACCCCGCCGATTATGGCAGGGTGTATGTGATAAAAGTTAATACCAAGGTTATTAACCGAGGTAGGTCTTTAATATTTTACTTCTTGAAGTATGTTTCATACGGCGAATTGCCTTTTCTTTTATCTGACGTACCCTCTCACGAGTCAAGTCAAATTTCTCTCCAATTTCCTCAAGTGTCATAGGGTGCTGACCTCCTAGTCCAAAGTATAGACGGATTACATCACCTTCACGTGGAGTTAATGTTGCTAAAGAACGTTCAATTTCGGTACGCAAAGAGTCCATCATGAGGTCCTCATCTGGATGCGGACTGTCTGATGAATTCAATACATCATATAAGTTACTATCCTCTCCTTCTACTAAGGGAGCATCCATACTTACGTGACGCCCGGAGTTACGCATGCTTTCCTTAACGTCAGATTCACTCATTTCTAAGTGCTTAGAAATTTCAGATGCACTTGGTGGACGTTCGTGCTCTTGCTCCAGGTATGCGTATGCTTTGTTGATTTTATTGATAGAACCAATTTTGTTCAACGGCAAACGCACAATTCTACTTTGTTCTGCTAATGCTTGCAGAATACTCTGACGTATCCACCATACAGCGTATGAAATGAACTTAAAACCACGGGTTTCATCAAAACGTTGTGCAGCTTTAATCAAGCCTAGGTTTCCCTCGTTGATTAAATCAGGCAACGTAAGTCCTTGATTTTGGTACTGCTTAGCCACAGAAACCACAAATCGAAGATTCGCTTTGGTTAATTTTTCCAAAGCAATTTGATCACCGGCTTTTATCCTCTGTGCGAGTTCAACTTCCTCTTCAGCGGTAATAAGCTCCACTTTACCAATTTCCTGTAGATACTTATCTAAAGAAGCCGTTTCGCGGTTGGTAACCTGTTTGGTGATTTTTAACTGTCTCATGCTCGAGAATGAATTTTAGTGAAGTGAGGAAAACCATAGGTTTTCCTCACCTTAACAATCTAAATAAAGCTTCGGTTATTCGCCTTCCTTTTCAGGTTTAGGCAAAAGAACTTTTCTTGAAAGCTTCATCTTACCTGCTTTATCAACTTCGAGAAGCTTGACGCTGATCGTGTCACCTTCCTTCAGTACATCTTCAACATTTTTGACACGAGTCCAATCGATCTCAGAAATGTGCAACAAGCCTTGAATCTTAGGAGCGATTTCGACAAAAGCACCATAAGTCTGTACTCCACGAACGATTCCTTCATAGACTTCGCCTATAGTTGGTTCGAATGCGATAGCACGAATCATATCCAGCGCTTTGTTCATCATATCATAGTCCTTTCCAGAAATTTGAATATGACCTCTTTCCTCAATTTCCTCAATAGTTACAGTTGTACCTGTATCTGCTTGAATGCCTTGAATATTTTTTCCACCAGGGCCGATTATTGGACCAATGAATTCTTTCTTAACCGTAATAGTAATGATCTTAGGCGCGTTAGGTTTTAATTCCTTACGTGTCTCCGGCATTGTCTTGAGCATCTCAGAAAGAATGTGCATACGTCCTGCGCGACTCTGCATGAGAGCGCTTACAAGAATTTCATAGCTCAAACCTTTAACTTTGATGTCCATCTGACAAGCAGTGATACCTTTTTCTGTACCGGTTACTTTGAAATCCATGTCACCCAAGTGATCTTCATCACCCAAGATATCTGAAAGTACAGCGTAATTCTCGCCATCAGAGATAAGTCCCATGGCTATACCACTTACAGGTCTAACCATCTCAATACCTGCGTCCATTAGAGCAAGTGTACCTGCACAAACGGTAGCCATTGAAGACGAGCCGTTTGATTCAAGAATATCACTTACAACACGGATTGTATATGGATTTTCCGGACTCACCATTTTGTATAATGCGCGCTGAGCAAGGTTTCCATGTCCAATTTCACGTCTGCTTACCCCGCGAACAGGACGAGCTTCACCCGTTGAAAATGGAGGAAAGTTGTAATGTAAATAGAATTTTTCCTCACCCTTAAAGGTTGCGTCATCAATTCTATTCGTGTCCATCGAAGTACCTAAGGTAACTGTAGTCAGGGACTGAGTTTCACCACGAGTGAAGACTGAAGATCCGTGTGCACCAGGTAAATAATCTATTTCAGACCAGATATCGCGTATGTCAGTAGTCTTACGTCCATCTAGACGTTGACCATCTGCTAATACCATGTGACGAACTGCTTTGTATTCCACGTCGTGGAAATAAGTTTTCGCAAAACCTTTGTTTTCCGCCAACCAAGCTTCGTCCTTGCCATCTAAGTATTCGTTAAGAATAGCTTTGAATTGAGCGGAACGTTCGTGCTTAGGCAATGCACTTTTAGATACTGCATATACTTTATCGTAAGTAGCAGCCATAACATCTTGACGAACTTCTTCGCTGTGAGTTTCATGGTTGTATTCACGTTTCACATGTGACTTCTCAACTTGAGCAGCCATGTTTGTTTGAGCAGTAACTTGAAGTTTTATGGCTTCGTGTGCAAACTTAATTGCCTCTACCATTTCTTCTTCAGAAACCTCACGCATTTCACCCTCTACCATGACAACGCTGTCCATAGAAGCTCCAATGGTCATGTCAAGATCAATTTCTTTGAGTTGATCAGGCGTAGGGTTGATGATAAATTCCCCATTCAGGCGACCTACTCTCACTTCAGATATAGGACCATCAAAAGGAAGGTCACTTACTGCAATAGCAGCTGAAGCAGCCAATCCAGCTAAAGAAGTAGCTTCTACTTCTGGATCGTAAGAGATCATTTGAATCATTAATTGGATCTCAGCGTGGTAGTCCTTTGGGAACAAGGGACGAAGTACGCGATCGATCAAACGCATGGTCAAAATTTCTGTGTCAGATGGACGTCCCTCACGTTTGAGGAAGCCTCCAGGAACACGTCCATTCGCTGCGAATTTTTCACGATAATCAACGGTAAGCGGAAGAAAGTCAATACCTTCTTTAGCTTCTTTGCTAGACACCACTGTGGCTAACAGCATAGTACCACCACATCTCACAACGACAGAGCCATCAGCTTGTTTGGCTAACTTACCAGTCTCAAGTGTGATTACTCTTCCGTCAGGAAGTGCGATAGTTTCAATAATTGCTTTTGGAATCATATATAATGTAAATAGATACTTTTTTATACGCAAAAAGGCAATTGTATAAATTGCCTTTTTGTGAATGCGCTAGACTGAGGTTATTTTCTCAATCCTAGTTTTTCAATAATTGCACGGTAACGTGTAATATCTGTTTTCTTCAAATAATTAAGAAGCTTTCTTCTTTTACCAACCAAAGTGATCAACGAACGCTCTGTGTTGTGGTCTTTTTTGTTTTGCTTCAAGTGACCAGTCAAATGACTGATGCGGAAGCTGAATAATGCAATCTGGCCTTCAGAAGAACCAGTGTCTTTAGCTGATCCACCGTATTCCGCGAAGATCTCTGCTTTTTTTTCAGTTGTTAGGTACATACCAAAATCGTATTTAGATGTTTGTAATGCTTTGAGTTGCAAAGATAATTAAATATATGTAGCCATATATATCTATTAGACATTATTTACCTAACCAATATAATTTAGTTCCAACACGAATCTCTGCCGCTGCTGCTGCACCACCTAAGGTCTCTAGAACAAAGCTAGCTGGAGCGTCGCTCGGAAGACTCTTCAAGGACAGTGGCTCAGCATTAGCCTGTATACTCACTACATCATGACTGCTGTTGATATAGATAATGTCTAATGGAACGATGGTGTTTTTCATCCAAAAGCTCCTTGGTTGATCACCGCCTGGCATAAAGAAGAGCATACTCATGTCCATCAAAACAGTTCTACGGTACATCATGCCGATCTCTATGGTTTCTGCACTTTTAGCATATTCAGTTCTAAAAGAGGCAGTCGTATCCGTACCATT
>Ga0209482_1000781_pt1 | contig 25539 bp, 27 predicted proteins | sample CoawatmetaG10DNA_FD_187512 | JGI IMG/M metagenome (GOLD analysis project Ga0209482, IMG submission 187512) | Marine microbial communities from the West Antarctic Peninsula - Coastal water metaG104-DNA (SPAdes) (version 2) | ecosystem: Environmental > Aquatic > Marine > Coastal ...
AAATAGGAACATACAAAGTCAATCTGTTACTGTGTAATAGAATTGAGTGTACGTGTTTACAGAATCTAATACCCTGCCTAGAATTCAATATTGAGATAGAATCTAACAGTCTCATGTATAACCCAAATAAAGAGATAAGAAACAGAGTCTTCCCTGTCAAGATTGGTAAGTTCTCAGTCAAATACTATACTTTTTGATTAAATTCAGTAGTAGAATTCATAATAAATGGGAATAGATTAAGATGTTTGGATTTAAAAAAAAATACAAAGAACAAGCAGATAAGATAGGGTTTGCTTTACATGAACAGATATTGGGTGCTTTGCAAGAAAATGAGAAATTAGCAGGAGTAAAGATGCAGTCTCCTTTCTTTGTTGGGTATATTTCTTATTTTGTGTCAACTGGATTTATTGCCCAAGGCGTTCCAAGTGAACAATTAGATAAATATCTGAAATACATTTGTGACGGTGTTTTGCCTGGTAGATTATGGGAAATTTATAGCAGTCAGTTGAAGGCGAGGGAACAAGTTCAAGCACTCGGGGGCGAACCTTTAGAGGATTTTGAGAAAGGCGATGCTGCTGGTATATGGGATGGTTCAAACTTAATCACATGGGATGAAAGTGCTTCTAGAACAAATCTTAAATCATATCTGTTGGGTCAAGAGTTGGATTATTTAGAACCTAAAGTATGAGGTCAATTTTTGACCTTTTGACACACTTCAGTAGTAGAATTAACTTCTAGTTCAAAAATGACTCTACTATGAAAAAACTACTAATACTTCTATTCTCAATATTGCTTCTTAGTTCACCATCTGTTTTTGCAGATGATATTTCTGACTTTCAGATTGAAGGGATAAGTATTGGAGATAGTTTGTTGGATTATATGACTGAAGATGAAATTCTTACTGAAATTCAAATATCTTTATCATTAAATGATTATTCTCACTTGAGCGAACCAAAAAAGTATTTAGATGTTTATTTATATAAAGACTTTCCAACTTATGACAAAGTTTCATTCCTCATTAATAATAATTCTCTAAATAAGTATGTAATCGATAAAAATGAGAAATACAGAATAGTATATATTCGTGGATTGATTGACTTCAATGAGGACTTTGATAATTGCATACAAGAAAGAGATGAAATTGAAGAAGTTTTATCAAAGATGTTTTTACATGCAGAAAAAATAAAATCTGTTTACCCATCTAGTGGTGATTCTAATGGTGTCGTAAATGAGGTTAGTTTTGAGTTTGATTCAGGGAACAGTATTGGAGCGTATTGCACCAACTATGATGAAACTTGGAGGATAAAAAACAATCGGACAGAAGGTCTTACTGTTCAAATTAAGTTAAAAGAAATTTTCACATGGTTAGATGATTATTAGAAATAATAAACTAGAACATACAAAACTACTCCGTCACTTTGGAATAGTTTTGGACGTGTCACTTTAGAAGTCAATTTTTGACCTTTTGACATACTTCAGTAGTAGAATTAACTTCTAGTTCAAAAATGACTCTATTATGAAAAAACTACTTACCCTCGTATTCTCACTACTCTTTCTTAGTTCGTCTTCTGTTTTTGCAGATGATATTTCAGACTTTCAGATTGAAGGAATAAGTATTGGAGATAGTTTGTTGGATTATATGACTGAAGAGGAAATTCTTAAAGAAATTGAGGAGACTAAAGATTATTATTATTATTTAAAAGAACCAAATAAATATGCAGAAGTATATTTATTTAAAGATTTTTCGACTTACAAAGATGGGTTGTCATTTTTTGTAAAAAATAATTCAACAAATCAGTATATAACTAATAAAAATGAAAAATATACAATACTTAGTATTCGTGGAATGCTTAACTTCAATAAGGACTTTGAAGGTTGCATACAGAAAAGAGATGAAATTGTAGAAGATTTATCGAAAGCATTTCCAAATGCAGAAAAACTAAAATTTGATTATATTAGTAGGAATGATCCATCAGGAGAAAGTATTTTTGATGATGTCGATCTTCTATTTGACTCAGGAAAAGTTAAGGCACAATGCAATAATTGGAAGGAAACTTTTAGATTGGAAAATAATTGGAATGAAGGTCTTAGTATTTCTATAGACACCGAAGAAACCACTCTTTGGTTGAAAAATTAAAATGGATAAAAAACACCTATAAACAGTTCTATTCCGTCACTGTTGAGTAATTTTTCATTCTGTAAAATAGTGAGAATTAAGGTAGAGATAAGTATAATTTTTACACGTTATAAACCTTATTGTTTATTAACTAATTTACTAATCAATCTAAATATTACATTTTTATACCCCCATCGATTTCTTTTTATCAACTGATGCCCTTGAATCTTATCATCATAGATTAATTCTATATCACCATCTTGTTTACTAGAATCTAACTCAATCATCATAGAAGTCTCAGCTGTTCTAGTTTTTTTAAAATATAGATCCTTAGGTAAAAAACGATTATTATGCCCCCCAAGAACTTCATAAGATCTATTAATTTTAATCTTAACAACATTTTTGTTTTTTTTAATATGGGCAATCAACTCTTCAATATTTAAAACAATATATGGCATCCAGAAAGCGTCATAATGCATTTGGCAGGATTTGGAGATATCAAATTCAGTATCCCCATGATCACGGGTGCGCAACCTAATAATCAAAAACCTTTCGGTAATTTCTAGAAGTTGATCTAAAAATTCATAGGGGCTTTCTTGATGAAGAACTGTATCCCTTGAATAGACAATATCAGATTTTGAGCGAAGAATTTCATGCGGACTTTCTCCATTGGATTTTAAAAAATTAACTTCTGGATATAAACCTCTTGCTCTTTCAATTGCTGGCATAGATAAATCTATACCTTTATACGAAAACCCAGAAGATCCAATCTTATTTCTCAAAAACCTATAAGTTGTTCCTGTTGCAGAACCAATATCAACTATTTCAGGATTTTCTATAATCTTTGTAGACTCTAGAAGGTATTGTTGCTCAGAGAAACAACCATATGCATAATTAAAATCCAAGTCACATCTTTTATTCCAAGAATCAAACTCCTTAAAATGACTATCTGTATCCCAACCAATATAACTTGAACCAAAATTGCTCATTTTTACCCTTCAATTAAAGATGAAATAAATAAATAAGAATTTATTAACATTATAAATTTCATTCTATTTTATATCAAATATTGTTCAATTAATTATTCCAAGTAAATGATAAATTGTCAATCAACGAGATAATAATTAACCTCCAACTTTGAAACCTTACTTGGGAAATGTTGATTCCTTATCTGATCTTTCATTAGGTCTCTTTCGTGTTTTCACTTTATACTGTCAATAAAGTGATAAAAAAATGCATCCTACTCAGAAGTAGAGGCTTTATTTAGATAAATATTTTTCAATTAAAGGCTGATTAGGGTATCTTTATATCTAGTTTTTTAACTTAGTAAATTTACTTACACATATGAAAATATTAGTTACTGGTGGTTGTGGTTATAAAGGTCATGTTTTAATTCCAAAGCTCTTAAATCAAGGCCATCATGTAACTTGCTTTGACATTCAATGGTTTGGTAACTTTCTTAAAGAGCATGATAATCTCACAATGATTAAGGGTGATGTAAGAAATATTTCAGAAATCCCATTAAATGGGGTGGAATGTATTATTCATCTAGCATCTATTGCAAACGACCCATGTGGAGATCTTAATCCAAAGCTAACATGGGAAGTAAGTGCACTTGCAACAATGCAATTGGCAGATAAAGCAAAGCGTGTTGGTGTTAAACGATTTATTTATGCTTCTTCGGGAAGTGTCTATGGAGTAAAAGATGAAGAGCAAGTAACGGAAGATTTAGAGCTTGAGCCAATCTCTGAATATAATAAAACTAAAATGGTTGCTGAAAGAGTTTTACTAAGTTATCAAAGTGATATGGTAGTCCAAATAATCCGTCCTGCTACTGTATGTGGATATTCCGATCGAATGAGGCTTGATGTATCGGTAAATTTACTAACAATGCACGCCCTATCTAAAGGGAAAATTACTGTTTTTGGTGGAGATCAAGTTAGGCCAAATATTCATATTGATGATTTAACAGATCTTTATATTCATCTTATAGATAATCCTCAAATTACTGGGGTCTATAACGCTGGATTTGAAAATATATCCATTCTTGATATTGCAGAAATGGTTACTAAACACTTACCTGTAAAAATTGAAGTAACTACCTCAAATGACCCAAGATCTTATAGAGTAAATTCTGACAAAATTCTTGCAACTGGCTTTAAACCAAAGAAAAAAGTGGAAAATGCAATTATTGAAATTATTGAAAAATTTAATTCTGGTTTATTAAAGGACCAAGAGAAATTTTATAATCTAAAATGGATGCAAATAAATAATCTAGTTGGATAACAAAATTTTATGTCAAATGTATTTTTTTCAGATTATGCAAACAAACTAACGTCAGTTCTTGAGAGTTCAGACTGGTCTCCAGTCTCTAAACTTGCAGAAGATTTATTCTCTTGTTGGCAGAGTGGAAACCAAGTTTTCTTATGTGGAAATGGTGGAAGTTCTGGTAATGCTTCCCATTTAGCAAATGATTTTATTTATGGCATTGCTAAGGCTAAAGGTCGAGGTCTCAAAGCGATCTCACTAAATGATAATAATTCAGTTATAACATGTTTAGCAAATGATGTTGGGTATGAAAGTATTTTTTCTGAACAATTAGCAGTTCTGGCAAGTCCTAACGATATTTTGATTGTACTCTCAGGGAGTGGTAATTCGTCGAATATTATCTCGGTAATTAACGAGGCAAAACTACTTGGAGTGAAATCTTATGCTATTCTAGGATTTGATGGAGGTAAGTGTAAGGAAATTGCAGACTATCCTATTCATTTTAATATTAATGATATGCAAATATCTGAAGATTTACAATTAATAGTTGGTCATATGTTAATGAAGTTTCTATACAAATCTAAAAAATAAAATTAATCCTATCATTCTGCTACCAAGATTTAATAATTAGTTGATTCCTATGATTACAACAAAAATAACCTCTTTAAGTGAATTAGAAAATATTTCTAAAAAATACAAAAAAGAAGGTAAAAAAATTGTACTTTGCCATGGAATGTTTGACTTAATTCATCTAGGGCATATACGTTATTTTAAACAAGCAAAAAAAGAAGGGGATATCCTTATTGTAACCTTCACTGCAGATGCTTTTTGTAGAAAAGGTCCCGATAGGCCAATATTTTCCGAAGACTTAAGAGCTGAAAGCTTAGCTGCATTAGAAATAATTGACCATATTGCAATGGCACCTTTTCCTACAGCTGTTGAAGCAATATCGATTATCCAACCAGATATTTATGCCAAAGGCAAAGAGTATGAGGATGAATCAGAAGATATTACTGAGATGATAACTAGAGAGCGACAAGCTGTTGAACTAAATAATGGAAGAGTTTTTTATACTGATGACTTAGTTTTTAGTTCCAGCAATTTATTAAATAGTAGTTTTGATGTTTTCTCACCAGAAGTAAAGGAGTATATAAGTAACTTAAAATCAAACTTTAGTTTATCTGAAATACTAGAAACAATTAAGAAGCCTAAAAATTCAAAAGTTTTAGTAATTGGTGAAGCGATTATTGATCGCTATACGTTTGTTACCACTTTAGGAAATACAGGGAAAGGCATTCACTCATCAGTGCAGAAAAAATACTCAGAAGATTATCCTGGAGGCTCAATTGCAGTTGCAAATCATATTGCATCTTTTGCCAATGAAATTACATTGTTCACAGGATTAGGTGCCGCTTCAAAAATTGAAAATTATGAAACATTCATAACAAATAATTTACTAACTAATGTTTCTTCAGAATTTTTCTATTTTGAAGAAGCCACAACAATAGTTAAAGAACGATTTGTTAATAATGATATGGATAAATTTTTTGAAATTTACCATTCATCAGAAGGTCAAAATGCTAATGTAGAAGAAGATATCAAACTTACCAATTGGTTAGAATCAAATTTAGAGAATTTTGATATTGTTGTTGTTCCTGATTATGGCAATGGATTCATAACAAATTCAATGGCAGAAGTAATATCAAGAAAGTCTAAATTTTTAGCCGTCAATACTCAAATTAATAGTGGGAATAGAGGCTATCATGTTGTAAATCGCTATAATTCTGCTAACTTTATTTCTCTTAATGAGCCCGAACTTAGATTGGCCAATCATAATCTTCAAGACTCAGTTATTAACTTAAGTAAAATTACTGGGGAATTACTTAATGCAAACTTCATATCAGTAACCCAAGGATCTCAGGGGCTTCAAATGATGTCTTTAAGTCAAAATCATACATTAAAGGTTCCCGCCTTATCATCTAATGTAGTTGATAGAGTTGGAGCAGGTGATGCTTTTTTATCACTTGCTTCAATTTTTTTAGGAAGTGGCGTAGATCCAGAGATATCTGTTTTTTTAGGAGCAACAGCTGCCGCTATTGATGTTCAAATTATTGGAAATCAGTCTACAGTTAACAATATTGATCTTGTGAAATATGTTTCTGCACTTCTGAAATAACACCAGATATCCGAGTTCAAACGTGAGTATATATTTCAATGTTTTAAACAATACCTCAATATATAAAATAATTAAAAGTATTTTTTTATAAAATGATCGCCCATTTTAGAGCTAGCCCCATAACAATAATGTCTTGGCTGATAAAGGGACTTTAATTTCTGGTTCAAAATATTAGCTTTTGGATCCTCATGATATTGTTTGTCAATTCTCTGGAGTTGTTCTTTTGTTAGTTCCAATATATCTTCAGGAGTATTTCTTTCCAATTCAAAATTTGTTTTTTCCCATCCTTCACTCGTTCTTATATTTGCAAGAGGGCCACTTAATATATTGCTAAAGGAAAGTCTTTCTTTGGTTTTTTTATTTCTAACTAGCATTGGAATACTTATGTCATTTACACCATAAGTTACGGAAGTTATTGGTGACATATTTACATTGGCTATTGGTACACCAAATATAAATGAGAGATTGCATGCACCTGAAGTTGAGCCCAAGAAAAACTTAGCTTTGCTACCTAGATAAAGATCCATAAATTCTGAACGATGAGAACTCAAAGCATAGTCAATGATTCCCTTGTGCGATACTGGCTTCATATTATTATCACCCATCCTTATGCAAACTCCACCAATTGAATTGATGTAATCAGCTGCAAGAAAAAGATCACTACAAGGAAAATTTCTAAAATTATGATATTTAGAAGCTTCTGGATCTTGGTGAAGGTCATAACCAGCCTCTCTATTATGTATACACACAAACCACTCATGAGGTCTAACCCCAATTTCGTTTAATATGCTTAAACCAAGCTTATTTTCACTTTTATTTAAAGAAAATAAAGGATTTTTATCACCCCATTGATTATTTATTAAAAAAGATGAGCCAGCTTCGTCCACAACAGCTGCATACTTCTTTGTATTTATAGCTAATAATGGGTGAAATGCAAGGGGCATTAAAACTTTGCATAATATGGGATTCTGAATAACTAAAAAGTACTTCTTCCAGCATTCCACAACCCTTTGATTTGCCACTTCATTTAATGGTGCTAAGAATATTGCTTTTGGTTTTACATCATTTTTTAATATATATTCTTTAACAAATGAATCTGGCTCAACTAACAAATGTCCAATTCTATCAACATTAAAAAAGGGGACTTTAATATTTAACAAATATAACAATAAAGCCAAAGGAAAGTACACTGATATTGAAATATATCTTTTAATTTTAGAAAAAAAAGTAAAGACTATAATCATTTAATTTAACGTTTTCAGCTTATCTTAAGTTATAACTCTTACAATATTAGAAATTTTTAAGAACAAACTATAAAGTCTTGCGATAAATTGATAGCAGGCCTTCGCTTGAAAAACTAAGCCTTTGGTTATGCTCTTCAAATGAACCATATTCATGGACGAAAGTATCACCTAGCGAAAGACTTCTTCCTTGTATATTTTTATCGTTTTTTGTATTCATAACAAGAGAAGAAATATCAGAAAATAGTCCTCCATATTGAGATTGATGCTCCATAACGATAAAACGGGAGGTTTTATTAATACTTTTAGTTATCATTTCATGATCTAAAGGTTTGATTGTAGGCAAATAAACTATTTCTATATTAATATTATTTTTTTCAAATAATTCAATTGAATCTACAGCTGTTTTTAAATGATACCCTGTGGCAATAATAGTGAGATCGGTACCTTTCTTAAACAATATTCCTTTACCTGACTCAATCTTATAGTTTGATAAATCAAGGCCATGGGATTTAGTTGTTGCCCTAAAAAGGTTTAATTTACCATTATTATATTCTTTTTGAAATAGCTGATCAAATTCGTATGTTGAGCCAGGATTGTAAACATTTGAATGTTCAATAGATTTGACTAAAAGACCGTCAATATAGCTATGATGAGTAACACCATGAAAAGAATATTCTACCCCAGATCCTATAGTAACTATGTTTCCACCTAATCTATGATAACCAAAAGATAATTTTAATTGTTCATAGGATCTGTCTATCATAAAAGAAGCAAAGGTATGAATTACGGGAATAAATCCAGTATATGCTATACCAGCAGCCATATTTACTATAGAGTTTTCACAGACACCAAGATTATGATACCTTCCAGGATTTTCTTCTGCAAATTTTTGCAATCGAAAGTGACTAATATCAGACACCATAACACACAATTTTTTATCTTTTTTACCAACTTCATATATTGAATCAGTAAAAGTTTCACGTACATTATTATTCATAATTATCTATTTGCTTATTTATCTCGTTAATCTCTTCATCATTTGGAACTTTTGAATGCCAACCACCATAGTTTTCCTCCATTTCAGGAACACCTTTACCCTTAATTGTATTTGCAACAATCATTTTTGGCTTTTCATTCTCAAAGTTTAAACTATGAAAAGAGTCTTTTATCTCTGACAGATCATGTCCATCAATTTCTGACACGTCCCAACCAAATGCTTGCCATTTTTCTAGAGCATTTGGAACAGGCAGAGTTGGATCGCAAGAATGATTATTATCTAGAATAACGCAAACATTAGATAGTTTTAAGTGACTTGCAAGTAATGCGCACTCCCAAACGGTTCCTTCGTTGCTTTCTGCATCACCTATGATTACAAAGACTTTATTTTTTCTTTGCTTTATCTTAAGACCTAAGGCAATACCTAGTGCAAAACCAATACCATTACCTAATGAACCAGTTGAAGCCTCTATTCCTTCAATCTTTGTACTGTCTGGGTGCGTTGCCAATCTTGCAAATTGTCCATTTTTATCATTTAAGTCATCATCTGTAATTATCCCATACTGATTTAAAACAGCATAAAGTGCTGAGCAGCCATGGCCTTTTGATAAGATAAAGTAATCCCTTGATTCAGATTCTAAATCTTTAGGATCAAAAACCATAAAGTCTTTATATAAAAAATTAACAATATCTAAAATAGAATAAGCACTTGGAATATGACCTTCCTTGGAATGCCATGTCATCCAAGCAATTTTTTTTCTTAATTCTCTATTTATTAAAGTACTCATAAGTATGTTTGTGACATGTAATGTCTTGATTGACCACCATCAACTTGAATTATTGACCCGTGAAAGAAAGAGGCATTCTCAGAAGAAAGAAAAACAATAATGTCTGTAACTTCATTAATTTCTCCAAATCTTCCAAGAGCTGCGCGCTCATTTAAATACTTCTCTGCATGCTCAGGATTTTCCTTCAAAATTTTCTCCCAATGTCCACCTTCAGTTATCACAATCCCTGGTGCAACTGCTGTCATGACGACATTATTATTTTCAATAGCTAAGAGCCTTCCAACACTTCTAGTATAGGCAGTGAATGCTGCTTTAGCAGCATTAAAAGGAGCAGGGCCACTTACCTCAAGACCTGCAATTGAAGTAATATTAATTATTCTCCCCCAATCCTTTTCTTTCATTAGAGGTAAGAATTTATTTGTAGTCTCAACATGACATAAAAAATTTAAGTTCATAACTTGCGACCAATCATCTTTAGATGTGTAAGGATCTGTAATCTCTAGCGTATGGCCTATGTTATTTACAAGAATATCAATAGTACCAAATCTATCAACTATGCTCTTAAAAACCAAGTTAATTCCTTCAGTTGAATTCATATCCGCTTGGATAGGATAACTATTTTTATTACCCTCTAAAATTGCTTCAGAAATTTCTTTTTTATCACGAGATGTAAAAAAAACTATAGCACCTGAATTTAGAAGGTTTTTAACAATAGCTTTACCAAGACCTTTTGTACCTCCAGTCACTAGAGCAATCTTGTTAGTTAAATCAATTTTCATCTAATATCCCTATACTAAAAAAAAATAATGCTAGATTTTAAGGCAATCTATACTCTCAACATATATTTCTGTAAATTTTACTTGCATTACACTTTATCTTTCATCTTATGAATGTTATTTATCCTTAACTAAATAAATAACATCTTTATCTTTTATAAATGGCCCAGTAGCAACCTCATGATAAACTACCCAATCACTTTCAGGAATAGGCTGATGCCAAATATTTCCTTTAATTCTGTACATCTTGGGATGCTTATCCTCATAAAGAAAGAATTTTTCTTTAATAGCTCCATTATTATCAAAAATAAGCACTTTAAGTGTTCCTTCAATAACATGATATGACTCAGGTTTATTTTCAGGATGCTTATGAGGCTCTATAAGACCATCTTTATGAGCAACTATAATCATTTCATGTACTTTTTTATCCAAATCTTCATGCAAGCAAACCCTTGCACGCTTATAGGGATGGTTTAATGCCAACTCTTTTAAATTATTAATAATTGAATTGGTTAATAAAAAGACATCAGATTCATTTGTTAGGACGTTATTTTCAATAGAAAGATCCATATTTAAAAATATTATTGCTTTAGGCCTACACCTAAAAGAAATAAATAATGTGCCATTGGACTAAACCCAGTATGCACAACTTCATCATTCATCGAAAAAAGGAATGAATTCTCAAAGTATTTATCACCAATAGCTTTCATATCAGCCGCATCTTTCAAATTGATATGAGTAATAGCAGCCTGAGGATTTGCATATTCAGACGCAGTTTTATTAGGCGTTCCAATAATACAAATTCCTTTTTGATCAAGGGCATTTACAATATTATTTAAGTAAACATGCTCCATACTAAGTTCAATATGTTCAATAGCATCAAGAGAAATAACAGCATCATACTTTTTTGAATACTTAATCTCTTGAGTAAAGTCAGCAACTATAAAATTTGACTTATCTAGAGTTTCCTTGTCATGATATTCTTCAACAGCATCAATAACTATAGGCTCAAAATCAACGACATCCAACTCATCCACTTCTTGCAAAATGATAGGAGCTGCAAAAGTATCTCCCCCACCAAGTTCAAGCACTGTTTTTTTACCTTGCAGTAACTTCGCTACAAATTTATACCTAGAAAGTGTGAATACCAAGTGTTTTGGATCAGACCTGTACATCCAAGATGTCCATGGACCCATTTTATATGGGCCTCTTTCTTCGTACTGATCCATCTCAATTTGGTTACCAACTTCTTTTAAAATTTTTTTAGAGCCCATAAATTTTTTTATAATATAAAAAATGTTTTTAATTATACTTTTTTTTCTAATATATTGAGTTATATTTATACATTTCGAAAAAGATTTCTTCTTCTAAAATAATTAAAAGGCTTTCCTCCCTTGATAACTTTGGAAGAAATAATTTTTGGATAAACTTTAAAATTTAGGCACCATCGACTTTTATTTTCTGGCAGTGAACCCAAGTGTTCTAGCTCTGAATTCTTAAAGAAAATTGCTGTACCAGCAGTTCCAATAAATTCAATTTCTTGATGGTTAATTTTACTTTTTATTTTAAGTGCACCATCATTTGCGCCAACATCATTTAAATAAATAAGTACTTTGAAAGACTTATAAATATCACCATCATGATGCCACACTGAATTAGTTTTTGTTTTATCACCATTTGATAAAGTTTCGTAAATTTCAGAAACCTCTATGGAAACCCTCGAATTTAACAAATATTCAGATTTATTTATCACCGTAGCAAACAAATCAACTGGGGCATTATTAATTAGGTCATGACAATTTCGAACATGGTTATATTCGCTTAATACTTTTTCAGGAAAATTATAATTAATATCTAAGTTTTTAACCGTTCGATCATAAAAAATATTATTAGATGTAGCTAAATCAGATGAATCAATAAAGTCTTTGTTATCAAATTTTTGAAGTGAATCTAAGAAAAAATCTACTGTTTTTTTATCTAAAAAATTATCAACAACTAGAAAAGAATTTTTTTTAAAAAAGGCAACTTCATTCGTTAATTTTTTATCATTTTTTATTATAAAAATATTTTTTAAAAAAGTATACGAATACAAGTCAGACAAATGACTATAAGCATTATCTTGCAAATCTTTAATTAAATAAAAAACTTTATATATTCGATACTTAACTCTTTCAAGCAAATTAAGCTTTTTAATTAGTTTATTTATCATGCTCATAATAAGAATATTTTTATTTTAATAATAGGACTAACTTAATTGAGGGTATGTTCAGAATAAAAAATTTTGATCTAAATATAAAATTTTTTCTTTAATTATTTTTTTTGCATTTGAATATTTAATTCCTAATAGCTCTTTAGAAAGCTGATTATTTAAGTCATTAACTCTCCCTCTAGGCTCTGAATAAGGAATATCAATAAATTGGCACTCAGAAAAGTGCATATCAACTCCTTTAGTACTTATATTTTTAAGAAGTTTAGCCATCTCTAGTCGACTAATAATCGCGTCAGAACAAATATGTATTTTTCTCAACTCTTTCTGAAGTGAAGCCCTATAGAGCCCTTCTGCAGTGTCTTCAATAGAGCTTAATGAGAAAAAATTATCAACAGCCATTTTTGCATTACGCTGCAATAAAGTTTCATAAGTTAGCTGAATGACACACCTACTTTTTTTATTTAAGCCAACATTCCAGCCTGTTCTAACAATAGTAAAGTCAATACATTCATTTGTTAAATACTTTTCAACTCTGAGCTTTAACTCTCCATAAAAATTTAAAGGATTAGGCTTGTCATCTTCAGAGTAATTACCTTTACTCCCATCAAATACTTCAACTGAGGACATGAAAATAATCTTAGCTTTTTTTACATTAAGAAAGTCAATGAACTTAATAGTGCTCTTATAATTAAGTTCTTCTGCTAAAGCTTTATTTTGAGCGATCCAGGATGGATTACTATATGCAGAAAGAAGATAAAAAATATCGCCTTCATCAACATGATTAAAGCATGAGAAATCACCTTTATTCATGTCAAAAAACATTAACTCCTTCTCTTTATTATTGGAATAAGTACCATATACATCTATAGATTTAGATTTTAAAAGGCTGTACAAGGCTCCGCCAATCAAACCTGATGCACCAATAACATATGATTTATTCATAGATGACTAATCTTCTAACTCAATTATTACTCTACCATTTACGTGGCCAGTTTTCATATCAGAAATAGCATCATTTATATCTATTAATTTACAAACCTTTGTAACTTGTTTATTAATTTTTAATTGACTTGATTTTATTAGATTTGAAAACTTTGGAATATCTATAGTTGGTGAGGAAGAACCTCCTTCAGATCCTTTTATCACTTTACCAAAATGTAAAGGTAGCGTGTGAATAGTAAGCTTCTTATCATGTCTTGGGACTCCAACAAGAACCAGCCTGCCAGACTTGTTAATTAACTCATATCCTAACTGCATGATTTCAGGCACCCCAGTATTATCTATAAAAACATCAAGATTACTTTTAACTATAGATAAGATAGTTACCTTTATATCCTTAATAATAGACGAATTAATTATAAAATCTGCACCATGCTCTTTAGCTAATGCTAACCTTCCATCAAATTGATCAATAGCTATTATAGGATAAGCCCCTCTAAGTTTTGCCGCTTGAATCATGCTTAAACCAATACCACCTGATCCAAAAATAACAATAGACTCACCTATTTTCAAGTTAGCATCATTTTGCACCACACCAAAACCCGTAGTTAAAGCGCACCCCAAAAGAGGTGCTGTAACTAAATCAAAATCACTTTCTAGCTTAGTTAAACGATTCTCAGATACTACTGAATAATTATTAAAAGTAGTAACCCAGCCAGCATTCACCTGAGATCCTTTATAAGAGTAAAATGGAGTTGGACTTTCGATGCCTTCTCCTCTTCTCCAATGCAATACAACAGTATCACCCTCTTTGACACTTTTAACTCCATCTCCAATTTTGATCACAGTTCCTGAGCCTTCATGACCTAGTAAGTGAGGCAAATATTTATCTTCCCCCTTAACACCATCAATCTCTCCAATCTGAGAACCACATATACCACTAAAATGAACTTTTACCAAAACTTGGCCATAATATAATGACTTAGGTAAGGCGATCTCACCAACAGTTAATGGCATTTTTTGTTTAATAAGAATTGCAGCTTTTGAATATAAAGGTATTTTCATAATTACTCAAAATAAATAAAAGAATGATCTCCGTCATAATCAGTTTTTGAGAACCACCACTCCCACTCTTCTGGAGTACAGAATGACTCACAAGTTACTTGCCAATATAATAAATTTGCTTTTTCTACTTCATTTCTGTAAGACTCGACACAAATATATTTATGAATTTTTCCTACTCTTTGAAACTCTTTAAGAGCCCTTTCTAGGTCATAATTATGTAAATTATGAAGAGTATTTAAAGAAAAAATAAGATCAAAAGAATTGTCCTCAAATGGAAGTTTTGTAGCATTAGCTACCTGAATATGATCTTTTAATTCTTCCTTACAGTTGAGCACTGCGTATTCAGATACATCAATACCACTGATTTTTAATTCTGGAATAAGTAATTTCATTTCATATAGCAGAAATCCCTTACCACATCCTACATCTAATACAGAATCTCCAGCTTTTAAGTGATAATGATCAATTAATGCCTGGGCAACTGGTTGCCATCTTCCAGGTAAATATTTATAACCTCCATAACAAATTCTTCTATCGCCATCCCAGTAATCATATGCCCATTTCTTAGCTAAATTTGCGGCAATTGCCTTAGGGAATTCAGAATCATTAACTCTTGCTAGGTAATCTCTTGAGGTGCTATTATGAACTGAAGAAAGAAAATCTATATACATAATTAATTTATCCCTAAAAGTAATCTTTGAGCTTTCTTTAATTGCTCTATCTTTGACTGTTCTATATCTACTTCTGGATTAGAAAACAATCTTCTTTTTGCTGTTTCAGGCAAAAATTCGTTCATCATTATACAACACCACTTAACTTGAAACAAAGGAAACAATTTTTTAGCCCTTTCAATAATAATTTCTTTATTATCATAGAAATCAAAAGCTTTATTAGCAAATAATGTCATATGATCCATGGAAACTTTAATTTCTGGTTGAATGAAAAAATCTGCTAAAACCTTTGCAGGATCATCTCTTCCTGCATATTCAAAATCCAAAAAGAATAGCTTATCTTTTTTTAATAACGTATTGTGAAAACCAAAATCTGAGGGTGAAACACATAGTTCATTATTATTAATAATTGAATCAGCATGCAATCTTAGGTCTAACTTTAAATTACTCCAAACATGCTGTAGATCTTTCACAAATTTAATAACAGCTTTGCTATCTTCATTTTGCTTAATAGATAGATCTAAAATCAAGACTCTTTCATCAATTTGACTAATAGATTTATCCAAATCTAAAAAAGCATCTGATGCAAAATTTAGTCGCTTAGCCTTATCAAAATGACCACTTATATTAATTGAAGAAAGAAAACTTGCAGCTTTTAAAATATTATTTTCATTTAAGTCGCTTGACAAAAATGGCCTTCCTTCAATAAATTCATAAATTCCTAGATTATATAAATCTGATTTTATAAGTGGTTTTGGGACATTTATATCTCCAATCTCTTGGGCATACTTCAAAAAATTGTACTCATTATTAAGCTTTGCTCGTTGGTCTTGCAATGAGGAGAAATAAAATTTAGCTAAGTATTTTTTTTTACAAGTAACAACAAGATAGGTTCTATTGTTTTTACCTAGTCCAATTGGCTTAATAGAAAAGTCTATTAAATCAACCTTTAAATTAATTAATAGATTTTGTATTTTAAGGTTATCGTCCAAAGTAGTCATCACTCACAACTTCTTGAATATTTTCCCAACTAGAACACATTTGCCCATCATTAAAATTCTTATTATTGAGGTATGGATCAAAAAGAATTTTTTTTGTTTTAGCAGGAAAGTCACTTAATGCAAAAATTTCAGGCAAGTCATCAATAAAATAATCACATGATTGCTGATTAATTCTAACTATTTTTTTTTGTTGAGTTGGTTCAAAAAAAATATTCTTTTCTGCAACTAAATTTATATTTTTACTAGTCAAAAATTTTGCTATAAAATCTCTTGCCGAATCATGTAGGTTATATTTATATCCTAAATATGGATATAAAGTTTTATGACTAATAATTGAAACTTCGATACTATTTTTTCTTGTAAAGTGAAGAAAATTAATAAAACCAGAATAAACATCTGCATCCAACATTCTCTTACCATATACATAACCTTGTAATTCTGTCCAAATTTCATTTTCTCCCATATCTCTCAAGTAATCTCTAACTGAGATTTTGGAAATAGGTAAATTACTTTTTATTAGTGATCTTTCTAGAGCTACTTTATGAAACACTTTGTCATAACTTACTATCGTGTTATCAAAATCAATACCAATTTTCATTCTTTATTTCTTTTTTGATAAGTTTTAAATGTCTTATTAAATATACTTAAAGCATCTATACCATTTAATTCTCTTGCATATTGTTGACTTCCAACTTCATGCATAAACTCATCTTTCGTTCCAAAACTCAAGACTTTAGTTCTATATAAATCATCCTCTAAGGCTCTCCATTCTGATATAGCCCCGAATAAACCACCTATAGAGCTATGCTCTTCTATCACTGAAATTACATCAAATAATGAAAATAACCTCTTAAGTGATTTTTTATCTAGAGGCTTGATAGTATGAAACCCTTCTACACAAGTTGATACTCCTTTACTTTCTAATAAATCTGCAGCCTTCATAACTTCAGACATTATTGTTCCTGTACCAATAAGACAAACTTTATCTCCATACTTATAGTTAGTTGATTTACCAATCCTTAGTGGAGTTAGTTCTTTTGTTAAGATTTCTTCACCTTTTTTACCTATTCTTATGTACACAGGTGAATCAAGCTTTAAGGCTTCATTTAGACATTTTTTTAACTCTACTGAATCTGATGGGGCTAGAATAGTAATATTAGGTAAGGCTCTAAAAATAGCAAAATCTTCCAAAGAGTGATGCGTAGGCCCTAAACTTGCATAAGATAATCCAGATCCTGTTCCCACAATAATTACAGGTACATTATGATAACAAGCATCAACTCTAATCTGCTCAAAGCATCTTGTGGTTGTGAAAGGTGTAATTGTGTAAATTATAGGCTTTAGTCCAGACATAGCTAGCCCAGCAGCAACTCCCATCATATTAGCTTCAGCTATTCCACAATTTAAAAAATTACTAGTTGGAATACTTTTAAAATCATCAAAGAGTCTATTACCAATATCACCAGATAACAAAACTAACTTTGGAGAAGTTTTAGCCAGTCTAGTAATTTCCTTAGCAAATGCATTCCTCATAATTCGACATTTAATTCATGAAATGCTAATTCTACCTCTTCTTTATTAGGAATTCTATAATGCCAATTATTATCATCTTCCATAAAAGATACGCCTTTGCCCTTAATAGTATTAAGCATTATTGCATTAGGGACACCAGTAATTGGCTTTTCTTCCAAAACATTTAGTATTTCTTGCATATTATTTCCTTCGATCTCATAAGTATTCCAGCCAAATGCATGCCATTTTTCTCTAAGTGAAGTTGAGCCAACAAGATCAGCACTTCTATCTGTTGCTTGCCATTTATTTGCATCAACAAAAATAGTTAAATTCTCTACTTTTTGAGCAACAGCCATTGTTGCTGCTTCCCAAATAGATCCTTCATTGCACTCCCCATCTCCCAATAGAACATAGACATTAAAGCTATTTCCACTTATCATAGATGATAGTGCCATTCCAAGTCCAATCGGAAGACCATGTCCAAGAGAACCGGTAGCGGCCTCAATACCTGGTAAGTAATCTGGTGTTGGAGGGTGCTCTGCAAATATACTTCCATCTTCACCATAATCACTTAATAATTTGTCTGAATAAAAGCCTTTCATTGCTAATATTTGGAATAAAGCTGCCGCACCATGTCCCTTGCTAAGAATAAATCTATCGCGAGTTGGGGACCTATATTTTTTTGGATTGATACTTAACTTTGAAAAATATAAAGCCACTAAAATATCTACACATGACAAACATGATCCTAAATGAGGCGTACCTGTTTTATGAGAATTTAAAATAATCCTAGATCTGGCGATTGAAGCAATCTCTTGAAGTTTACTGGTTTTCAAACTCTTCCTCTTTAATGAAAAATTATGATGATTATTTACTTCTTATGCTTATAATCCATTGGCATAGATTTTAAGATTGATAAGTTTTGATCAATCCAAGATAATGTTTGATTTAAACCAATATCTAAATTTATATTATCAATCCAACCAAAATTATTTCGAAGCTTATCGCTATTAAGAAGGTAAGATTGATCTTTTCCTAGCCTTTCATTGCTAACTTCAACTATATCATTAAACTCTACATTTGCTATATTACAAATCTTTTGAACTAACGATTTAATAGAAATAGTTTGATTAGTAGAGATATGATAGGTTTCACCAGTATTGCCCTGAAGTGCAACATTATAAGTTGCAGAAGAAACATCTTCCATATGAATAAATGAACGAACTGAAACACCCCCTCCATGAAGACTTAATTTGTGACCTAATCTTGCAGAAAGCATAGTTCTTGGAATAATTCGATAAAGCTGTTGCCCTGGTCCATAAACATTTGCAGCACGAGTGAAAACTACTGGAAATCCATAAGCTTTATAGAAACTTAATAAATGTAAATCACAAGCAGCTCTAGAAACTGCATAAGGCGTACTTGGTGAAAAATTATAATTTTCCTTAAGCCAGCCTTCATCTGAACTTCCATATGCCTCTGGTGTACTAATGTGTACATATTTTTTGATAGAGTCAATCTTTCTTAGTACATCATGTAATTTCACTTGAGATACAACATTAGTTTGATACCAGTGTTCTGGTGTTAACCAACTTTCAGCAACCATTCCTTGTGCTGCAAAATTAACAACATACTGAGGCTTTCTAGAATTTATAAGTTCTTTTATTTCATTGAGATTTGAATTAAGATCTAACTGAACAAATTCAAAATTAGTATCTAAATCGTCAGCCCACTTGTAAGGTAAAAAAACTTCATTTGGCTCTTCGGAACGACTGATTCCACAAACATTATGTCCTTTTTCAAGAAGGTACTTTGTAAAGTACGCACCAGAAAAAGAGTTACTACCAATTACAAGGAAATTATTTTTCATTTTTAAAGTTTAAGGTTAATTTTGTACTTATTAATTAAAAAAAATATTTTGTTTATAAAATAGAATTTATATCTTCTAGATGCATTTTACATCCAAATTAATGTTGCCAAATATTTTGATAAATAATAAAAAAGCTAATCATTCATAGTTATAAAAGCATCTAGTATCCACTAGGATTCATAGATTGCCATCGCCAAGTGTCCTCACACATCTCATTCAATTTAAATTTAGCCTTCCACCCGAGTGCCTCTAAAGCATAACTTGGATCAGCGTAGCAAATTGAAATATCCCCTGCCCTTCTGGCGACAATCTGATGAGGAATCTTTTTACCAGAAGCTCTTTCAAATGCCTTAATCATATCTAATACTGAATATCCCTTTCCTGAGCCTAAGTTAGCAGTCAATAATTGAGGTTTATTTTTCAAAACTTGTAAAGCTTTTAAATGTCCCTTTGCAAGATCAACAACATGAATATAATCTCGCACACCTGTGCCATCTGGTGTTTTGTAATCACCTCCAAAAATATGAACTTTTTCTAAATTACCAACAGCTACTTGAGAAATATATGGCATTAAATTGTTTGGGATATTATTAGAATCCTCACCTATAAGTCCACTCTTATGAGCTCCCACAGGATTGAAATATCTAAGAAGTCCAATACTCCAAGAATTTTCAGAAATAAAAACATCTCTTAATAAATCCTCAATCATAAGCTTTGATCTTCCATAAGGATTAGTTGCTGACAATGGAAAATCTTCTTTGATAGGAACTTTATGTGGATTACCATAAACAGTAGCTGAGGAACTAAAAACTAAAGTTCGACAATTCTGCTCTTTCATTACTTCCATTATTGCTATAGCCCCACCTACATTTGAGCTATAGTATTCAATCGGCATTGAAATTGAAGCCCCAACAGCCTTTAAACCAGCAAAATGAATCACTCCATCAAAATTATACTGTTTAAAAATACTCCTCATTGCCTCTTGATTTCTTACATCTTCCTTATGAAAAGAAATTTTACAACTATACAAATTTTCTATACGCTTAAGTGACTCTATAGATGAATTACAGAGGTTATCAACTACTACAACCTGATATCCAGCTTTAATTAGCTCGATACAAGTATGTGAGCCTATATATCCTGAACCCCCTGTAACTAATATTTTCATTTACTTTTTTTATATAAGATATCCAAAACATCACATTGTGGTTTAAACAAAGGAACAGCTTCTATTAAAAGTTCACGTAACTTTAGATAATTATTTTCATTAATTGCAACTCTTAATGCATCCAAAATAGGCTCTAGCTTGATCCAATCCAGCATCTCTTCTTGAGCACGCAATATTCTAGGATTATCAGTTTCACTTGTATTCTTTCCAATCAACAGCTCCTCGAATAGCTTTTCACCCGGCCTAAGTCCAGTGTATTTAATTTCAATATCACCTTCAGGATTTAAATCACTTTTTATCTCTAAGCCACTTAGCTTAATCATTTTTTTAGCTAAATCATCAATTTTAACCTGCTCACCCATATCTAATACAAAAACATCACCACCGTTGCCCATTGAACCTGCTTGAATTACTAATTCAACCGCCTCAGTTATTGTCATAAAATAGCGAATTATATTAGGATCTGTTACAGTAATGGGGCCACCGTTTTTAATTTGTTTTTTGAATAATGGAATCACTGAACCACTAGAACCCAGTACATTTCCAAAGCGAACTATTGAAAATAATGTATTGTGATTTTCTATTGATAAGGCTTGTAATATCAACTCTGCAAAACGCTTAGTTGCGCCCATAGTATTTGTTGGACGAACTGCTTTATCTGTTGATATTAATACAAAGGTTTCTACTCCTTTATTAATAGCAGCTTGAGCACAATTTAATGTACCAAATACATTGTTATCTATTCCTTCATTATTGTTATATTCAACCATTGGTACATGTTTATAAGCAGCAGCATGATAGATGGTATTAACACCAAAATGATTAAAAATATATTCAAGTCGTGCTTTATTATTAACACTCCCAAGTATTGGATAAATAGTCGTATTATTTATTACGCTAGTTAATAACTCATTTTCAATTTCATATAACGCTAACTCACTCATTTCATAAAGAATTAGTGTCTTAGGCTTTAAGACTTTAATTTGGCGACAGAGCTCTGATCCAATTGATCCTCCAGCTCCTGAAACCATTACAACTTTATTGGTAATATTTTTACCTAATAATTCTTTATTAGATTTAACTACATCACGACCTAGCAAATCATCCATACTAACTTCACGCAAATCACTAATACTTATCTTTCCCTTTGCCAATTCTGATACTCCTGGAAGCATTCTCACAGCAACAGAATATGGTTCTAATGCATTAATAATAGAAACTCGCTTGCTTCGGGAAGCTGAAGGGATAGCAAGCAGTATTTCATCAACTTGAAGTTTCTCAATTATGGTAATAATATCATTAGCTGAATAAATATTTAGGCCCCTAATATTTTTACCATGAAGCTCTTTAGCATCATCAATAAAACCAACGGGGTTAAACTCAGAAGAGTGCTCTAATGCAGATGATAACTGAATTCCAGCATCTCCAGCTCCATAAACTAATGCTCGCTTCTGATTATTTTTATTCTGGGCATTAAACACAGCCAATTTAAAGTTACCACTAAGCATAGCATGGGCAAAAATTCTCAGACTACCAATTAATAATATAGATAGAATCCAATTAATTAATATAACAGATCGAGGAAGACCATCTACAGATGACATCAAACTAATTATTCCCCATATTAGGGCATATAAAGATGCTGCCTGAACCACAGACCATAGAGCCTTAAAGTCAATATAGCGAATAATAGCCCGATATAAACCAAATTGAATAAAAACTGGAATTGCTATAATAGGAGCACCATATATTATTAAAGTTAAGCCTCCATTAGGAACATACCATAATCCAAGGCGAAGTGAAAAAGAAACAAGCAATACAAGAATAATAAATATTGCATCACAGAATGACATAATTATTTGTTTTTTGAATCTTGATAAATTTATAATTTTTTTAAACATTTATTGAACTTTTTTTTAAACCTTAATCTAACGAGTAATCAAAATATTAATGATTTACTCCAATACGCTTAATAACTTTAAAAAATGTCATCCCTAATATTTTAATATCAAACCAAAATGATTTTCGAAACAAATACTCTTCATCAAAATAAACCTTATCTACTATTGTTAATTGATCTCTACCATTCACTTGGGCCCAACCCGTTATTCCAGGAATTAAACTATCCACCCCTTTTTCAGTCCGCAAGGCAATCAAATTATCCTGATTAAACAGTGCAGGTCGAGGCCCAACAAAACTCATATCACCTTTTAAAACAGAAATTATCTGGGGCAATTCATCCAAACTAGTTGAACGTAAAAAACTCCCAATAGGTGATAAATAAGTTTCAGGATCATCTAGCAAATGACTTGCTAATGATGGAGTCTCTATTATCATTGTTCTAAATTTAGGCATTCGAAAAATTTTATTATTAACACCGATCCTATCTGACCAAAAAATTATTGGGCCTTTTGAAGTAAGTTTAGTAGCAACGGCAATTATCATCATTGGAATAATTAAAGCTATAAACAAAATAATACTGAAGAATAAATCAAAAAGACGTTTCATTCATTTCCTTAAATTTTCTTTTAGGGACAAATCCTAATGATTTTAACTTTTTTGAAGAATAGCATTGATCTCCCAATAGTTTATCAATTTTATATCGAATTCGTGGGCTTATTAATGCAAGCGATAAAAATACAAACTTTGGTACACTCCATTTTAAAGGTCGCTTTCCAGCAACCTCACGCATGATATTAAAGATATCGCGAGATGAGTATGACTCTCCATCTGTTGCAATGTATATTTCCCCATTAGAATGATCGCTTTCTGATATGAATAAAATCGCACTAACTAAGTCATCAACATGGATCATAGATCTTATATTTCCAGTCTCGGGCAAGGGTGGGAAAAAACCTTTTCTTATGCCTGTTAACATTAATTTTAAATTACCCTTCATATTTGGACCATAAACCAATGCAGGCCTGATAATAGAAATATTCATATCTGATTTTTTTCCAATTTTTAAAAGCTGTATCTCAGCCTCTCGTTTAGTTTTTCCATAAACTCCTTCAGGTTCAAACTGATCACTTTCATCTGCACAACAACTAAAAATTGGATTTCCGCCGGCCTTAGTGCTACTTATAAAAATGAAAGACTTTACGCCACTATCAGCAGCAGCTTGAGCCAAATCAATCGAAGCAGTAACATTAACATCATAATAAAGCTGAGTAGACGTTAAGGGGTTTTTTACATCATGCGCTAAACCTGCAAGATGAATAACAGTATCTATAGAATCTAAGGCGTAGTGAGGAATTTTATCTACACCTAAGTTACAGATAAATGTTGTATATTGATTATTTTTCTTTCTTGCAATGACTGAAATATCACTTTGATATGTGCTCAATAATGCAAGCAAATACTTGCCTACAAATCCACTCTCGCCCGTAATTAGATATTTTTTCATATATTAAATATTTATATAGCCTTAGTATAAGTATTTAGAGTAATAATGCAGAAGTTACAATAAATTTATTACTGATTATTTAACTACTTTACAAAAAAGTCCATCAGGTACCTCTCTAACTTCAATATGTGAAAAATTTATAGACTGTAATAACTTTATCATTTCATTTTTTGTTAGCCTAAAATTTATTGGAGCATATAACCTATCTAGTAAATCTAAAATTATGTCATTAGGCTTTAATCCCCACCATAAAGGAAATTTTTTATACATTTTCTTACTACCTAGTAACTTTAAAACTTGGGCGGGGTAGGAAAAAAATAAAAGAATAAAAGGCGTCATTAAGTAACAGAAAAATTTGATAGTGGCATAACTTTTTTTTTGAAATAACTTTAATAAAATTGTTTCAATAAAAATACCAAATTTCTTAAAAAGATTTTTATGTTTAATGTAATTATAAAAAATTAAAACTCCGTCTTTTTTTAAAACCTTTTTTGCTTCTTCAATAGATAATTTAAGATTTGGAGTGTGATGAAATACACCATAACTGTAGATAACATCAAATGATGATTTTTTAAAAGGCAAAATTAAACAATCACATCTACAAAAATTAACTCCTTGAAATTTATCTAATTTAGAAAGCTGAAAAATATTTTCTCCAATATCTAATAAATAAGTATTTTTTATTTTATAATTATTCTGTAAATAATTTACATCAATGCCTTCGCCACATCCTATTTCAAGATAATTATCAATACTATCTTCAATTGGATACTCTATTAATACTTTTTCTATGTGGGTATCTTCAGCAATATGTTTAATTTTATTTTTTTTATGATTATTTTTACCCCATAAATTAATTGTTTTTTCATAATGAAAGTCATTAATTAATTCTTTTTCATTAATTAAATTAATAAAGTTCTTTTTAACTTTCCCTTGAAATTCTTCTTTTAATAATTTCATAATAATCGTTTAGGCTAATGCTCTATTTAATAAATCTTCATAAATCTTCATGTGTTTTTGAACTACTTTGTTTATATCAAAAATTTCTTCTGCTCGAATCCTACCAGCATTTCCCATTTTCCTACATAAAATAGGATGGTCTAACAAAAAACTAATCTTTTTTGCCAGCTCTACGTAATCTTGAACAGGCACAATAACACCAGTAATGTCTTTATCAATTGCATCTCGACAACCTGGCACATCAGTTGTAACTATTGGACGACCACAAGCAGCAGCTTCAATTAGTATTTTTGGAAATCCCTCTCGATATGAGGGCAATACAACGATAGTTGATAATGAAATTACTATCTCCATATCCTCTCTATGGCCCCATA
>Ga0209482_1000784_pt1 | contig 25449 bp, 29 predicted proteins | sample CoawatmetaG10DNA_FD_187512 | JGI IMG/M metagenome (GOLD analysis project Ga0209482, IMG submission 187512) | Marine microbial communities from the West Antarctic Peninsula - Coastal water metaG104-DNA (SPAdes) (version 2) | ecosystem: Environmental > Aquatic > Marine > Coastal ...
TTTTGATAGTTATATAAATAATTTTACAGGTAATTTATATATTAAAAATTTAGCTGACAATAAAGATATTATATTTCAAAATGATGATGGTGCTGGTGGTGTTGCTACGTATTTAACTTTAGACGGTAGCACCACGCACGCTTATTTTTCAAATCCAGGAAACGTCGGGATTAAGACAACTAATCCTGGTTCTACGCTGCAAGTTGGTGATTTAGCAAATACGTCAAGTGTAAAAAATGATATATTTCTTACAGGCGATACAGTAAATACAAATAATTATTACGCAAGGTTAATATTCGGTAATTCAACACAATCGGGTGGTTCAACTACAAGTATTAGGGCTGAAAGATCAGATGGAAGTAATTTTGCTACTTCATTAACATTTTACACTAATCCAACTACAAGCGCGGGTAATGGTAGTGAAAGAATGCGTATTGATTCAGCTGGAGCAATAAAATTTAACGCTTACGGCGCAGGTTATTTAAAATCAGATGCTTCAGGTAATATTACAGCCGCAGGCGCGAGCCAGGTAGGTCCTTTCTTACCACTAGCTGGTGGCACAATGTTAGGTGATATTCAATTTAACGAACACTCTGCTAAGTTTAATCAGTCTGGAGTTAGATCTTGGGAGATAGTAGCTAGTAGTGGAAAATTAAATATACTCTCTGGTGATAGTGCTGGTGTAGTTAGTATAAGTTCTGGTTTAGAAGTAGAAGATAACGTAACTGTCATAGGTGATGTTACGGCAGACCAAGTTCTTACAACTAACAATAGTAATGGACAAAACATTAGAATAGGTGATGATGTCTGGATTGGGGATATTAATGTTGCTGATACATTTAGAGTTCAAGGAAACGTAAATCCTAATAATGGATATATAACATTTGGTAACTCAAGCAATACTGCTTTAGGTAGAGCTGGAACAGGCCCTTTAATTTGGGGTGGAGACTTTGAAGTAACAGGTACTTCACTTTTAGACGGAGCTGTAACTATTAGTAATAATTTAGATATAACCGCAAGTGGTGTTATTAGGATGGCTGGCACAGAGGTTATATCTGCTGCTAGATTTGTAAGCTCTACAAAAGCAACTTCAACTTCAGCTACAATAGGTACAGACAATAACGCAACTTTAACAACTAAAGGCTATGTTGATGGTCTTGTAACAGGTGTTCCAGTATACAAAGGAACATGGGACGCAAGAGATAATGCTGAAAGAGGTAGCGGATCTGACGGTGGTGCTCCAGACTTAAGATTAGTAGCTAATAAAATATTAGGCAATTATTACATAGTTGACACAGCAGGTAGCGCAACGCCAAATGGCGCAGGTACAGAACCTAGTTCATGGAACGTTGGTGATTGGTGTATATTCTCAGATGTAACACCAGGGGTTGGAACAGATCTATGGCAAAAAATAGATAACTCATCTGTTATATCAGGTGCTGGTACAGGACTATCTTTAACTAAATGGGAAGGAATTTTAGGTGCGCCTTCAGAAACTTTAACTGATAGTCTTTTAACTGACACAGGAACGCTTGGCTATACTACTTCTAATAGTGAATTATTTCAACTTAAAGGAACTACTGCTTCAGGGTTTGCTGAGGTTGATATAGCAAACAATGTAGATGATAAAATTACTATAGGATCTATTGGTTCTACGTATACTTCAGCTGATTGGACCGGTTCTACTTATATATACAATACCGGCACAAATAAAAAGATGTATATAAAGTCTATAGGTAATATGCAGTTTTTTACTGGTGGTTACTCTGTGGCTAGTAATATAAGAATGACTATTCTTGCTTCAAACGGCAATGTAGGTATTGGAGATAACAACCCTGCTTCTAAGTTAACCGTAAATGGTGATATAAAAATTAAAGCAGCCGTAATAGGTAATCAACAAAATACAACTGTAGATATAGGAACTGAAGTAGTAGCTGAAGTATCTACGGCATCATTTACAGCGGCTTTCTTTGATTTTGTTATTAAGAAAGGACTTAATGTAAGATCAGGTACAGTATACGCTTGTCACAACGGGGATACAACTCCTTTAATACAATTTACAGAAACATCCACTCAAGATTTAGGCGATACATCCGATGTAGTTTTAAGCGTAGTTTTTGGTGGTGGAGCTATGCAATTAAAAGCAACAGTTACTTCAAATGGCTGGAGTGTTAAATCATTAATAAGAGCAATATAATATGGGATTTTTTAGAGGACCAAATATAGTAACAGACGAATTAAAATTCGCGTTAGACGCAGGTAGTACTAGAAGTTATGCAGGTTCAGGCACTACGGCTTATAATATAATAAATAATACTTCTGGTACTTTAGTTAACGGTGTTGGTTTTAGTACATCTAATGGAGGTTATTTTGATTTTGATGGTACTGATGATTATATTAGTAATTTTTCAAACACTGGAATAACTCATGGTACCAGTAATTTTAGCTATTCTTTTTGGTTAAATTTGCAAGGGAAAGGGGCTTTAGATACTATACTTGAAAATGGTTCATGGACTAGTTGTTTATTAATAAGATACTCTGGTCAAAACACACCCGGAGTGGAAATTTATTCAATGAGTACTTATATTGGAAAATTTGCTTTTGACCCTGCTTTAAGTACTTGGAACAATATAATGTTTATAAGAAGTGGAAATTTTATAAATTTTTATATTAATGGCGTTTATCAATCCCGGCTTGGGTTTAACAAGAATATAATTCCAACTGCTAATATTTTTATAGGGACATCACAGCACTCCGTTAGCCAAACTTTCAATGGTTATATTGCTACAGCTCACATATATACTAAAGCTTTATCGGCAACAGAAATACAACAAAATTATAACGCACAAAAATCAAGATTCGGATTATGATAACATACATTACAATAGAAATGACTGAAATAGCATTGGTTGATTTTAATCAAGTGCTAGAAACATCAGAAGAAACACTTAGACTATCAGTTGATGGTTTAGAAACAGTATTAAAATGGGAAGGTGCAGAGCCTTCATTTGTATCAACATTAAGTTCATACGAAGGACCATATACTCACGAAGAGATTTTAGTAATAATGGCTACTCCAGAGTGGACTAACCCAGCACCAATACCACCAGAATAATATGGGAACGTTCGGAGGACCAGATATAGTAACAGACGGATTAGTATTTGCAGTAGATGCAGGTAGCGCAAGAAGTTATCCAGGATCAGGAAGTACTTGGTATGATTTAAGCGGTAATGGTTTAGATATGGATATGGTAGGTACGGTAACCTGGAACTCAGCAGGGTATTTTACAGGATGGGCTACGGCTAATTATTTTAACTGCTCAACTGGATCGCAGCAATTTTTACCTATCGGTAATCAAGCTAGAACAATAATAACAGTTGTTGAAGTTGGTACGGTAAGTGGATATCAGCACATAGTTCATTATGGATTAAATACTACAAATCAAGCATATGGACTTGCACTTCTTAACGGAGGACTGTCAGATCATAGATGGGGAACAAGTAACAATGGTACTGTTGGTGTTTCTGCTTCAAATGGTGTAGTAATGCTTTCAACTAGACATGCAACAAACACTGGTGCGCGCCTTGGAATTGATACATCATACGAAGATAGAAGTACAATAATTGGAGCCAATACAAGTAATAGCGGTCAATTCAGAATAGGATCTAGAATATATGATGGAGAAGGTTGGATGTCTAATGGTAAAATTTTTAGGGTATTAATTTACAATAGAGTACTAACTGATGCAGAAATTGAACAAAATTACAATGCTTTAAAAAGCAGATTTGGATTATAAAATAATAACGTAAAAAATAGATTTATATAATGTACACAGGACCACATATAGTAGAAGACGGATTAGTATTTGCAATTGACGCAGGTAGCACTAGATCTTATCCAGGAAGTGGTACTACAGTAACAAGCTTAGTAGGATCAGCAACGGGTGCATTAAACAACGGTGTTGGGTTCACTAGTGCTTCTGGTGGAGGTTTTACTTTTGATGGAACTGATGACAATATATCAATTGGCACTTCGCTTTTAAATGTTAATGCGTTTACTGTAGAAGCTATAGTAAATATCACAAGTACTGGTAACACTAATAAGACAATATTTTCTTCAGGAAATGCATCTAACTCTGGAATATGGTTGTTAAAGCATAGGTCAGGATTAGGTAATAGTCTTATAATGCACGGGTATGATGGTGTTAATCCAAGAATTAATGTTACAGGTGGTGTAGTACCAGATGCTATAAATACATATGTGGCAATAGTATATAACGGGACTTCTTATCAATTATATATGAATGGCGTAACAAGTGGAAATGCTGTGACAGACAATAATATTGCAGCTAGTTCAACTAATCTTATTGCTTCATTAAACAATGGTTCATTTGCACCTGGAACTATTTACGCATTAAGGGTTTACAATAAAGGGCTTACCGCTACTGAAGTATTACAAAATTATAATGCACAAGAATCAAGATTTTTATAACTAAAAATAACCTGGAAAATGAAGGGTAAAAAATATGGCGAACGAATTTAAAATAAGAAAAGGCCTCATAGTAGAAGGGGCAACTAGTGGAACTGTAGTTGATGTTCAGGGATCTTTAGGTCAACTGTTTTCAGTTACAGATAATCTTACTGGTGAAATATTCGCGGTAGCCGATATATCAGGTGTACCGATAATGACAGTTAATTCAAGTGGTGTATCATATTTTGATGGTAAAGTCGGTATCGGAACGACTAGTCCTGATGCTAAATTAACTATATCAAAAACAAGTTTTTCAACCACTTTTACATCTGCTGATTCATATATTAGAATTGGTAAAGGAGAAAATGGACAAAATGGTTATCAATTTATAGGTTTTGGATATAACAACGGAGCTGCAGACCAAGTACCTGCATATATAGGTTTTCAACAAACTGGAACTCCTGGCAATTATACTAAAGGAGCATTAGTTTTTGGAACAAGAAATGTAACCACTAATACAGCTCCTACAGAAAGAATGCGTATAGATGGTGCTGGAGCACTTAAATTAAATGCTTATGACGGTACAAACAATACAGGTAGTCCAACATATATATTAGGTACAGATTCCTCAGGTAATGTAGTTAAAGTATTAGGTGGTGATATACCTGGTGGTGGCGGAACAGTTACTGGAAATGGCGCAAATGGCGAAATTGCTTTTTGGACTTCATCGTCAGTTTTAGATGGAGATAGTCTTTTCAAATGGAATGCAAGTAATAATAGACTAGGCGTAGGAGTTGCCACTCCCTTAGATAGGTTGCATGTAAACGTAGGTACTGATCAGAACATAGCTTTTAATTCAATAAATTCTCTTGCTAGAATATCAAGTTACAATGATGCTCAAACGCTTTCTAAACCTTTACAAATAAACGGATCAGATCTAAGGTTTTTAACTGGAAGCTCAGAAAAAATGCGTATTACACCTTCCGGTCAAATTGGAATTGGAGGAATACCACAAACTACTCTTGCCTCCGAAATAACTGTAGAAATTGGCGCGAGTGGAATAATATATTCAGAAAGAGACGCGAGTCAATATAACTCAGTAAGCATAGGATCAAATTGGTATTATGACAGCACAAATTCTAGGGTTGAATATAAGAACGCTGTGGTTCCTGGTGCTACTAATTATTTACAATACCAAGGAGAGCATATTTTTAGAACAGCAGTCGCTCCCTCAGCAGCTAACGATCCAATAACGTGGAATGATAGAATGGTTATTGAAAACGGCGGTGATGTTGGTATTGGAATAACTGGTCCTGGCGCTCGGTTAGATGTTTTTGGTCCAGATTTATCTACAGGTACTATTAAATGGCAGAACGCTGGTAGCAGAAGAGCTGGTTATTTATATAGCGACTCAGGAGGTATTGCTATATTTGATACCAATTTAAGTGAAGCTGGAATTTATATGATGTCTAATACTCGTATAGATTTTAGAGTTAATGGTTCAGAAAGAATGCGTATTACTTCAGCTGGAGGAATATCATTTGGATCTACAGGAACTGCTTACGGAACTTCAGGTCAGGTATTAACTTCTGCTGGAAACGCAAGTCCAACCTGGCAAAATAACGGAAGTGGCGACATATCTGGATCTGGAACAGCTGGATATGTTACTAAGTTCACTGGCACCAAAACAATAGGCAACGGACCAATGGTGTTTAATAGTAATAATTTTGAGTTACTACAAACTGGAGTGTTTAATAATTCAGTTCACAGCTTGTACAATGGTACTAGCTCTGGAGGCACTGGAACAACAGTTGTACAATATATAAAAATATTTGACAAAGTTGGTAATGCTAATCAACAGTACCTTCATTTTGAACTTGTATCTTTTAATGGTTCTGAATATTCCGCAGAAGTTAAAGTAATTGTACCAGCTTATTCAGGTTTTTCAAGTTCTTACGGAACTATGGACGATGGTATGGGTGTGCAGGTTGAAATAACATACGGTGGATTATCAGTACAAACAAGTTCTATTCTTTCTATAATAGAAGTTGCAGATCTTTCTTCAACAAGTAGCGGTACAGAATTATATTTAAAAATACAACCAGCTGCCGCTAGTACTGCAATAAACGTAAGAGATTATGGTGATTGTACGCAGAGAGTTTTAATTAATCAAACTTGGAGTACTACAGCCCCTTCGTATCAACACAGGGAATTTACTTTCAACGTAGCTGCCACTAATATAAATCAAGTTTTATCAATACACAGAGATCAAAAAATAGGTATCGGAACGACTAGTCCTGGAGCTAAACTTGAAGTAGCCGGTGGAAATGGAGCTGTTGGAGGAACCGGTTTAGTATATTTTAACAATTCAGATGACGCTGCGTCTTTGGTTATTAACAACGCAGGTACTTCATCTCAAAATGATAGAGGCGTATTTGACGCGCGAATAGGAGGTAGTTCTGTATTTAAAATAAATAACAGCGGCAACGTTGGTATTGGAACGACTAGTCCTGGAACAAAATTAGCTTTTGGGGGCTTTGGTTCAATATGGGTAAATAATGATTCAACAAATCCTTTCGGTATGGATACTGTTGGAGGAGAATTAAGATTATTTGTTGGTACAGGCGCTGACTCTTACCAGATGAAATTTGGTAAATATAGTGGTACAACTTTTACTCCACATATGACAATTGGTGATGATGCTTCTAGGCCAAGCTTTGTTGGCATCGGGACCACTAGTCCTAATGCTAAATTAACTTTATTTAATCCAACAGAAGATGTTTCTATTAATGTTAATACTGGAACAGGTGGTTCTTATCCTAAAAAAACAGGTATATCTTTTGGCGCAACATCTACAAGTTTAGGTGGAGATGCTGAATTTACAGGAGGTGCAGGAATACAAGCAGTTAATACTGCCGCAAGTGGAAATCCAACAAATTTAACTTTTTGGACTAATAGTGCTGGTACTCCTGCCGAAAGAATGCAAATTACTACTGTGGGTGAACTTCAAGTAACTGGTAACGGTGTAATAAGAAATGAGCATAGTAGCGCAAACTATTCCTATTGGCAACAAACGGCATCAGACGCAAGATTATTTACTCAATATGCACAACCTTTATATTTTGGAACAAACGCCTCAACAAAAATGACTATCTTATCTGGTGGTAACGTTGGTATTGGAACGACTGGGCCTGATGGAACACTTGAAATTGTACAACCCTCAGGTAACGGAAGCGCAGGCATACCTACACTTATGGTAACTAATGATGCAAATGGAGCATCTGGTTACACATGGCAAAGTTGGCGTTATGTAGAATCTAACACAAGTTTCAGATTAGATTTAAAACAAAGAGTAACTGGAGGAGTTGTTCAATATTCTTTTAATATGGTTAACAATGGTGTTGGCTTTGATGATGTTTTAGTATTAGACAGAGGAAAAGTAGGAATCGGAACAACTTTTCCTGACGCTGAGTTAGAAGTAAGAGGCACAACAGTAATCAGCACTGTATCTGATGGTGTTAATTCAGTGCTTATAGGTTTAGCAGGTTCAAATAGAACTACTGTTCAGTTTGATACCGCGGATACTACTCATACAAATAGACAATGGGGATTAACAAATATTGCAGGAGACTTTTATGTAGGTAGACATGGATTAAATGTAATGACCATGAAAAACAACGGCAACGTTGGTATTGGAACAACAACTCCTTTAGCTAAACTTGACATACAAGGAACACAAGGTCAGTTATTCTCAGTTACAGATGATTTATCTGGTGAGATATTTGCAGTGGCAGATATATCAGGAGTTCCTATCATGTCAATTAACTCAAATGGAATTTCTACCTTTGCAGGTGATATTAAACTTGGACCATCCTCTAGTATTGTAACAGATGACCAACCAGCAGCTAGTACAGCTAGTGGAAGTGGAACAATAGTTAATTGGTCAGTTTCTGCAACAGTTACCGCTGGTCTAATGTATATACTTAAGTTTGATGGAACTTGGACAGCAACTGATGCAGATAGTGAGGTTAAATCTACAGGAATGGTAACTATAGCTTTAGGAACTAACGCAACTCAAGGCATGCTATTACAAGGTTTTTTCTATAAATCTGCTCACGGTTTTACAATAGGTCTTCCTTTGTACATATCTAATACAACTGGAGCTCTTACAAACACAAGACCTAATGGCACTAATGATTATGTTAGAATAGTAGGTTACGCAACAAGTACTAATTATATATACTTTGATCCAGATAAAACTTGGGTTCAAGTAGCTTAAAAAAAAAACTATGGCTTGGACTGATGGAAATGTTAATGGTGTAGCGAACAATAGAACTGTAACAGTTAATGGTGTCGCTAGGGTTAATGATATAAAATTTGTAAATAATGTAAACGGTGGTAATCTACTTGTTATACGCGGTGGTTCACTGTCAGGATCTCCTCAAGTTGTTTACACAAGCGTAGATCCATCTTCTAATATTGATGACGGTGATATAGTTTATGAAGACGCAAGTTTGAATTCTCCCTTTGATGGTGACGATATTTTTTTCTGGGCTGATCCATCATGCGGCAGTGAAGGAGCACAGGCTGATATAGATAATGACGGTGAATTAAGCAATAGACAATGCGTACCAGTATAAATAAATAAATAATAAACAATAAACAAATGGCAATTACTTACAAATGGGATATCCCACAAATGAACGCTCACATTCAAGCAGAGGGTGAAGACAATGTAATATACACAGTACATTACAGATACACTGGTTCTGAATTCGTACCAGATGGATCAGGGAGCACACCTCCAACAGGTAAAACTTATTCAAATACTGTTATTGGAACACAAAGCTATACTTACGTAGCTGGAGATCCTTTTGTACCTTACGAAAATACTGAAGCTTTTGAAGCTGTAGTTATTGGATGGCTAGAAGGATCGTTAGATGTACCCGCAATGCAAGCTAGCATAGCTGCTGTTATAACAAAAGAAATAACACCAGTAAACGAAGACTTGTATTTTACGTGGATGAATCCAGTACCACCGGTACCACCAGTAGAAGATTAGGTAAATATCACTTAAAACAAGTGATAATAAAGACTAAGCATATATCTGATATATTGGTTCGCCTCAGATATGTGTAAACAACAGTGAACCTTAAAACATTTTAAATATAAATAAAAATGGAAAAATTTTTAAACATTAATCTAGCTGGAACAATTACTCCAATTAGAATCGACAGCGTAGCTACAGTAGCATGCCCTACGCCGGCTGCTGATGCAATTACTATTGTTACAATCACTTACACAGGTGGTGGACAAGTTGTTCTTAGAACAGCAACTCCAACCGCTACTACAGGAACTATTGAAACAGCTGCTCAAGCTGCTACATTAGTAAGAGGATTCTGGGAGCAAATTGTTGCTGGAGCTGGAACACCTTGGAACATGCCAGTAATTCCTGCAATGGGACGTGCTTGGGATCAAACAGTTGGACCTGCAGCACCTGCAGTACCTGTTGTACCTCAAGGTCAAGGACCTGCTAACCCTGCATTAAGCGCTAAAGTTTCTGTTCAAATTACAGGAAGAGAACTAGTTGCTGGAGGAACTGATTTAGTACCTTTAGTATTTGTTAGTGCATTAGCTGCGTAATACCTTATTTTATTAACCATTAATTTTTAACCAATGACCTTTTTTTACCAGACTAGTTCGTGGAATAGTCAACCACAACCAACCGAGGAAACTATTAGTTTCTGGAAACATCTCTCAGAGAAAAAACACTGGAGAATAGTACAGTTACCAAATGGATTCTTTCAAACCGAGTACCAACAACCTGCAAAGGAAGATACTTGGATCGACGTAACCCGAAGAGAAGATATTAAACAAGCAGAACAAGCTATTGATTCATCAGTAGAACACTATGCTAAGAAAATAGAATTCTTGAAAGGACCAAAAGTCGTTAAAACCTTTAAGTAAATAAATTTAATTTAATCTAATCTAATTATGTCAGACAAACTTGTCAAAAATCTGAACTTCGGTAGCGATGCCAAAGCTAAGATATTTAAAGGGATAGATAAACTCACAAAAGCTGTTAGCTCCACATTAGGAGCTAGCGGCAAATGTGTTATCCTTGAAAATGAAAATGGTCAACCAGTTATAACCAAAGATGGTGTTACCGTTGCTAATTCAATAGTATTATATGATGCTGTTGAAAACATGGGAGCAACATTAATCAAAGAAGCCGCTAGAAAGACTGTAGAAGAAGCCGGAGACGGAACAACTACTGCGACAGTACTTGCTAGATCAATTCTAGTAGAAGCGAGCTCTAAAGATATTAATTCAAGAGAATTAAAAACAGGAATAAATTCTGCAGTAAAAAAAGTTATTAAACACTTAGAAGAAAATACTATAGAAGTAACAGGCGATATGATTGACCAAGTTGCTACTATATCTTCTAATAACGATGCTGAATTAGGTAAACTAATCGGTGGCGCTTTTAAAAGTGTAGATAGAACAGGTGTTGTAATGATGGAAGAATCAAAAGATATTGAATCTTCTGTTGAAGTTGTTGATGGTATGCAATATGATAAACCAATTAAGAGTTTACATTTCATAACTGATCAAGCAAAAGGTACAGCAGAACTAGACGATCCTTTAGTTTTAATTGTTGAATCACAGATTGATAGTGTAAGAAAAATACAAGGTATTTTAGAATATGCTATAAAGAATAATGAATCTTTATTTATTGTTGGAGATGTAGATCCTCAAGTGTTAGCTGCTTTAGCTATGAATAAAATGAAGGGAAATATTAAAACATGTATAGTAGACGCACCAACATATGGGTTTACTAAAAAAGAAAAGCTTAATGACTTGGCTTTAATGACTGGATCTACAGTTATTAACGAAGACTTAGGTGATGATATGGATTTAATAGATATTAGCCATTTAGGAAGATGTAAAAAAGTTGTTAGCGGTAAATATGATACTGTTATACAAATTGAAGAAACTCCTGAAGAAGTTAAAGAAATAATTAAAGATGTTAAGAAAAAGCTTCAAACTGAGAAGGTAGCAGGATTTGTTATAGCTCACGAAAAAAGACTTGCTCTGTTAGCAGCTAAGGTTGCTATAGTAAAAGTTGGTGCTAATTCTGAAATTGAATTAAAAGAAAAAAGAGATAGGGTTGAAGACGCTATCTGTGCTACAAAAGCCGCAATCAAAGAAGGTATTGTATCTGGTGGAGGAATTGCTCTACTAAATGCATCTTCATCTATTAAAGCAGAGTCTGAAGCTGAGCAAGTGCTTCTAGACGCAATTAAAGCTCCTTTTAAGACAATATTAGATAATGCTGGTATATTAGACTATACAGCACCTAAAATTCAAGGAGAAGGATTAGATGTGGTTACGGGAAATATGGTAAACATGATTGATGATGGTATTATAGATCCATTATTAGTTACAAAAAGTGCTCTTTCAAATGCGGCTTCCGTAGCAACTACTATTTTATCAACTGATTGTATAATCAATAATATAAGGATACATGAAAGCGATAGGTAGTAATTTAATAATAAAGAAAATAGAAGAATCAAACCAGTCTACAAAAGGTGGTTTGCTTCTTACAGAAAAACAAAGAGAAGATGTAAGATTTCAAAAAGCTGAAGTATTTAAAGTAGGCGATTTGGTTGTAGCAGTAAAAGAAAAAGATATTATATACTTTGACAAAGCTGCTTCTCATAGAATAGAAATAAATAAAGAACCTTATCACGTTATTCGACAAGAAAATGTGGTTATTGTTTTATGAAAAGGCTAGTAGCAAGAGATGTAAAAGATCTCAATTTGCTAAAACATTATCGTATAATACGTAAATGGGCTTCAAAAAACAATGATTTAAACGATGCAGATCTTGAATTATTAATTTATTTCGACTGTATGGATCTTTTTACTAAGCATGATTTCAAAATGGGTACATATTCTTATAGTTGGGACAATAGGCGCTGGAACAGATTACTTAAAAACGACTGGATAGTCGTGTGGCGAAATAGAAATAGAACCACTCAAAAGTACAATATCTATAAAGTTTCATTTAAGTGCAAGCAACTTATAAGTAGAATGTATCGAATCATGTTAGGTGAAGAAGATATACCTTCAAGTGAAAGAAGAAATAAACTAATAAAAGGAGATAGTTATACAGACAAAGTACTGACACAAGCTATCTATAACGTAAATAAAGATAAAAATAGATAACAATGGGAATATTTGATGCAATTAGTGGAGGAATTAGAGGAATTACTGGAAACTCATCTAACGGTGGTTCAATAGCTCAACGAGCAGCTAGTCTTGTAGGAGGGCGTCAATCACAACAAGGACAAGCTAGTATGAATGGAGGTGGAAATTTTCAATCATCTGTAACAGATAGTTTAGCTAATATAACAGAAAAATTAGATATGCAATCAGGAGTTGGAGATCCTACAGTTAACTCAGTAAACCCTGGTGATGGATCTATAAATACATTTAGTGATAACGTTTCACAATCAGGAGCTGGTATATATGGTTCACAAGATCAAAGACAGCAATCTGTAGGTTATCCTCGAAATGAAGAAATACTTTAAAATAAAAACAATATTATGATAGAAGATAAAGCACACACTCACGCATCTAAAAATGATAAGATAGGAATAGTTGGTGAATCTCATATATGGGACGGACCATTAGATCAAGCAGGCAGATTACACGGTCAAGGATCTAGTAGCGGTCGCTTAGGTATGAAATTAAAACTTGCTGCAACTCCTAATCCAGGAATGGGTATACCTACTGTATGTAGAGCTCAACACCAGTCTAGATAGTATGATAAGCAAACATATTAGTTATAATGAAGCAATTCATTCTAACACAGCTAAGAGATGTGGTATAGAAAATATACCCAACGAAGAGCAAACAAATAATATGAAAAACTTAGCTGAAAAAATATTTGAACCATTAAGGTTATGGGTTGGTGGGGCAATAAAAATTAATTCATTTTTTAGATCTGAAGAACTAAACAAAGCATTAGGAGGAGCTTCTAGCTCTCAGCATTGTAAAGGTATGGCAATGGACATTGATGATGTCTATGGCCACAAGACTAATAAAGAAATGTTTGATTGGATACGTAGTCACTGTAACTTTGATCAGATCATATGGGAATTTGGTAACGATGATAATCCTTCTTGGATACATGTAAGTTACATAGATGTAAGTAAAAACAGAAACAGAGTGCTTCTCGCTGAAAAAGAGTTTGGTAAAACTGTTTATAAAATCATAAAATAATGAGTAAATTCTCAAGTCCTTTCATGAAAAAAGATTGGATACAAAACGTAACAAAAGATATTAAAGCTAGAGGCACTGAAGGTGTTTGTACTGGTGATAAATTTGGTAGTTCAAGTTGTCCTCCAGGAAGCAAAAGATATAATCTAGCGCAAACATTTAAAAAAATAAATAAATCATGATAATAAACCCAAGCACACTAACAAACGGCGTTATGGTTATACCAGACGACGATGTTAATATTCCAGGACCTGCATTACAATTTTCAGGAACTGCTAACGGAAACGTACTAAATAAATTAATAGACACAACTAGACCTATTCAAGTTAATCCATCTATTGGCGGTTTCACTCAAACATTAAAAACTCCAGTTAATATAGGTCAGGTTTCTTTTGGTGGTCAAGGTGTTCAAATTGGTGATGTAGTTTATAACACTACCAATAATACTTTAGGTATTGTAGGAGCAATAGATAGTGACACTACATTAAGTATAGTTAATCCTGATGGATCTGGAGCTAATTTAGATTTATTTCCACTTGGTACTGAAGCTTATGCTATATACCAAGTTAATGGTATGCCATTTAATAATGGTCTTAATTTTGGCTTTAGAGCTTTAGTTACTCAATCGCTATCTGAAACAGCTGATACAACAGCTGGTTACACTGCAGCTGCTAATCAAGCTATAACAGCAAGTGGTGGAACTATATTTGATATAATGAATCAAACAGGTGGAACACCTATAACATTTACACTTACTATAAGTGGTGGTGGTGATGCTACAGTTTGCACAATAGCAACTGCTGGTAAATTCTCTGCTAATTCTTTAGTTGGTAGAACAGTTATATTTGATCAAGCGTCTATAAGAGCTGTTGCAGGATTCGGTAACACTGGTACTGGTGGCTGTACATTTACATTTGACGCAACTGATGAAGATTTTACTGCTAGAATACAAGCTGGCGGACAACCTAAAGCTTTTCAAATATACAATGGAGGAACACCGGCTACTTTCAACGTACTTACCTCAGGTGGAGACACGGTTCTTATACCGTTAGTACCAACTGGTGACGTATTACCTTTAGCGGTAGTAAGAGTATGGTCAGTAGGAACAACAGCAACATTAGGAACAACAATAGCATTTACATAATAAATAATTAAAATATAAAATTGATGAAATCAAGAAAAAAAATTGCTCAAGATTACGCTCGTAACGCAATAGCAGACGGTAACACTAAAGCTGGAAGATACGAAAAAAAGATGGCTGTAAAAGAAGCAGCTGGTGAAGGACCTAAAATGTATGGTAAAAAAGAAAAAGGACCTAAAACTTTTGAAGGCGGAGCTCACAGAGGAGAAATGAAACACGCTAAAGATGGTTCTGAAGAGCATTTAGGACCTAAAATGTATGGCGCTCATAAAGACAAAGGATCAAAAATGTACGGTAAAGATCATGGACCTAAAATGACATCAGATCCACAATCATACAGATCTTCTATTGCTCAACACTGGCACAAAGAAAATTTATTGAGTGAAAACCCTATCGCAAGAAGAGCTGCTGGTAAATAATGGCTTTTTCTATGAACGGTGCTCCATATTGTAATTGCACATTGAATACTCCGGTGTATCATCGAGACATTGATGGTGGTGCCCTGGGTATGGCAAACAATAATGGTACTATAATAGTAAATCCAGATGTAAATCCAAAACAAGAAAAACGTGTTATAAAACATGAAAAGATTCATTTGGATCAAATGGAAAGAGGAGATTTATCATACAATGATAACTCTGTTACTTGGAAAGGTAAAAAGTACTCAAGAAAAACTATGGACGAAGGAAATAAAAATCTACCATGGGAAAAAGAAGCATATAAAAACAGTTAAAAAATAAATTATGGGATATAAAATGATGCCTGGAAAAGGCGCAAGCGCTAGAAGCACAGGTAATGGTATGCAAATGAGAGGATTAGTTAATCCAGCATCACCTTTAGGGGTACATGATGGCACGGCTCATACACCATCAGAAGTTCAATCTACTCTTGGTAGAGAAGGTGAATTTGTTAATTCAAAAGAAAACAACTACGCTGGTGGAAGTTATAACATAACTTTTGATCCAAAAACAGGTTATAAAAAAGGAGAAGTTAAAATAGACACAGAAGATCCATCAAGACCAATAATGGACGGTAAAGAATACAAGGTATCTGATCCAAGACAAAAAACTTTAATGACAAAAGATTCTCTTAAATTAGATAGAAAATATGGCTTAGAGGCAAAACGTGCTAATGAATATTCTGGAATAACAAAACCAAAGTAAACTACAGTTTTAATAAGTGATTATATATATAGTATAAACAATTAAATATAATCAAATGAAAAACTTATTATTATCTTGCTTAATGTTAATTACATTGAGCGCAACTAGTCAAATTGAAAAAATTCAAGGCATTTGGAAAAGTGTTGAATCAGAATGTTTAACAAAAATTTCTTACAATAAAGAAAAGTTTAAATTTAAAAACATATGTGATTTTGATATTGATGAAACAGTAGTAAACAAAGGTAAAGACTTTGTAACAACAACGTCAATAAATAAAGAAAACAACTATAAAGTAGTTATCAAATATACATTATTAGACAACGGTAATTTAAATGCTAATTTTGTTGGTGACTTTAAAGGGGTTATAATATATAGAAGATACGATGAGTAAAAAATTTAACAAAACTAAAGTTGGAAAGTTTTTAAGTAAAGCAGCGCCTAGTATATTAGATATAGCGGGTGATGTCTTACCTGACGCTGGCTTGTTTGGTTTAGTTAAAAATCTAATAAAAAAAGATACTGTATTACCTGCAGAAGATAAAGAAAAAGCATTGATGTTGTTAGAACAAGATATGATAGAGATGCAAGAAACAACAAAGCGCTGGGAGAGCGATATGAAATCCGATTCATGGCTTTCTAAAAACACTCGACCAATGTGTTTAATATTTCTATCTGTAATGACTATAGCTTTTATATGGGTTGATAGTCATCATGAAATATCTTTTACAGTAGAACAAGAGTGGATAGGTTTATTAAAAACTTTAGTAACAACAGTTTATGTAGCCTATTTTGGTTCGCGAGGAGCGGAAAAATTTAAAAGTATAAGTAATAATAATAATAAGTAATAACAATTAAAATTTAATCAAATGAGTAAAGTAAAAGATTTAACAACAAAGATTACAGACAAAGAACTAGAAACAATCAAAGCACAACAAGGTAAAATCCAAACAGTTGTCTATGATTTAGGAGCTTTAGAAGCTAAGAAATTTGAAATTTCAGGAGCATTAAAAGAATTTAACGATGAGTTAAATAAAACTAAAAAAGAACTAGAGGAAAAGTACGGACAAGTTAATATCAACTTGCAAGACGGATCTTACGAAGAAATAGTAGAAGAAGTATCTACGGCTGACGCTAAGTAAGATGAGCTCTGTTATAAGAAAGATAAGTATAGGCTCGGACTATAAAAACGAAGCAATGCATTACTCTGTAGGTCAACCAGTTTACGGTGGACATACTATTAGTAGTATATCTTTAGAACAATCTGATAATTCTTATAACATATATATTAAAAAAGAAAACGAAGTTATGCCGTGGAAGAAATTTAATTCTAACATGGCTATCTCCGTTGAATACGACTTAGAGTATTAATGAATAGTATATATGACTTTATTATAACTCCTAAAAATAGTAGATATAATAATGAAAAAAAGATAGGTGATAAAACCTTAATACTAAATACTAGCATAGAAGATCATAAGCTAGTTAGTAAAGAGGCTATCATTGTTTCAGTACCTTTAGCATTTGACACGTTGTTAAAAGTTGGAGATGAAATAATGGTACATCATAATATCTTTAGAAGATGGTATGACGTAAAAGGTAGAGACAGAAACAGTGGACAGTATTTTAAAGAAGATTTATACTTTTGCAAAATAGATCAATTGTATTTATATAAACAAAATAACAAATGGTTGTCTGTTGGTAAAAGATGCTTTATAAAACCAATTAAAAATAATGATAATCTATCAAGTGATGTTGAGACAAAACATATTGGTATATTAGAAATTGGTAATAGTTCCTTAGAAGCGCTAGGAATTAATCCTGGAGATCTTGTAGGGTTTAAACCTGGTAGAGAATGGGAATTTATTGTAGACGGTCAACGTCTTTATTGTATGAAATCAAATGATATTGTTATAAAGTATGAATACGAAGGAAACGAAGAAGAATATAATCCAAGCTGGGCATATAGCAGTTGAGGAACTTATCAAAGTTGCTAAAGAAGCTATAATAGATACAGCAGAAGATATATCAGCTGACAGACTTAAAAACGCTGCAGCAACAAAAAAATTAGCTATATTTGATGCTTTTGAAATACTTAATCGTATTAACGAAGAGCAAGACAAATTAGAAGACAAACCTAAGGAAGTTAAAAAAGAAGTTGTGTTTCGTGGCTTTGCTGAAGGAAGATCTAAATAATGTACGAACAAACTTTATATAAGGTATTACCCGATCATATTAAACCTAAAATTCTTAAACGAATGAACAGGTATAATAAATGGGAGTATGGATACAATGAAGACCACGATATAATTGTAATATCTAGAACTGGTCAAATTGGAGAAGTATACGAAATACAAAACTTAAAAATAGCTTTACCTAAAGCTAATAATGTTCATAAGTTTGAAGCGAATAAATGGACTCCTTTTGATTACCCTAAAGAATTAAAAAGAATAAAAACCGTGTTCGACTGGAGAGAATATCCTGAGGACTTTAAAGAAAAACACTATGACTACATCGATAATGAGTTCGCGCGCCGTGAAGAAGGCTTTTGGTATATTAACAAAGGCAAGTATACTTATATCACTGGCACTCATTATATGTACTTGCAGTGGTCCAAGATTGATGTTGGGCAACCAGACTTTCGAGAGGCCAACCGTATATTTTTCATATTCTGGGCCGCAGTATATGCAGACGCTAGGTGTTATGGTATGTGCTATCTCAAGAACAGACGTTCGGGTTTCTCGTTTATGGCATCAGGGGAGTGTGTTAACATGGCGACCATATCAACCGACGCACGTTTTGGGATTTTGTCCAAATCTGGCGCCGATGCTAAGAAAATGTTCACGGATAAGGTGGTACCGATATCCGTTAATTACCCATTCTTTTTCAAGCCCATCCAGGACGGAATGGACCGTCCCAAGACCGAGCTGGCCTACAGGGTCCCAGCCAGTAAGTTTACCAGAAGAAGTATCGTCAAAACCAGTAGTGAAGCCGGCATCGAAACCATCTCGGGTTTGGACACGACCATCGATTGGAAGAACACCGGCGATAACGCCTACGATGGGGAGAAACTCAAACTCCTCGTCCACGATGAATCGGGGAAGTGGGAACGCCCGAACAACATCCTCAACAATTGGCGTGTCACGAAAACCACCCTTCGATTAGGTAGTAGAATTATTGGAAAGTGTATGATGGGATCAACATCAAATGCTTTAGATAAAGGTGGTAGAAACTTTAAAAAATTATACGATGACTCAAACGTCAACAAAAGAAATGCGAATGGACAAACTCGTTCGGGACTCTATTCTTTGTTCATTCCTATGGAATGGAATTACGAAGGATACATCGACGCTTATGGCTTTCCTGTCTTCGACACCCCAAAAGCACCAGTACTCGGACCTCACGGAGTACCTATTAAAATAGGAGTAATAGAATATTGGGACAATGAAGTAGAAGGTCTTAAGGAAGACTCTGATGGATTAAACGAATTTTACAGACAATTTCCACGCACAACAAAACACGCGTTCAGAGATGAGTCTAAAATGTCTTTATTTAATCTAAGTAAGATATACGAGCAAATAGATTATAACGAAGATTTAAAACAACAAAGAGTAGTAACTCAAGGTAGTTTTCAATGGGAGAACGGAATAAGAGATACAAAAGTTATGTTCACACCAAACAAGGATGGTAGGTTTATAATATCTTGGGTTCCACCATTAAATCTACAGAATAGAGTTGTAAATAAAAATGGTATAAAATATCCAGGTAATGAGCACATGGGTGCTTTTGGTTGTGATAGTTATGATATATCAGGAACAGTAGATGGTAAAGGTTCTAATGGTTCTTTACATGGTTTAACTAAGTTCAGTATGGAAGACGCTCCTGCTGATCATTTTTTCTTAGAATATATCGCTCGTCCACAAACTGCTGAAATATTTTTTGAAGATGTTCTTATGGCATGTATATTTTATGGTATGCCAATTTTATGTGAAAATAATAAACCTAGATTACTTTATCATTTTAAACGTAGAGGATATAGAGGCTTTAGTATGAATAGACCAGATAAAACTTACATGAAGTTATCTGTAACAGAAAGAGAAATAGGTGGAATACCTAATTCAAGTGAAGATATTAAACAAGCACACGCCGCAGCTATTGAGTCTTATATAGAGACAAGAGTTGGATTTTTAGGAGATATGTATGGAGATATGTATTTTCAAAGAACATTAGAAGACTGGGCTGTATTTGATATAAACAATAGAACTAAACATGATGCAACAATTAGTTCAGGTCTTGCTGTAATGGCTTGTAACAAGAATAGGTATGCACCAGTTAATAAATTAATAATAAAACCTATTGATCTTGGAATTAAAAGATATAATAATAAAGGTGAATTATCAAAAATAATTAAGTAAATGAAAGTATATACAAATCCAAACAGTGCCTTCCCTAGTCAAGTAGTTAGTGACGAAGAAAAAAGTTCTCGGGACTACGGAAAACAAGTTGCTTTAGCTATACAAGGCGAGTGGTTTAGACAAGGTGGCCAAGGTAATAGATTTTCAACTTCATTTAATAGATTTCACGGCTTAAGATTATATGCTAGAGGAGAACAATCGGTTCAAAAATATAAAGATGAATTAGCTATTAATGGTGATTTGTCTTATTTAAATTTAGACTGGAAACCAGTTCCTGTTATATCTAAGTTTGTAGATATAGTTGTTAATGGTTTGTCTAATAAAACATACGAAATTAAAGCATACGCTCAAGATCCTGAGTCTATGAAAAAGAGAACTAATTATGCTAATGCAATACTAGAAGACATGTATGCTAAGCAGTATTTAGGTGATCTTAAAAACACATTAGGCGTTGATTTATTTAGTCAACCTGATCCTGAAGCTTTACCAGAAAACGAAGATGAGCTAGATCTGCACATGCAATTAAGTTATAAGCAGTCAATTGAAATAGCTGAAGAAGAAGTAATAAACAATATATTAGCTAAAAATAGATATGACTTAATCAACCGTAGAGTTAATTATGATTTAACTGTTTTAGGTATTGGCGCTTCAAGAACTCATTGGAATAAAGCAAACGGCGTTACTATAGAATACGTTGATCCTGCTAAACTTATATACTCTTACACAGAAGATCCAAATTTTGAAGATATATACTATGTAGGAGAAGTTAAGTCAATGACTATTCCAGAAGTAAAAAAACAATTTCCTAACCTATCAGCTGAAGAATTAAAACGCATACAAGATATGCCTGGCAATAGAGATCAAATCTCTGGATGGAATACATGGGATCCAAATACTGTTCAGGTTTTATTTTTTGAATACAAGACTTATAATAACCAAGTATTTAAAATAAAAGAAACTGATTACGGTTTAGAAAAAACTATTCAAAAGACTGATGATTTTAATCCACCACCAAGTGATACATTCTCTAAAGTATCTAGAACTATAGAGGTATTATATAATGGCGCTAAGGTATTAGGATTAGATAATCAAATATTACAATGGGAGTTAGCTGAAAATATGACTCGTCCTTTTGCTGATACTACTAAGGTTGAAATGAGTTACACTATTGCAGCTCCTAGAATATATCAAGGTCGTATAGATTCATTAGTTAGCAAGATAACAGGTTTTGCTGATATGATACAGATAACTCATCTTAAGTTACAACAAGTGTTGTCAAGAGTAGTACCAGATGGTGTATTCTTAGATATGGATGGTTTAGCAGAGGTTGATTTAGGCAATGGTACAAATTACAATGCAGCTGAAGCCTTAAACATGTATTTTCAAACTGGTTCAATAGTTGGTAGATCACTTACTCAAGATGGAGAACTTAACAGAGGTAAAGTACCTATACAAGAATTAACAAGCTCTAGCGGTCAAGCTAAGATACAAGGTTTAATACAAACTTATCAATATTATCTACAAATGATAAGAGATGTAACCGGACTTAATGAAGCTCGTGATGGTAGTATGCCAGATAAAGATGCTTTAGTAGGTTTACAAAAAATGGCAGCTAACGCTTCTAACATAGCAACTAAACACATATTAAACTCAAGTCTTTGGATAACTCTTAAAACTTGTGAAAACATATCTCTTAAAGTTGCAGATTCAATAAACTTTCCTTTAACTTTAAACGCATTAAAAAATAGCGTATCTATTTACAACACAGCTACACTTAATGAAATACAAAATATAAACCTTCATGACTTTGGTATCTACTTAGAGCTAGAGCCAGAAGAAGAAGAACAAGCTCAATTAGAGCAAAACATACAAGTTGCTTTATCAAAAGGTGGTATTGACTTAGAAGATGCTATTGACATACGTCAAATCAAAAACCTTAAACTAGCTAATGATTTACTTAAGCAAAAACGCAAAAAGAAAATAGCAAGAGAACAAGCTCAGCAACAACAAATGATACAGGCTCAAGCTAATGCTAACGCTGAAGCTTCTGAAAGAGCCGCTATGGCTGAAGTTCAAAAGAATCAAGCTTTAACAGAAAGTGAAGTTCAAGAAGCTCAAGCTAAATCTCAAATGGAAATGCAAAGAATGCAAATGGCATCTCAAATCAAACAACAAGAAATGGAAATTCAGTTTGGTTATGATTTACAATTAGCAGAAGTTCAACTAGGTGCTGTTAAACAAAAAGAACAGTATATAGAAGACCGTAAAGATAGAAGAGCTAAAGTACAAGCAACACAACAAAGCGAAATGATCGCTCAACGTAAAAATAACACGGTACCAGTTAATTTTGAATCTGGTAACCAAGCCCTTGAAGGATTAGGCGTAGAGGCTTTTACACCTCAATAATCTATTTATTAATTATATAATATCATATCATGTCAGAAGAAGTAAAACAAGAAGGTGACTTTAAAATTAAGTCAGCTAAACTAAAAAAGAAATCATTTGTAGACGAACCTATAAAGGTTGATTTAACTAAAAAAACAACAGAAGATGCCGTTCCAGTCGAAAAAACAGGAAAACTGGTTGAAGACAAACAAGCCGGAGATTTGGCTAAAGTGGAAAAACAAATACCAGAGCCCATTCAAATTGGTGAAATTGAAAAGCCAGAAGAAGAAGCAACTTTAAAAGATGTAACAGACGAAGTTGTAGAGCAAAAAGCTTTCACACAGCCAGAGCAAACAATTGCACAGTTACCAGAAAACATCGAAAAACTAGTAGAGTTTATGAAAGAGACTGGTGGATCAATAGATGATTACGCTAGACTTAATGCTGATTATACTAATGTAGATGAAAATACTTTATTAAAAGAATATTACAAAAATACTAAACCACATCTAACCGAAGAAGATCTTTCATTTGTAATGGAGGAGAATTTTTCATTTGATGAGGAAGAAGATGAGGAGCGAGACATCCGCAAAAAGAAACTCGCAAAAAAAGAAGAGGTTGCAAAAGCTAAAGGCTTTTTAGACGGTATGAAGGATAAATATTACAAGGACATCAAGTTGAGACCTAGTGATAATCCTGACCAAAAGAAAGCAATGGATTTTTTCAATCGCTATAACGAAGATCAGAAATTAGCTGAACAACGACATGGTAAATTTTTAAACGAGACTAAAGAGCTTTTAAACGATGAATTCAAAGGTTTTGATTTCGAAGTCGGAGAAAAGAAATTTAGATATGGTATAAAAAATCCATCAGGTGTTGCAGAAGATCAATCAAATATTAACAACTTTGTCAAGAAGTTCTTGGATAGTGAAGGAAATGTTAAAGATGCGAAAGGTTATCACAAAGCTATGTATGCTGCTCAAAACGTAGATAAGATTATAAATCATTTTTATGAACAAGGAAAGACTGATGGTATAAAAACCGTAGTCGAAGGATCTAAAAATCCAAGTGCTGATGGACCTCGTCCAACTGCAGGAGGCGATCAGTTTATAGGAGGGTTTAAAGTTAAAGCGTTAGACGGCGTTAGCACATCTAAGTTAAGAATTAACAAAAGTAAATTTAACTAAAAAACAAAAACTAAAATTATGGGAGTATTAAGTCCTCAATTTGGTAGTTTATTACCTTCACAAGCACAACAACTTTTGACGAATAACTACCTACAATTTAACACTGGAGGTGCAAATGATTTTGCTCAACAGTATCTACCTGAAGTCTATGAGGCTGAAGTAGAAAGATATGGAAACAGAACTATTTCTGGTTTCTTAAGAATGGTTGGCGCTGAAATGCCAATGACATCTGATCAAGTAATTTGGTCGGAACAAAATAGATTACACATTGCATATGATAACGTAGCTGTGAATGCTGCTGGTGACTTTACTGTTCCTGCTGGAGCTGTAAACGTTGTTTTTCAAAACATGACTATTGTAGTTATGGATCCTGCAAATCCTGCTGGAACTGTAAAAGCAATTGTTACTGATTCAACTACTAACGCTGGTTATGGCGGTGCTGGTGGAACATCATTTACTGCTGTTGCTTATACACAAGCAAACATTAATCCTGGTGCTGCTGGTGCAGCTCTTGCTGGATTAAAAGTATTTGTATATGGTTCAGAATATGCTAAAGGAACTGTTGGACCTCTTAATGAGTCTATCACTCCTTCTTTCACACAATTTTCTAACTCACCAATCATATTAAAATCTAGATATGCTATATCTGGTTCTGATACTGCACAAATCGGTTGGGTTGAAGTTGCTGCTGAAGATGGAACATCTGGTTACCTATGGTATTTAAAAGCTGAAGGTGAAACTAGATTACGTTTCGAAGATTACTTAGAAATGAGTATGATTGAAGGTGAGCTTACTACAGCTGCATCTGGAGCTAGAGCTGCTGTTCTTCCAGGATTTACTGGAGCTGCAGGTATCTTTGTGAAAGGTACACAAGGTCTATTCTCTGCAATTAACACAAGAGGTAATATCTTATCTGGCTATGCTGGATCATTACAAGATTTTGACTCTGTATTAGAGAATTTAGATACTCAAGGAGCTATTGAAGAAAACATGCTTTTCTTAGATAGAAAAACTGAGTTATTATTTGATAATATGTTAGCACAACAAAACTCTTACGGAGCTGGAGGTACATCTTACGGTGTATTTGAAAACTCTGAAGAAATGGCGTTGAACTTAGGATTTTCTGGATTCAGAAGAGGTTCTTATGACTTCTACAAGACTTCATGGAAATACTTGAACGATGCTTCTACAAGAGGTGGTTCTGGTAACTTTGTTAATGGTGACAATATCGATGGTGTATTAATTCCAGCTGGAACTTCTACAGTATACGATCAATTACTAGGAACAAACATCAGACGTCCTTTCTTACACGTAAGATATAGAGCTTCACAAGCAGATGATAGAAGAATGAAATCATGGTTAACAGGTTCTGTTGGCGGTGCTGCAACTTCTACTTTAGATG
>Ga0209482_1000785_pt1 | contig 25443 bp, 22 predicted proteins | sample CoawatmetaG10DNA_FD_187512 | JGI IMG/M metagenome (GOLD analysis project Ga0209482, IMG submission 187512) | Marine microbial communities from the West Antarctic Peninsula - Coastal water metaG104-DNA (SPAdes) (version 2) | ecosystem: Environmental > Aquatic > Marine > Coastal ...
GCTTGACGGAGGTAATCCTAAGGGCACCAACCCAACCCAATAAAACCACCGCTGATGCCTTTTACCAAGGAGACATCTAAACAACACCCTGCTTTAAAGCAGCGGCTCTCCGTACTCTCGTGCTTTACGGGAAGACTTTTAGTGCACCTCGCATCACTTTTTACCATGCTACATCTTCCTGGAATTAGAGCCGAAATCACGGTTGATAATTCAATCTCGTTGGAACCGTGTAGACCACTTAAAATCATGAACTTTAGACATCTCTAATTCAAACTAATGAAAAAAATAATTTTATACAGTTTTCTTATCGCCATGGTCACCTCTTGTGTGCCGGCTAAGAAGATGATCTACCTACAGCCTGAAGAGCAGGAGAGTTCTGATAAGGTGTTTACCTACGATCGTCAAGAGTATCTGCTTCAGGTTAACGACATTTTGGATGTGCAAATAAAAAGCATGAACCCAGATGTGAATGCCATTTTTTCTGGTCAATCTCTTGCTACAGCTCAAACCGCCCAAGCATCATCTCAGAGCGGTGGTGATCTTTATTACATGTCTGGATATAGCGTGGATCATCAAGGGGAGATAAGCATTCCCTTCGTAGGGGAAATATCCGTTGCTGGTCTGTCTTTAGCGCAAGCTGAAAAACAAATAGACAGTTCCGTAGCGCTCCTGTTTTCTAACTATGCCCTTCAAGTGAAGCTGGGGGGAATACGTTTTAGTGCGCTAGGAGAGTTCAATCGTCCGGGCAAGCGTGTAGTCTTACAGAACCAAGCGACTATTTTTGAGGCGATTGCCTTGAGTGGCGACCTAACCCTACTTGCACGCCGGGACCAGGTAAAACTCATTCGCCAGTATCCACAAGGAACAAAAATCCATAGCTTAAATCTTTTAGACCAGAGCATCATAGGCAGTCCGTTCTATTTTATTCAACCTAATGATGTTCTTTACGCGGAGCCGCTCCCGCAAAAATCATATGGCTTGGGGGTGAATGGCGCCCAAACCATATCTACTCTGGTAGGTGTTCTGGGAAGCTCTCTTGCGGTCACACTCTCTGTATTATCACTTAGACCTTAATTAAATGATGGAAAATAAGTTACCTCAAAATCAGATGGCCACGGCCAGTGATGAGATAAGCATTCGTGATATTATTCAGAAGCTGCTCAGAGTACTGGATTACTGGCCTTACATCCTGGTGTCAATTATCGTAGGAGTCTCTGTGGCGCTCCTTGTAAACAGATATAGTGAAAATAATTATGCGTTAAGTACGCAGGTCGCTATTGAACAAGCGGATAATCCATTATCAGGACTAAGTGAAGGCATGGGGATGATGAGCTTTGATTTTGGCGGAAGCTCAGGTCTTTTAGAAACTCGTGTAGCGGTCTTAAAGTCCTACGCCCACAACCATAAAGTGGCCGAAAAACTGGGCTGGGAAGTCCTTTATTTTACAGAGGGTAGGATCAACCGTAGAGAAACATATCGTCCTGAGCTGGTAACAGTTGAGTTGGATTTTTCTACACCTCAGCTACTAGGTGTTGAATATGAGATAACGGCTTCTGCTAACAGCTTTGATGTTGTTATCAAGAACATAGAGGAACCCGTTTATTATAACTACGCGTTACAAACTTCTGAGGCCTTAGATCAAGAGGTGACAGGAAGCGAGCTAGAAGGCACTCATCCTTATGGTGCATGGGTAGAAAGCACGTTTGGAAAGTTTAGGGTGATTAAAGGGACACTGTCTGAAGAGGCCTCTAACAACGTTATTTACGTTTCCTTACAATCTTATCAGGCTATAGCGGAGAATTACATGGAGGCTGTTACCATAGATTTTGATGCTAAATCACAGTCGTCTCTTTTGACACTTTCTTTGGAGGGCAGTATAAAACCTAAGATAGCAGACTACCTAAACCAGACTATAGAACAACTGCAATCCTATGAGCTGGCGCAGAAAAACCTGATGGCCATAAATACCATTGCCTTTATTGACCAGCAGATTGCCGCCATAGGAGAGGATCTTCAAAACAGTGAATCTGCCTTACAAGATTTTCGCGCTGAAAACCTGATTGTGGATCTGACGGTAGAGTCTGAACAGATACTCACGTATTTCATAGAACTAGAGCAGAGCAGGGCCGAGCTCAACCTTCAGCGTACTTTTTATCAATACGTTCTAGACCAGCTCAACAATAAGTCTCTATATAGCGGCTTGTCTATTCCCACGATGACTTCCGTGGATAACCCTCTTATGGAGCAGTTGATCGACCAGCTGGTACAAAGTAGTGTGCAGCTGGAGCGTTATTCATACTCCCTAGAGTTCAATAACCCTGCTGTCCTAGAGCTTGAAAAAGAAGTGAGCTATACCAAACAGGCGCTATATAACGCCACACAAAACGCCCTGAACAGTTCAGAGATTGTTTTAAAAGACCTTAATGACCGCCTAAGTAGCGCGCAAAGCAAGATTTCTAAACTCCCGCTGATTGAGCAGCAATTCATCAACATTAAAAGACAATATGAACTGTCAGGTGGTCAATACCAGGTGCTTTTAGCGAAGCGTGCTGAAGCAGGAATATTAAATGCATCCAACCTGCCGGACACGAAAGTCATAGATCCTGCCCTGGACAGGGGACAACTTCCTATAGGACCCAACAGAATATTAAACTACCTGATAGGACTCTTATTAGGAGGAGTGTTACCCATAGGTATATTAGTGTTAAGCAATATGCTCAATACAAAGATCATGTCGCGTGAAGATTTAGCGTCCGCGACCTCACTCCCTATAGCAGGTGTGGCTCCACACTCCAGTCATGATACTAACCTGGTGGTCTTTAACAAGCCTAAGTCATCCGTAGCGGAGTCATTTCGTGGGCTGAGGGCCAATCTCAAGTTCATCGCAGAAACGCCGGCACCGGGCAAGGCACAGGTGTTCGCTGTCACGTCTTCTATATCTGGAGAAGGAAAAACCTTTATGGCCATTAATATGGCAAGTATTATTTCCCTTAGTGGAAGTAAAGTTGCTCTTGTAGGAATGGACCTTAGAAAACCAAAGATCTTTAACGACTTTAACCTGTCTAATGCAACGGGACTCTCCACGTATTTATCAGGAGAAGACCAGGTCTTAGATGTTATTCAAAAGACCAGTTACGCTAACCTGGATATTATTTCTGCGGGCCCCGTTCCTCCAAACCCTTCTGAGCTCATCATGAGTGATCGTTTTGAAACACTGGTTGGAGTGTTGAGAGATACGTACGACTATGTGATTATAGATACGCCTCCAGTGGGTCTTGTTGCGGATGTCCTGCAAATCATGCCGCTGATTGATGGTACTATTTACATTTCACGCTTTAACTACACCCAGGCAAGCATGTTCTCGTTAATTAATGACCAGCTTGAACGAGGGTTGATAAAAAATGTCAGCGTAGTGTTGAATGATTTAGGACAACAAGCAGGCTACGGCTACGGCTACGGCTACGGCTACGGCTACGGCTATGGCTATGGCTATGGCTACGGCTACGGCTACTATCAAGATGATAAGAGCTAAAGGTGTTTAAAGTTCCTGAAGGCGGGGGTAAGAATTGGTACGTCCTTTATACCAAGCCTAGAAACGAAAAAAAAGTAGCCGAGCGTCTCACCGCTGCGGGGTACAAGGTCTATTGCCCCTTACATAAAGTAAAGCGCCAGTGGAGCGACCGTGTTAAGATTATTGAAGAACCCCTGTTTAAAGGCTATCTCTTCATTCAGGTCGAAGATTATAAACGCGACCAAGTGTTTAGCTTCCCAGGAACGGTGCGTTACCTATTTTGGCTGAGAAGGCCCGCACTGGTTCATGATGCTGAAATCAAAACCATTCAAAAGTGGTTGGGGGAATACGCCCATGAGGACATTGACATTTCAGATATTTTACCAGGGGATTATGTACGAATCACTTCGGGGCCTTTCACCGGCGAGCAGGCGGTGTTATTGGATAAAACCAATAAAAAAGTCGTAGTCCAGCTCAAAGAACTTGGAATACAGCTTTCATTATCACTGACCAACAGCGGTTTATCTGTGCTATAGTTTAATTTTTGTTGTTCAAAACAACGCTCTATGCAATACGTGTAACGGTATATTCTGTTCCAAAAACACCTTTGTTATGATGCACATCGTGTTAAGGAAGTATCAATGCCTATCAAAAACGGTCATATACCCTCACCCTGTATTTCAGATGCGATAATGTTCGTAACGAGTAATTTTTTTACTTACTCATGAGGTTTATAAGTCTATTTTTTCCCTAATTTTGTATTCCAAACCAATGCTTCTAGCGAACATAGTGATTATTGTAGTCACCCCTTCGCTCCTGGCCAACCTGTGAACCAAAGCTACCCCTCTCCCAAGTGAGAAAATGCGATGGGGCTCACAGCGGCGAAGCCGTAAAAACCCAAACCACCTTTTGGACCTTCTAGGACCTCTTATTACTTCCAAAACCCGTCTGAAGCTCTTATCGCGCTTCTTCTTAAACCAAAGCGTTGACGGCTACCTCCAAGGACTCTCCAAGGAGCTGGATGAGAACACCAACAGCATACGAGTAGAGCTTAACCGCCTGGAAAAGGCAGGATTACTCACGTCCAAAACCAATGGTCGTCGTAAGCTCTACAGCGTAAATACTTCCCACCCACTAACTTCAGATTTAACGTCCATCGTACGTAAAGTATCGGGTATTGATGCTTTGTTAGAAAGGGTTACCACCAACCTCCCTTCGATCAAGCAGGTATGGGTCTGTGGCGACTTGGCGAAAGGCCTACCGAGTGAATATATCGAAGCTATACTAGTAGGAGCAGATTTAGATCGAAGCTACATTAGGCGGTTAACCGATAAGGCGCAGTCGCTCACCGGAAAAACCATTACGGTGAAGGTGGTAGAAACAAAACTGAACGACGTAAAAGACGGCCTTTTAGTGTGGCAAAAACAGGACGAACAATGATTGCCCGGAGGGAAGCTTTTAACACTGTAAATAACAACGAAAATTAAGCATAGGATATGCCTGTGACATGATAAACACATGGAAAAGAAAATAGCAGTTATTGGATTAGGATACGTGGGTTTACCACTCGCGGTTGAATTTGCGAAAAAATATCCAACCGTAGGTTTTGACATCAATAGCCTTCGTGTAGATGAACTCATTAATGGTCATGATTGCACCCTAGAGTTAGAAGATGATGATTTGAAGAAAGTGATTGCCACAGACTTGATCTCAACCGCGAAAAACGGCAAGGGTCTTTACTGCACTACAGCAGTTGGTGATATCGAATCTTCAAACTTTTACGTGGTTACAGTTCCTACCCCAATCGATAAAAACAAACGTCCAGTCCTTACGCCGCTCATTAAAGCCTCAGAAAGTGTTGGAAAAGCCCTCAAGAAAGGAGATCACGTAATCTATGAGAGTACAGTGTATCCAGGGGTGACTGAAGATGAGTGTGTACCTGTTCTTGAACAATTCTCCGGGTTAAAGTTTAATGAAGACTTCTTTGTTGGGTATTCTCCTGAGCGTATTAATCCAGGAGATAAGGAACGAACAGTAACCAAGATTTTAAAGGTGACTTCTGGATCGACGCCTAAAGCCGCTAAAGTAATTGATGATTTATATAAGTCGGTAATAACGGCTGGAACCCATCTCGCTCCTACAATTAAAGTGGCAGAGGCCGCTAAAGTGATTGAAAACAGTCAGCGTGACATCAACATCGCCTTTGTAAATGAGTTAGCAAAGATTTTCAATAAACTCGATATCGATACCCATTCAGTTCTAGAAGCTGCTGGTACAAAGTGGAATTTTTTACCATTTAAACCCGGGTTAGTTGGAGGACACTGTATTGGTGTAGATCCTTATTATCTGGCTCAAAAAGCTCAAGAAGCAGGGTACCATCCCGAGATTATTCTGAGTGGGCGTCGCTTGAATGATGATATGGGTAAATACGTTGCAGGTGAAGTTGTGAAGCTAATGATGAAGCGTTCACTACCGGTATTAGGTTCAAATGTTCTGATGCTTGGAATTACGTTTAAAGAGAATTGTCCAGACATTAGAAATACAAGAGCTATTGATGTTTACAAGGAGCTGGAATCATACAATGTTAATGTAGATGTGTATGACCCGTGGGCAGTATCAAGTGAAGTGTTTAACGAGTTCGGATTCGAACCAGTTAGCGGCGTAAACAAAAAGTACCATGCGATTATTCTGACGGTTGCTCATAAAGATTTTTTAAATCAGAATTTAAGGTTAGGCCTAATAGATAAAGGAATCCTGTATGACGTTAAGGGAGTGTTGAAACTTGAAGACGTTGACGCTAGACTTTAGAGTTCTCCTCAATAGAACATCGGAAATTAATTCTAAGACAAATTAAAATACTTTCCAATTGGAAAAACAAGTCGATCTTTTTAATCAGCCACTATTCATTGTAACCGGGCAAAAATCATTTGAATTGATTAACGGTAAGGAGCTTGTAAAGCAGGCTTTTGGCAAAAATGAAAAAACAATTTTCTTTAGCGATTTCAAAGGCAATCCTGAGTTTAAAAATATTGAGAAAGGTGTTGCGCTTCTTAAAAATTCTGGTTTTAAGCAAGTAATTGCTATTGGCGGAGGAAGCGTGATAGATATGGCAAAGTTATTAATTTATTATTCCAATTCCTGTGCTATTGATTTAGCAGTATCAAATGACTTTTCTATTTCTCAAGAACTAAATGTAATTCCAACAACAGCTGGTTCTGGTAGTGAGGAGACACATTTTGCTGTAGTTTATAAAGATGGCGTAAAGCATTCAATTACACATCCTCAATTAAAGCCAAGGAGAATATTTTTAGAACCTGAGTTATCATGGAAATGTTCCAAGGATCAAATTATTTTTTCGGGATTAGATGCTCTTACTCAGGCTATTGAGAGTTTTTGGAGTGTTAACGGAAACGAACAATCTCGCAAATACGCACGATTGGCAATTGAATTAATGCGCGAAAATTTTCACAAAGCGGTACTCAAAAATGACTTTAATGCCTTTAAAAAAGTCGTAATTGCCTCAAACTATGCTGGAAAAGCAATTAATATATCCAAAACAACAAGTTGTCATGCCCTCTCTTATTATTTTACTTCTAAGCATAGTGTGCCTCATGGGTTGGCTGTAGCTCTTTTGTTACCGGCAATCTTTAAATACCACTCAATCTATTGGAATAGTGATTTGATGAAAGAGTTAATCAACATTACTGGTTGGGATTCAAATTGCCCGGATGAAGAGATTAGATCTTTTTTGCGAATGCTAGGAGCACCTGATTCATTTAATTCAATTGATATTAACGTTGACGATATTTTTACTGAGTTACAAAGCACGGTAAATATTGAGAGATTGAAGAATAACCCGATAGAAATAAATTTTAAAGAACTGAAAAAAATGATAGTATGAAAAAAGTTTATATAGCAATGAGTGCAGATATCTTGCATATAGGTCACTTGAATATCATCTCTCACGCAGCTTCACTAGGCGAGCTTACCGTAGGGATTTTAACTGACGAAGCTATTGCCTCGTATAAAAGACTTCCAACTTTGAATTATGAGATTAGAAGTAAAACGGTCGAGAGCATTAAAGGAGTTTCAAAAGTGATTCCACAGCCTACTCTAGACTACAAGGATAACCTTAATTTGATTAAGCCGGATATTGTAGTTCATGGAGATGACTGGAAATCGGGTGTTCAATCAGGTGTTCGTGAAAAAGTATTAGACACATTATCTCAGTGGGGGGGTGAACTGGTTGAACCGTCATACACAGAAGGCATTTCTTCTACAATCATCAACGAATCCTTAAAAGGTATAGGAACTACTCCTAATGTTAGATTAGGACGACTGCGTCGATTAATAGACGCTAAGTCAATTGTGAGAATTATGGAATCCCACAGTGGTCTTACAGGCTTAATTATAGAGCACGCTAAACATCAAGAAGAAAACGGTATGGTTTCTGAGTTTGACGGTATGTGGTCAAGTTCTTTAACTGACTCAACCTCTAAGGGTAAGCCAGACATCGAACAAGTCGACCTTACTACTAGACTACACTGCATTAATGATATGTTGGAATGTACGACAAAACCAATGATCTATGATGGTGATACAGGGGGTAAACCGGAGCATTTTCAATTCACCGTTAGAACTCTTGAGCGTTTAGGGATTTCGGCAATCATCATTGAAGATAAGACAGGACTCAAAAAGAACTCATTGTTTGGAACCGCAGTAGCCCAAACCCGTGATACCATTGAGGCCTTTACTCACAAATTAAAGATGGGAAAGCAGGCCCAAGTAACTGAAGAATTCATGATTATTGCTCGCATTGAGAGCTTTATTGTTGGTGACACGCTTAATGATGCAATTACTCGTGCAAAGTCATATGTTGCTGCTGGGGCTGATGGAGTTATGATTCACAGTAAGGATAAATCTGGAGAAGATATAAAATCATTCTGTACATCTTTTAGATCTTTTGACACAACAACACCAATCATTGTAGTGCCAACTTCTTACAATCACATTACCGAAGATGAACTCGTAGAGTGGGGAGCGAATGTTGTTATCTATGCAAATCATCTACTAAGAGCATCATTCCCTGCAATGAATGCAGTTGCCACAACCATTCTCAAAAACAAAAGAAGCCAGGAGGTAGATCCAAATTGTTTATCTATTAAGGAGATTCTAGAATTAATACCAGGAACAAAATGATAGATCCAAAATCTTTTTACGATCACCTAACGAGTCATTCTGATTTTATTACTGGGGTGCCGGATTCGCTACTCAAAGATTTTAATGCTTGCGTGCTAAATGAACACCCGAAGAATAAGCACATTATTGCGCCAAATGAAGGAACGTCTATAGGTTTAGCTATTGGGAATTATATTTCATCGGGTAAAGTGCCTACGGTATACATGCAGAATTCAGGAATAGGTAATGCCGTCAACCCGCTAATGTCACTTGCGGATAAAGATGTTTATGGTGTTCCGCTGGTAGTCATTATTGGCTGGAGAGGCGAGCCAGGAGTAAAGGATGAGCCACAACATTTTAAGCAAGGGTTGATTCAAGAAGCTTTTTTACAAGCTATGCAACTTGATTATAGAATCCTGGATTCAGAAAATCTAGATTGGTCAGCACTACTCGATGAAATGTATTCGTCTGCTGTAACAGATCAATGCCCTAAGGTGTTATTGGTGAGAAAAGGAACGTTTGATTCCTACAAGTTAAGCGCCGGGGAGCAACTGGATCTAGAGTCTAGAGAATACGCAATAAATACTGTTATAGATGGCCTAGGAACGGACTCAATTTTCATTGGGACAACCGGCAAAGCCTCTAGAGAATTATTTGAATTAAGAGTTTCAAGGGGAGAGTCTCACGAGAATGATTTTCTAACAGTAGGCGGAATGGGTCATGCGTCCGCAATTGCTACAGGAATTTCAATGAATACAAAAAAGAGAGTTGTATGTCTAGACGGTGATGGAGCTTTGTTGATGCATATGGGCGGACTAGTTTCCACGGCACATTTTGCAAGCTCCAACTTTGTTCATGTTGTCATCAATAATGGAGTGCATGAATCAGTGGGAGGACAGCCAACACTCATTAACAATGTAAATGTTAAGAATCTAGCCATTGCTAGTGGTTATCATAAAGCATATAGTGTTAAAACAGCTGCTGAGTTTAATCGGATCTGCGAATCCAATCAAATAGGAAATGGTGCGGTATTGATAGAGTATATTGTTAAACCAGGCGCAAAAAAGGACCTTGGCAGGCCAACTCAAAAACCTAAAGACAACATGCAAAGTTTAATGAGGAACTTACATAGCATGGATGATGAATAAACATGTCTTTTGGCTATTAATAGATAGTGCAAGAAACCATGTATCTGATGATGACGATAGAGGTTTACCCGTTTCTTTATTAGAATGGTCTAAAAAGGGTTTTTTCTTTAGAAATGTCGTTACTTCTGCACCTAGCACTTTAATGTCTGTAAGTGCTATGATGGCAAGTAAAAGAGCGGCTAGCATGTCTTTATCGTATTCGTATTTCAATGGGATACCTAAAGGAGTAGAGACGCTGCCTTTGGTTCTTACTCAAGCAGGCTATCAGACTCATGGAGCAATATATTTTAAGCATGGTCGAGAAGTTTTGTCTAATCTGTTTGGAGGTGTTCTTAAGAGAAAATATATGCCAAGCGGTTTAAGTAACACTAAGACGGTATGGTCTAATCAAGACATGCAGGATATACTTAAAAATATAATCAAGAAAAACGATTGGACAAGACCTACTTTTACATATCTGCATTTTAATGTTAGAATCGATAAGGATATTTCTGATATTTTGGATGAGTCGATTACTTTAATTCAAAAGAGTATTGGCCTGGATAATTGTACCATTATAATTAATTCTGATCACGGATACCCTTCACATTCGCGTGGTTTAAATCATGAAAAACTCAAAAAAGAGGGCTGGGGTCATGATTACTTGATGACAGACGATAATATTTTAACGCCGTTGATTTTGCTCGATTCGGATGTCGGAACGGGGTATAATGATTCTTATCATTCTACTTTAGATATTGCGCCTACTCTATTAGCAATATTAGGTTTGAAATCTCCGAATGGATTTGAGGGCTCCGATCTATTTGCAGCTAGTAGAAATCGGAAACTTACAATCACGGATAATCGATTCTATTCACAAGAACCATCGAAGACCGCAATAATTGAATACCCATTTAAATTAATACGTCACACAAATAAGAACCGAGAAGCGCAGTATGAATTGTACGATTTATCTCTTGATTCTAACGAGCTATCCCCAATTGATAATCGCCAAAGTAATATTAAAGATTCGTTGTTAAAAAAACTACTTGTTGAAGAAAACAGATTGGTAAAAGGGCACTTAGAAAGGATCAGTATACCACCTAAACTACGATCTATTTTACAAACAACGAAATACATTAACATAGTCTACGCTGGCATACCCAAATTAGCCGAAATTTGGGAAGAGAAGATTAAAAGTCAATTTCCTGAAGTCTTTATTGAATTGATATCGTCCGTTATCGAAATAGATACGATGGAATATGTAGTATGTATTGTTGACAATGAAATACCATGGGAGAATAATTCGCTTTTCAAGTTGTTTAAAAATAGAAATCCAAAGTCTATAATTTATATAGACCCCGAGGGCAATTCTCTTGGAAAATACCCGAGACTCAGTTTACTCTATAGATATTTTCATAGGAGAAAACGTGTCTTCATTAATGAACCGTCGTATTTATTTTCTTTAATACTTAGAATCATTCGTCGCACCCAACTAAAATCAATAGAATAAGTGAGGATGCTTAAAGCCTATTTGGTCGAAAATAGTTTAATCAAAAACTTGGCGGCATTACTGGCGGGTTCATCGACTATCCAGGTACTTTCACTTTTATCTGTGCCTTTACTAGCGCATTTTTATTCACCTTCTGATTTTGGTGAGCTATCGCTGTTAAATTCAATGACAGCAATTGCGTCTGTAATTGTGTTATTAAGTCTCGATAACGCATATTTATCTGAGACCTCCGAGGATGAGTTAAGACGTATAATTCAGTTTGGGTCACTCATTATAATAATGGTAATAATATTAGTTCCATTATTTATTTTCATTCCTATACCAAAATTTATATCCTCAAAAGGACTAACCCGTTCCATATTGGTATTAATTCCATTTTCGATAATTATGACGTTTTTATCTCGTTTTAATATTAGTATATGGAATAGAGAAAAAACGTATTCAAGGATAAGCCAGTTCGAAGTCATAAAAAAAGTTGCGATTATTTCGCTGCAGTTGCTAATTGCTCTTATTATTTCAAATCAAAACGGGCTAGTTTATGGACTATTAATCGGATCATTGGTTCCTTTTCTGGTTTATGGCTTTCCAGTAGAAAGACCGGTTAATATTCGTGATTTAGTTCCAAGAACACTGCAACGACAGAGAGTTTTTATTGTTGACAATACATTGCAATCTGCTTTATATAGGTTACTTTCCGAGGCTCCCGTATTTGTGATTACCTTATATATGGATTTATCTGCCTTGGGCATTTATTTTATGGCAACACGTCTGGTACAACTTCCAGGCAGACTTGCAGGTAATTCTATTCATAGACTTTTAATGGGTGAGTACAGGCCTGCTGATAAGGGCAGGTCGCTAATGCTACACTTCCGATTTACTATGATAATTTTCATTCTAGCGATAATCTTTTATGTTTTTCTTTTGGTGGTTGGTGAGTCTTTAGTTATTACGTTTCTCGGTATTGAGTGGAAATCTGCCTATGATTTGTCATTGATCATATTTGTTTGGACCGGATTCACATTAACTTCAATACCAAGTAGAACGTACTATATAGCTGATAGAAGTCCAAAGCGGCTCCTACATTGGGATTTGATTGTTGGTGGAGCACGCCTGTCAACACTCTATTTGTATCGTCATTCATCTCTACTAGAACTAATGAAAAATTATGTAATAGTATCTTCTGTTGTTATTACAACCTTCATCATTTCGACGTGTTTATATGTAAGGAAGGCTCAAAAGTCATGACAAATATCCTGATGTCATTAACATTATTATCTTGGTATTTAGGAGCTAATGATGTATTTGGTTGGAGTGTGCTGTCATTATCAATATTATTATTAATCGAACTTGTACGCTACATAAAGAACAGAACAAAGAATATTCCTTATTTGAGTAGCGGGTTTTTATTTTTCATTGGCTATTATTTGGTACACTTTCAGTTATATATCTGGAAAGTTTTTGGAAAAACAAATATTTCAGACGACGTGTATGAGTTTTTGTTTGTTTCAGAGGATGTGATGATACGAGGAGCTTTAGCTTCGGTTATTGGTCTGTTTTCGTTTGTCAAGGGTTATAAATTTGTAAAAGCGAAAATGTCCGTCAGTACGAAGACAAACGGTCGAATACAAAATTCTGTTCTATTGCTTCCAACGATTACTGCATTTGTAGTTTTCTTTTTTTCGAACTCAGACTATCTCAGTGGCACTTACAATCTGCTTTCTTGGTCTCCACTGACGAAGTATTCATATGCTCTTTTTATAACTTTATACTATGCGGGATTATCGTATAGACTATATACCCTGCAAACGCGTTCTTTTGCAGGGTTTCTTGACTATTTAAGATCAATAGGATTAGGTTGGACAATCTTGACTGTTGTGTACACGTTTTTTTCCATGTTCATAGGGGATCGAGGTCCAATTATTTCAAATACTCTTTTGTTCATGTCGTTATTCCTGTTTAGGTTACAAAAGGTATCATGGTTAAAGAGTTCATTAATTCTTGCTATGTCAATAATTCTTTTGGTTGGGGTTAAAAGTCTAAGAACTAGAAATCATAAGTCTTTTGAAAATCGATTTAGTAACTTTAGCGTCTCTTCAAATGAGGGTGAAAAATTAGGTTTGGAAGCCAACGTCCTCACTATGCCCCTGGAGTTAGGTTTATCAGCGCGTTGCCTCCATCACGCAATCGATTACACAGACCAAAATGGATTCTTTAATGGATATTTTCAAGTGAGGCAATTAGTATCCTCAATTCCCTTTGCAGGCTCGTTATTCGGGTTTGTTGTAAATGGAAATAAAGAACCTCTAATAAGTTCGAGTTCGTTACTTTCTCACAAGATACAAGGGGGGGACGTTCGTTATGGTGATGGAACTACGGCTGTTGCGGATTTGTATCTTGATTTCGGATTTGGAGGTGTTATAATTGGTCTATTTTGCTTTGGTATCGCTATGAGTCGTTTGGATAGAGTTTTGACCAATTCTTCTAAACAGATGTCATATTGGTTGTATGTCTTGGCTATAACATATTTTTCTACAAGCTTTTATTTAGGTAGATCAACTTTGATGATAATGTTGCAGCGAGCAGTGCCTGTAATTTTATTAATTTATACAGTAATGATATTTTTTCGAAAAACGAGTAATTCCCATGAAAACGTTGGATAAGAAAATTTTGTTTGTAGTAAAGGGAATAAATAGGGGTGGGATAGAGAGATATATCTATAGATTTTGTAGTGAAAATCCGGATTTGGATATAACCATATTCTGCAAGAGCGGAACATATGGTTCCATGTTAAGCGATTTTAGTGGATTAAATATTCGGTTGCATACATTTAGGTTATTTTCAGTCAGGAGTTATATACGGTTGATGTGGTGGTTACGTTCCGAGAAATTTCAAACTATATGCGATTTTAATGGTGATTTTGCAGCATTAGTTCTGTTTACTGGTAAGTTAGTTGGAATATCGAATAGAATAGTTTTTTATAGAAATTCGGAATACACTTTTGAAGTAGTTCTGTGGAAAAAAGTACTCTTATACCTGCAGAAAGGGTTGTTGAAATATTCAGTAAATAAATGTTTATCTAATTCATCGAAAGCTTTAGATGTATTTGCGGCCAAATTATTTGTAGAGAAAAGGGTAATTCGTAATGGCGTAATGATTACGGGCAGCGCCAATAGGGCAGGAGAGAAGGGTGAGAATTTAAAACGGGGCAAATTTGTTATAGGTCATGTTGGTAGTTTTAGGTGGCAGAAGAACCATATTTTTTTACTTGATGTCTTAAATAAGTTAATTCACCTCATTCCAGAAGTTCACTTACTTTTAGTGGGAGGGGGAACTTTAAATTTGGAACAGGAAATAAATGATAGAGAATTATCAGATTTCGTAACTATTGCAGGTGAAGTCACAGATATCGAGAATTATCTCTCTCAAATGGACTTGTTTGTCTTTCCCTCAATTATTGAGGGACAACCAAACGCATTGATAGAAGCGATGTTGTATGGTATAGAGGTAATTGCGAGTGATATAGAGGTGCATAGAGAAACATTACCCTGGAACTATCACGATCTTCTTATTACTCTTGATGTAAATGTTTTCGTTCACAGGGTGTTAGAGCATTTCAAGGGCGAATTTTCATACGATAAAGAGCTTTTAGCGAAACAGTGTAAAGAAATGTATTCACCGGATGCTAGATTTAAAGAGTTTCGAAACGAATTATTGTTATGAGGAAAACTCTTCTTGTAATTACGGAAACTTCTTATGATAAAGGAAATAATAGGTTTATTAATCCAGCAACAGAGACTATTTTAAGAAGTTATAGAAAACAATTTGATGTAGTACATACTTTATCTCCCGGATTCGAGTCAGGATTAACTAATTTTAATGAGTATTATTTGTTAGGTAGGTATAGTAAAAAATTATTACCAAGAATTGCCTTTCTATTTGGAGTTTTAGTGAATTATTACAAAATAAGAGCTCTTATCAAGAACTATTCTCATGTTCAATACAGACTCCCTAGCTCATTCGTTTCAGTAGTTTTGTTTTTATCACGTAAAGAAAATTCTAGTATTTACTTGAGTGGCGACTGGGCCGCCGCCATAAGGGCCATGAAAAGGGACTATTTTTTCATATCGACGGTCTTTGAGTGGATTGTGCGCAAGTCAATAAAGGATAGAGTTATAATTACCGCAGGTTCAGCGCTCTCTGATAAGTATTCAGACATCGCTAAAGCCACTTACTGGATTATTAGTACAACTCATAATCAATGCTTAATTCGAAAGAAGAATTCGGATATTATTGTTGTATCCTTCGTAGGAGCACTGACTAAATTAAAAGGAGTTTACGATATACCCTTGCTAATAAAATGTTTAAAATCGAAAAACATAAATTTTAAACTGAATATAATCGGAGCCGGTCCTGAAGAAAAATTAATTGAAAATATTTCCCAAGAATACAGTTGTGTTGTTGCGCACGGACAAATATCTCTAGAAAAGGTCAACAACATCTTAAAAACATCGGATTTTCTTTTTCATCCGAGTTATTCGGAAGGTACACCAAAGGTTATATCCGAAGCTCTTAGTGTAGGTTGCATACCCATTGCGCGACACGAGATAGGATCAATATCTGATATATTAAATAATAGAAATTCTATAAATTTAAGTGATTTTAATATGTCAGATTTAGTTGACAGAATAGCCATAATATTTAGTTCAAAACATTATGAAGAATATCAAGATACAATGCACGCCACATGTGCAACGACAACTTTAGATTCACAAACTCAAAAAATTTGGAAGTTTATCTATGAAAATATTTGATGACTATGTTTTATACCGGATGAACGAGAAAGGCTTGAAAAGCGGTATAAGTACATATATTTTACACGCGAAACAGCAATTTGATAATGATGTAGTTTATACTTCTCAAATTGTTAGTCCACAAGGAAGTCGTTGGTGGTTTTATTTAAGCCTATCGCTCAAATTAATTAGGAAAGATTATCATGTCGTTTTCCCCTTTGGCTACGTTCCCTTTGGTGTCTGGAGAAAATTTACTTTAGTTGTTCATGACACGCGGTACTTTGAACAAGGAGGGTTAAAAAATTGGCTGAAAGCGCAGTACTGGAGGTTATCTTGGAGCTTGTGCGATTCGATTATTGCTGATAGTAAGTTCACGCTCGACTCGATACATAAGTACTATAATGGAGGCAAGACTAAAATGCTCTGGTGCCCATTCAATAAGGAAGATTTAATTAAAATAGAAAGGAACAGAAAGGGATGGCTTTATACGGGTCATATTGAGCCGCGAAAGAACGTTATCCCTCTTATAAATTATATGATATCTCACAAGTTACATCTTACGATTATTGGAGCTTGCTTAGATATCAATGACGAATTTGATCGCCTGACGCAGAATGAATACATAAATTATCTTGGAGTTGTTAGTGATGATGAGCGATCTAATTTAATGAGTACTCATAAGTACTTTATAAACCCCAGTCTATATGAGGGATTTAGCTATACACCACTGGAAGCTTACTACAGTGGATTAATATTGTACCTAAGCGATATTCCAGTACACCGGGAACTTTATAATGAATCTGGCATACTTTTTGATCCTCAGGACATACAATTACTAGATGTAAACGAATCGCACTTAAATCCACCGAAAAATTACACAACAAATATTAATGAAGTTTTTGAAGAAATATTTTGATTTTTTTACTGGATTAATATTCGGAATTATAATTGTGGTTCCTGTCTTTATGATACCTGGTTTCTGGAAAAAATATTATTCCATTTACTCGACAGCTGCATATATTACGAAGACGAGATTCGGTATGTTAACAATAATCTCTGCTTTTGGAACCGCCTCCTATTACAGAGAATATGTCTTCACCACAATAGGAATGTTCGGTTTTATCTTGAAACGCTTTTATCCTAACCCATCTAACTTCTTCATAACCAATTCCACAAAAATAGCGGGATCAATGAGATTAGTACATCCATTTAGCACGATCATAAATGCCGAAATCTTAAATGAGAATGTACTAGTTAGACAAAATACTACGATTGGAAACCGAATCACTGGAAGAAGAGATGTGCCAACTATAGAAGGCGATGTTGAAATAGGTGCAGGCTGTATTTTGCTAGGCTCAATAATAATTGGCGAAGGATCAAAACTAGGAGCTGGCTCGATCGTGCTTGATTCAGTTCCAAAGAATGCCAAAGTATATGGATTTAAATCAAACATAAAACAATAGATATGAAAAAGGCTATCATTACAGGTATAGCGGGACAGGACGGAGCCTTCCTAGCTGACTTATTATTGAATAAAGGGTACGAGGTTGTAGGAGGGGATAGACGCAGGGTGGATGCAGATTACTGGCGTCTAACTGATTTAGGGATTAAGGAAAAAATTAGGTTTGTCTATTTTGATTTGGCTGAATCTAATAATATATCGGATTTGATAAGGAGAGAGCAACCGGATGAACTTTATAATTTAGCTGCCCAAAGCTTTGTCAAGGCGAGCTTTGACTTGCCTCTTATGACAGCGGATGTGGATGCTATGGGAGTTTTACGAATATTGGATGCGATTAAGCATTTTTCTCCTTCGACTAAATTCTATCAAGCGAGTACTTCTGAGATGTTTGGTAAGATTCAAGAGACACCTCAATCTGAAAATACACCGTTTTATCCAAGAAGTCCATATGGAGTAGCTAAGTTATTCGCTCATTGGATGGTTGTAAACTACAGAGAAAGTTATAATCTATTTGCTTGTTCAGGAATTTTATTCAATCATGAATCAGAATATCGGGGATCGGAATTTGTAACCCAGAAAATAGTTGAGGCAGCTCTAAAAATCAAATCAGGTGCCTTGGATTGCCTTGAACTCGGCAATTTAGATGCAAGGCGCGATTGGGGTTATGCGAAAGACTACGTTGAGGGTATGTATTTAATGTTGCAGCAAGATTCACCAAGAGATTATGTACTAGCAACAAATAAAACATATTCTATACGGGAATTTTGTCAGTTAGTTTTTTCATCCTTGGATATTGATTTACTCTGGGAGGGTGCAGGTACCAATGAAATTGCAATCAATAAAAATGATAATGCAGTGATTATCAAAGTTAACCCTAAATATTTTCGACCTGCCGAGGTTGAACTGCTTATTGGGGATTATTCTAAAGCACAGAAAGAACTCGGATGGCAACCGAAAACGGCTTTAAAAGAGTTAGTTGATATTATGATTGCAAAAGCTGAAAATAGAATCTGAATGAATAATAATTGGTTAAAATTACGCTGAAAAAGAGTTTTACCAAGACGTTATTGTCAAGCTGTCCAATACAGACTTAAAAGAAACAGGCTTACTAGGTAATTTGTAGATGAGATAGCGAACCTAAACTCGTCTAATGAAGTAATTGATATAGGTGCTAATGTTGGGCATATTTCTATTAACAGCGAAATCAGGTGCTCGAGTTATATCTTTTGAACCTTCTTCGAAGGCGTTTCGTCAACTATCGCAAGTATCTAAGGACTATAACTTGGAAATTTTAAAAGTCGCAGCTGGGTTTAAAAACCATAAAGTTCAATTGTATTTAAACGAGAATACGAAGGAGTTACCTAATGAAGACTTAACACAATCTAAAGTATTAACGCTACTAAGACAAATATGAAAATCACAGTAATTGGAACCGGATACGTAGGCTTGGTGACCGGCGCCTGTATGGCGGACATGGGCATTGAGGTAAGCTGCGTGGATATTGACCATAAGAAAATCGAAGGCCTGAAAAACGGTATTCTCCCTATTTACGAGCCTGGACTAAAAGATATTGTTCTCCGCAACTTTGAAAATGGTCGATTACACTTTACCACCGACCTTTCTGAAGGCATTAAGGGTTCAGCCGCGGCCTTTATTGCCGTGGGCACCCCACCAGGAGAGGACGGTTCTGCAGATTTGCAATACGTGCTCGCCGTAGCAAAATCTATTGGTCAATGCATGGAAGATTACCTTGTTGTCATCACTAAATCCACGGTTCCCGTAGGTACAGCTAAAAAAGTACGTGGTGCTGTGGCATCTATTTTAGATACCCGGGGCGTTTCTTTCGGCTTCGATGTCGCTTCAAACCCTGAGTTTTTAAAAGAAGGCGCAGCCATTGAGGACTTTATGAAGCCCGACCGTATTGTGGTGGGTATAGATAGCGAGCAGGCTCAAAAAACATTAGACAAGCTATACCGTCCGTTCACTTTGAACAGCCATCCGGTTATCTTCATGGATATCCCGTCCGCGGAGATGACTAAATATGCTGCAAACGCGATGTTGGCGACGAAGATTTCGTTTATGAATGATATCGCCAACTTGTGTGAGAAGATGGGTGCAGATGTGAATTGGGTACGCAAGGGTATCGGCTCTGACCCGCGCATTGGTAAGAAGTTCATCTACCCAGGTATTGGGTACGGCGGTTCTTGTTTCCCTAAAGATGTCAAGGCCTTGGCCCGTACCGGACGTGAAAATGGCCACACTATGCGCATTTTGGAAGCGGTGGAACAAGTCAACGATGCACAAAAGAGTGTGCTTTACAATAAAATCAACGCGTACTTCGGCGGCAAGCTCGAGGGCAAGACTATTGCTTTTTGGGGATTGTCTTTCAAGCCGAACACCGACGACATGCGCGAGGCACCGTCTGTGGTGATCGCGAACCTTTTGACTAGTGCAGGCGCAAATGTTCGTGCGTACGACCCGTTCGCGATGGAAGAAGCCAAGCACCAGCTCGGCGACAGCATCACCTACTGCGCAAGTGCTGAGGAGGCAGTACGAGGTGCCGATGCTTTGGCGCTCATAACAGAGTGGACAGAATTCCGCGTACCGGACTGGGAGAAAGTCGGTGCAGCGATGAAGATCAAGGTGGTCTTCGACGGTCGTAACCTCTATCGTAGAGCGATTGTGACGGAAGCAGGTTTTGATTATTACGGAATAGGAATGGGCGAGAACATCGCTGAAAAATAATAGGAAATGCACAAAGTATTAGTAACTGGAACTGCCGGTTTTATTGGATTTCATTTAACTAAAAGGCTCCTAGAAGATGGGTTTGAAGTTGTTGGACTTGATATTATCAATGATTATTATGATGTGGACCTAAAGTATTCCCGGCTTGATTTTTTGGGGATTGAAAAAGTTAATATTATTCCGAATCAAATTATTAGTTCTAAAAATCATTCAACTTTGCGGTTCATTCAGACTGACTTAGCTGATCACGCATACATCGTTGATATGATGAAATCAGAGAAATTTGACTTTGTTGTAAACCTTGCGGCTCAAGCAGGTGTACGTTATAGTATTGACTATCCTCTTGCCTATACACATTCAAATATTGATGGTTTTATGTCCATACTGGAAGGCGCACGTCACAGTAAGGTGAAGCATTTGGTATATGCTAGCACGAGTTCTGTTTATGGGTTGAATACAACAATGCCATTAAAGGAAACTTCTCCCACGGAACATCCGATGGCTCTTTATGCTGCAACAAAAAAGGCTAATGAGATGATGGCTCATAGTTATTCTCATTTATTTGCATTACCAACCTCAGGTTTAAGATTTTTCACCGTTTACGGTCCATGGGGACGGCCCGACATGGCTCTTTTCCTTTTTGCGGAAGCAATGAGAAAGGGTGAACCAATAAATGTTTTTAATCACGGAAAAATGATTAGAGACTTTACTTACGTAGATGATATTGTTGAAAGTATTGTTAGGCTAATTGTTAAGCCTCCAAAGAAAAATACTGAATGGGATGGAAAACTCCCAAGAATAGATACATCCTCCGCCCCATATCGAATATTTAACGTTGGCAATGGCTCCCCTGTAGAGCTTATGAGATATATTAAGGCAGTTGAAGCAGCTTTAGGTGTTCAAGGCATATATAATATGATGGACATTCAGCCAGGAGACGTTCCAGCGACTCATGCTGATACTCAGGCTTTAAATGAATATATTGGCTTTAGACCTAAAACATCTGTTGAAGAAGGGGTAAATCAATTTATAAGTTGGTACAAAGAATACTATGGCTATTCTAATACTTGAAAATGGCTACAACGATTTAATTAAATCAAGATACCCTTTAGGTAAATACCTCCAAGCCGAAGGACATGAAGTGCATTATGCCTGCCCATATCCAGATGAAAAGGCTATTCACCATGTTCCCATGAGCCGTAATGGCCTAGCTCCGTTTGAGTTAGCCAAGGGTTATTCTAAGCTGATTCGAATTGAAGCTAAACTGTCTATAGAAACACTATTAAGCTTCCGATTGATCCCTAATGTTCTTAATTATATGGCCTCGTTTACAAATAGAAAGCTGAAAAGAGTTTTTGTAATTACTGGGTTGGGATATGCATTTACTTCGACTAACAATACTGTCGGTTCTCGAATTCAACGGTTCTGTATAAAAAGATTTTATAGGATTGCGTCTAAAAGGGTTCAAATTATTGCCCAAAATCCAGATGATTTGATTGATCTCGGTGTCGTAAATGGAAAAGTTATATTAGGAAGCGGAGTTGCTAGTGTTGAAACAGAAATAGAATATGAGCTTTTGACGAGTACAATTAAACTTCTCTATGTAGGTAGACTCTTAAAGTCTAAAGGAATATATACCGCCATTAATGTATTTGAACAACTAAAGATTAAAAACCCTGAGACTTCGTTGACCATTGCAGGAACTATAGACGGACAAAACCCTGATAGTATTGATGAAGAAGAGCTTATGCGACTCAAAAATAGGATAGGGATTAATTATCTTGGTTTTGTAGAGAATATGAACGAAGTATACGCTAACTGTAATGTTTTATTGTTCCCAAGTGATTATAGAGAAGGGATTCCAAGAGTTATAATTGAAGCGTTAAAATATGGACTTACAATAGTTACAAAGGAAATGCCGGGCTGTAAGGAGACGGTTCGTGGTAATGGCCTCTTAATAACAAAGAACTATAATGTGGAAGATGTCGCTGTTTACCTTTCATCACTTAATTCATCAAGTCTACTGGCGAATAAAAAAATATCGATTGATCTCTTTAGAAAGACCTTCAGCTCAGATATTATTTACCCCATGTACCTAGCAACGCTGAAATAGTATTTTACCTAGATTTAACGAAAAAATCCGGCTCATCAAGCCGGATTTTTTCGTTGTTAATTACTGTGGGAAAACCCAACACATCTAAACTTGTGTTCTTTTAACTCTTTGATTAAGATTGGAGTAAGAATCTTAAAAACAGAATGTTATGGCGAAATTCACTTCAGATACTGCTCGGGTTGCAGGGCAAAAGAGTAAAAGAGGAAGAGCGAAAAGAGATCCAATCGTTCATGATGCCATGGAAATCCTTTTGACTGAGGGAATGGCAAAGCTTTATGAAAAGATGGATGAGCTTAACGCAAGTCAGCTATTAAAGCTTGTTCAAATTTCAGCAAACTATGTTTTACCGAAGGCCAAGTCTCAGTGTGATCGTTTTACTCAAGAGTACAAGGATAGTCGTTCCATGGATTGGAGCAAGAGTAAAACTGATTTCTTGAACGAAGAACGTGATCGCAAGTAATTAAAGGCTAGCTGTGCACATCATAAAAGCATCGGCTATCGCGTCCTTATTTGGGTTGGCGCTTATGTAGGAAAGGAATGTGGTTTCCTTCGAGTGGCCTGTAATGGACATTAATATTGGGGTTTCTACTTTTCCAAAGTAGTTCGTCGCAAATGACCTTCTTAAGTCATGGGCGCAGATTAGTTCATGCTTTGGGAAAATTCCGTATTCCTTTCTCCTAGTCTCGGGGTTCTGTTTGAATCCTTTCACGTATTCCGTCATCCCCGCTTTTTTACAAACCTCTTTGATGTACTTATTGAAGAGTATCGCGGATAGCGGCTTTGGGAACTCTTCTTTGATAATCTTTATTGTCGTTGGGTCGCTCACTCCAATGGTGACATGCTTACCCGTTTTTTGTTGGATTACATCTATATAGACGCCATTCATTGCATGTCTTACCTGTGCTTCTGTAAGTTTTAGTAGGTCGCTTACACGTTGGCCTGAATAGAAGCCTATCAACAGCCATTTTCTGGTATTATCGAGCTCTGAAGATAGATCCTTGAGATTCTTAATATGCTCTATTTCTTCAAAACTGATCGTATGAATGATGCGTTCAGACCGGCGTTGACGGAAGCCCTCAATGTGTTTGGTGAATGGGTACACTTGTAATCCATTTCGGTCGGCCTCTTTACAAATGGTCTTTATTTGCTTCAGTTGGTGTCCAGTATTATTGGTGCTGTATTTCTGAACCTTAAGCATCCAGTGGGTAAAGCTGTCTATTAATGCTTTGTCGATATGCTCAATGAGTACCGGTTGTCCTCGATACTCTTCGAAGTTCTTGATGATCTTTTCGAATAGCTCGTAGGAGCGTATGGTATTATAAGATAAGCCAATACTTCCAGTAGATCGAACACGTTTGCTATCTGCTGCATTAATGTAGCGACGTATTTGATAGGTGAGTTTAGACCGGTTGTCTTTATCTGGTCTATTGAAACATGCGCTTATCTGACTTTCGAGCCATCCTCTGGTAAATTCTTGAGAACTGGAGTGGAGATTGTTGTATTGGAAAACAAGATGTCTTTCCAGTTGATCGAGATATCCATTGAGACGGACACCATTTTCATCGGAGATTCTGGCGCGCATTTTCTTGGTGTCCCATTCGTCGCGTAAAACCACAAAACCGGTTTTCGCTTCTAATCTTGTTTTGAACGGTCCATACAGGTAGGCATAAATGCTGACCTGTTTGTTGACCTTGCTCCGAATTCGAAATCCTATTTTGCCCATGTTCTTTCCTTCAAATTACCCTGTCATAAAGTGTCATTTTGGGTGTCCAAAAGTGTTCATTTTATGATATTCTAACGAGAGCGAAATTTCGTTAAGCCATTTATTTGACATGCTAATTTTGGCCTTAACCTTCCCCCTTGGGCAGGAAGTTACGTTACTTTTTTCCATAATTAACGCGGGTTTTCAGTAAAATTAGGTGTTGGCAAAGGATAAGTTTATGAAAAAATGACTGCGGGCTGCAGGCATGTAAAATAAAAAACCAGCAATTGCTGGTTTTTTTTGTTTTGATAAACGGTTATCTAATCATCCCAGCCGCCACAGTCTCATTCGTAGTTTCATCCACTAGGATCAGAGAGCCGGTAACACGATTTTGGCTGTAGGTATCTGTGAATAGTGGTTTGGTTGCACGGATCTTTACCCGTGCAATATCATTCATCGTAATATCTGTATTTTCATCTCTGTGGAGCGTATTAACATCCACTTTGTAAAGTATTTCGGTGATCATAGCACGTGCCTCTGCCGTGGTTTGCTTGAGTATATACTTAGCTCTAGGGCGCGGAGGCGTACTATTAAGCCAGCACAACATAACGTCTAAGTCTTGTTTGCCCTCTGGCTGGTTTTCTGGCTTAACGAGCATGTCGCCACGGCTTATATCTATATCATCAGCTAGGGTAATGGTCACAGACATAGGTGGATATGCTTGTTCCAGCTCCCCTGTTAGGGTATGGATGCCCGTTATGGTACTTTGTAATCCGCTGGGCATCGCCGTGATGGTGTCTCCTTTTTTGAAAATGCCACCTGCTACCCTACCGGCATACCCCCGGAAATCGTGGTATTCATCCGTATGAGGCCGTATGACAGTTTGTACAGGGAAGCGTGCATCGCGAAGGTTGTGATCAGCGGAGATGTGCACGGTCTCTAGATTATGAAGCAGAGTCCCACCTTCATACCATGTCATGTTCTCGCTTCTGGTGACTACATTATCACCATGAAGTGCAGACATAGGAATGAAGCGTACATCTTGAACGTCAAGTTTTGCAGCAAAGTCGCTGTACTCTTTGACCACACGGTTGTAAGCCTCTTGGCTATAATCAGCGAGGTCCATCTTATTGATACACACAAAAACATGGGGTATACGTAAAAGGGAGGCTATGAATGTGTGGCGCTTGGTTTGTTCTATTACTCCTTTACGTGCATCTACAAGAATGAGGGCAAGGTTGGCACTAGAAGCGCCCGTCACCATGTTTCTGGTGTACTGTACGTGCCCTGGCGTATCTGCAA
>Ga0209482_1000786_pt1 | contig 25405 bp, 42 predicted proteins | sample CoawatmetaG10DNA_FD_187512 | JGI IMG/M metagenome (GOLD analysis project Ga0209482, IMG submission 187512) | Marine microbial communities from the West Antarctic Peninsula - Coastal water metaG104-DNA (SPAdes) (version 2) | ecosystem: Environmental > Aquatic > Marine > Coastal ...
GTCTTAATGTAGGTGGAAACATTGCCGTGACTGGAACCGTAGATGGGGTAGATATAGCCTCAAGGGACAGCACATTAACTACTACAACTAACACAGCTAACTCAGCGTTATCTACAGCCAACTCAGCCACCACTACCGCTAATTCAGCTTTATCTACTGCTAACTCAGCTACTACGACAGCTAATGCCGCACTGCCTAAAGCGGGAGGATCGCTAACAGGCACCCTGACAATGGGTTCTAATGCGATTTCCAGTTCAGGAACTATCTCTAGTGGAGCTATTACAGCAACATCTTTAGACATCTCTGGAAACATAGACGTAGATGGTGTTACTAACCTTGATGTCGTTGACATTGACGGTGCTGTGGATATGGCGAGTACCCTTACGGTCACTGGAGAGATCACAGCCAACGGCGGTATAGCTCTGGGTGATAATGATAAAGTCGTTTTAGGTGCTGGGTCAGATTTTGAAGTTTATTTTAATGGCAATCACGGAGTTATTAGAACTGCCAGCGCCGCTGTGGGCGGTAACATATATATTCAGGACGATAATAATATTGTCCTAGGAAGTATCGGAGGTGAAAGCTACCTAAATGCCGCAAAAGATGGGGCGGTAACACTGTACCATGATAACTCCCCCAAACTAGCCACAACCTCCACAGGTTTAAATTTAGTTGGTGGTCTTTCCATTGGCGGTGTAGAGGTTATTACTTCTGGCAGGTTATTAACTAACATCGCTCTTGGCGATATTAATACAAACAAAATCACACTGCTAAATGGCGCATCTGCAAACATGGAGATGTTCGTTTCTGGGACAGGCACAGCTACAACTAATTTCAGGCTTTCCACCGCCAGTTCTAACATAATGACTCTAACGCAAGCGGGAAATCTTAACCCGATAGGAGGTTTGACAACCACCACAGGAGTATTTTCAAGCACAATCTCTAGTGGAGCTATTACTTCATCAGGTGGAGTATCTGGAACAACTGCAACATTTACTGACTCTGTAACATTAAGCGGTTCAGGCATTGTTAATATCACCAAAGGTTTAGGCTTATATGTTTCAGCTAATTTAAGTGTTAGTGGACTCATTTTTAAGAATGGAGGTGGTGATGTTGAGGTATCAGGTAATTTAAGAATTAACTCTGGTGGTTTGAAAATAGGTACTCAAGAGGTTATCACTTCTGGTCGCGCTTTAACTAACATTACCACAATCTCTAGTGGAGCTATTACTACTACCGCCCTTACTTCATCTGGGTATGTAAAAACACCGACGGTTGGCATGGGTGCAGGGGCTTCAGTGGCCGCCTCAATAAATCACACAGCGTCAGTAAATGAAGGTCTTTTCTGGCACACAACTAACACTGATTACTTTATTGCGAGAACGTCTGGAGCGTGGTCTAGTCCTAATTACCAACAATTAAAATTGGACTGGGATACTGGCATTGAGTTAGATGGCGGCACAGCCTATGGAAAATCTGGTGTCAATATTAGTGCAGGTAATTTTAAAGTTGGCGGCACAACTGTAATAGACGCTAGTAGAAATATAACAGGCGTTAATATAACCGCAAATGGAATTTATCCACTGACAGGCCTTTTCCTTGATCGCCAAACTAATGCGCGACATGGTATTAGTTGGTACGGTAGTTCATATCCTTCTTGGGCAACATATATGTCCTCCGCGGGAGCAACAGGATCAGGCCCGACAGGAACGCTTACAGCACCTTCAGGCTCTCTAGTTAGCTCATGGGCCTTACGCAGTTACATAGAGAATAATGCTGGGTATGGTTGGACATTTGAATCTGCGGCGGGCATTACCAATACTAGCCCTACTGTTAGGTTTGAAATTAGATCATCAGATGGCTCTGCATATTCTCAGGGTAATATAACAGCGGCAAGTGGGTTCAAAGTCGGAACTACCACTGTAATAGACGCTAGCAGAAACCTAACGAATATAAATACTGCGTCTCCAGTGGAAGCCATTATTGGCCCTCACGCAACAAACGCCTATCTCAGCCCAAGCGCAGGGGCTTTGTACTTCGGCTCTAAAACTAACGGAAAGGCTTATAGTATAAACTCTGGGGCTATAGAAAATATAGGCGGCCCTTACACTAAGCTACATATTAACTGGCATACAGGCATTAAGATTGGTGCGGCTTACAATTATGGCGGCATCCGATTCTTTAATAACAGTCTTGACGGATATACACCTGCCGAGCTTTTCTCTATTGGTAATACTGACCAGCACGTTAGAGCCGCACAGAACTTTTATTCAGGCGGTGAGATTCATGCAACCACCTCGGTAACTGCGCCTATATACAAGGTCGGAACAGCCACTGTAATAGATGCTAGTAGAAATATTGTAAGCACATCGTTTGCCTCACAATTAGCGACTACATTGTTTCAACAAAACGTCATAAAAAGTTCAGTAGCCAATCAGCAAGGCGCTTATATCCGAATGGCTGTTTCTAGTGCCGCTAATCCAACTTATGCTTGGGAAGATGATACTGACACGGGTATGTACAGGACTAGTGCAAATGCATTGGCCTTGGGCGTTGGTGGAGTAGGACGTTTATTTATATCATCTTCTGGTAACGCCACATTCTCTGGAACTATCTCTAGTGGGGCTATTACAGCACCATCATTTAGCGGTGCTGTTTTCGGTGCGGCTAGTGGAGCGCCTGACTCTACTATTTGGGGTATCAGTAGAGACTCATACCCTACTTATGGCATTTTTTATGATGAAGGCAACCCTGACAAAATACTTTACAAATGGGCTGGCGTAACTAAATTTAATATAAACATGGAAACAGGTGCGCTAGATACTCCATCAACTATCTCTAGTGGGGCTATTACCGCGAGTGCAGATATTAATATAACAGCAGGGACATTAAAGCTCAAAAATGATGTCGCGCTAGACCACGATGGTAGTTCTTTATATATCAAAGCTCCAAGTGCTATTTATTTTTATCCAAGCAATACGAATCGTGGAAACATAGACACTTCAGGCAAAATTACTTTAAACGCTTATGCAATAAACGGCACTACAGTAATAGACGCTAGTAGAAACCTTACAGCGGCACAAGGTAATTTCACAGAAAGTCTTCAAGTAGGAGGCGTTGCGACAGATAATTCTTATGATAACGGGAACCACAGACTTTTGTTTGGGGGCGGTAATTCTGATTCTGTAGGAAACTATTACATCGGTACTAACCTAGAGAATGTTAGTGGCAATTACTCAAAACTAGATTTGAGGTGGCACACTGGCATTCGCATGGGCGCACAAGCAGGCTATGGTGGTATAAGGTTCTACAACAACGAAGATTTATCTTCAAAGCTAATGTCTATCGGTGAGGGTAATACTGACGTAAAAGTCTATACCCTCTTGAACGTAGTATCTAATATAGCAATCAACGGTCAAACGGTAATAACCAGTGGACGCGCCATTACAAACTGCACAGGCATAACTCTTACAGGCGGTAGCATATCTTCTTACGGTAGTGTTACAGCAGGGCTAGGCAGTTTCCTTGTCGGTAGTCGCGGAAAGATGGGGCAGGTTAGCAACGACCTTTTTGTTTGCTCAACTACCTCTCAGCACTCAGGTTTACGCTTTGCTAACGGTGCAATCCACCCTACAGATAATACAGGCGCACAATCTGATTCTGCTCAGATAGATTTAGGTGCTTCAAGCTATCGCTTTAGCGACATTTTTGCTCGCAACGGCACTATTAATACTTCTGATAGAAACGAAAAACAAGATATTGAGGTTTTATCAGCCGCAGAACAGCGCGTAGCAGTGGCGGCTAAAGGTCTGCTACGGAAGTTTAGGTGGAAAGATGCGGTGTCAGAAAAGGGCGATAGTGCAAGAATACACTTTGGTATCGTAGCGCAAGATTTACAGGCCGCGTTTGTTGCCGAAGGGTTGGACGCAGGACGATATGGAATGTTTACAAGCGACACTTGGGATGAGGATGGTGTAGATAAAACTAGAATGGGTGTAAGATACAGCGAATTACTCGCATTTATTATTTCAGCAATTTAATTATTAGGAGAGATTCAAGATGGCTATTACTAAAACAGAAGTATTGCAACGATGTGAAACATACCCCGCGCAAGATTCAACAGCGGCCTCGTCAACTAATGAGGGAAATCCAACCTTGATGGTTGTTATGACGATTACTTTTGATGACGCGGGAGATGCTGAATTACCTGCTATAAGCAATCATGTAACTCACTTGTCGCGTTACGATGCAAACGGAGACCCCACTGTAATCAGCGGACAAACTGCTTTAGTCCAAGCTATTTGCGGAGCAGTCTGGGCTTAAATTAATGGGAGAATACCATGAGTTTAATAGCGTCATTGGTGGGTCCAGTAACAGGATTGCTGGACAAGTTCATTGAAGATAAAGATCAAAAGAATGCTCTAGCGCATGAAATAGCTACTATGAGCGATAAGGCGGCTAATGAAAATGCCATCGCTCAAATTGAGTTAAACAAGGCTGAGGCTCAATCTGGGTCTCTGTTTATTGGCGGGTGGCGACCCTTCGTTGGCTGGACATGCGGCTTGGGGCTTGCTTACAATGTAATCATATCTCAGATACTTTCTATTTGGTTTGAGGTTCCAGAGGTTGACCCATCCTTACTAACTCCAGTTTTGATGGGGATGCTTGGCATGGGAGCGATGCGCTCTTACGAAAAGAAAAATTCGGTAGCGAGGGAAAAATGAACGAATTTAAATACTTCAAGATTGAAGACTTTGATTGCAAAGAGACAGGCGAGAACGCTATGGATGAGGAGTTTATTAAAGGTTTAGATCATCTTCGTCAGATTTGTAATTTTCCGTTTATCGTGACGAGTGGTTTTAGGTCTGTTACCCACAGCGCAGAAAAAAGAAAATCAAAAGGCGGCACTCATACAATGGGAATTGCGGCCGATATAAGGGTTTCTGGTGGAGCGCAACGTATGGCCATAGTAAAACACGCATCGGCTTTAGGGATGAGCGTAGGCGTTGCTAAGACGTTTGTTCATGTTGATTCAAGAAAGTCTGAGCAAATGTGCTGGTGCTACTAATGAGCCTGTCAAAAACTCAAGCGAATCGTCTAGGTAGTTTACTGGCAGTAATGTCTAATGATGAGGTTCCAGTTACGCTTATATCCGAGTCAATAGAGAGCGGATATGTGGTTCCTCAAGATGGGCGGCTAAGGTTGTCGGATAAAGGCATTGATGAGAAAAATAGACTCTGCACTCTTGCTGGACTCAACATAAAATACTCATCTGAAAGAGCAAAAGAAAAATGACCCCATACACTTATAGATGCACTCTTGACAGGGTGATAGACGGTGACACCATTGATGTGCATATTGATCTTGGCTTTAATGTTTGGCTTAACAAGCAAAGAGTCAGACTAGCAGGTATTGACACCCCCGAAAGCAGGACTAGAAACTTAGATGAGAAGGCTCTTGGTTTAGCGGCTAAGGCGCGTTTGATTGAGCTATGCAATGGCACTCTGACAATCATATCTCACGGCAGGGGCAAATACGGTCGCATTCTAGGGGTGCCATACACAGAGAGCGGTGCTGATATGTGCCAAACCCTCATTGAAGAGGGTCATGCGGTTGAATATTGGGGTGGTAAGAAGGTTAAGGTCTGGGGTTAGCGGGAAGCCAAATCCGATCGGCTTTGCGCTCTTGCTTGGCAGTTATACTTCTCTACAACCTTCCTGCATATCTTCTATTAGATACGCATATACTTTAGGCATTACTCCCGCCCCTGTGTAACCGAAGCTAATTACAATGCAACTAGCAGACGTGGCATGCCATTGCCTAGACTCTGGAAGCCATGCCTCTGCCTCTCCAAATTCTCTATCAATTATTAACTCTGCATTGTGCTTTGCGGCTTCTTTCTTTAGTTGCGCTAATGTTGCCATTTTATATCCCCTTTAATATGCCCTAAAAGGGCGGTTAATTTAATGAACTTCACCTAGCTCATACATATTCTTTTTACCAGCCCAGTTAACGTAGCTAAACATCCATTTCCCGCCAGTAAACTCTAAAAGACTTGGCTTTTCCCAGTGTTCACAAACGCTCTTCTCATCCTCTTCTATTGACCAATCAAGAATGTACTCTTCCCAGTAGTTATTTGCCTTAGATATTAAAGACGCAATGTTAGGGATTCCATTGCTCAGTATTTTTTTCTTGCACATCTCAGATAGGTTTTCCATAACGTAAGTGTTACCACCCTTGAACTTCCAGTACTTAGGGCATTCTCCCTTGCCGTCCCAATCGTGCGCTCCGTAGTTCTCTTTGCATTGCGTTTGAATTACTAACTTAGCCATAACATACTCCTTTTTTAATATACGTTTAGTATAGCATACAATGTTTAGTTATGTAAACAAAGTTTATAAAAGAAAATGTCTATTTTTTACTGGCCAACCTATCAAACGCTATCCTGACATGAGTTTCTACTAGCGCCCGATATTGCTCAGGAACTTGGCTTAACAGCTCGCGCCTTTCTAAGATGGTTTTTTTCTCTATGATTTTTGAGGCGTACTGTCTAGGTCTATTTCCTAGCTCCAGATGCTTTGTGAAAAAGTTAGACTGAGGGTTTAGTTGGTCAATAAATATGTGGCCACCCTTTGAATCTTTATTGTGTCTTTTCATATTCTAAAACGGCTCTTATTCTTGACAGCTTTTGCATTTCTTTTAGGCACTTCGATCTAATCGTTGTATCCATTTAATCACCACAAAAACAAGCTATTGATTCATCATCAAAATCAAATAGCTGTCCTTGATCTGTTGCAATTAATTTCATATCTGCGTAGCTAGGCTGATCAAATCTAAATCTTGAATTGATTAACTTTTCTTGTTCTGCCCACCAATCAGCTGTATGAGGGAAATGCTCAACTATTGATCTTTTTATTTTGTAACCTTTTAAAAAACAAAGATCACAGTTACTTAGTGTATTTACACCGGCATTCGGCATGGCTAAGTCAAAGTTTTGAGATTGCCAAAAATTATCAATATCTTTTTCGCTTACCTTTGCTATAGCCATCGGCAAATAATGATCTTCTTTGCTTTTCATTTTTGCGACTCTGCGCGGTTCATCTGCTCTAATGCCAATCAATCGTAAATAATTTTCAGTTTCTAAATATCGGCTTATAGTCAAAACTTTTAGTTCACTTGTGCAAAATCTAGCCATCATGTTTGGTAAATACTGTTTATCTTTAATCAACTGTGCAAATGGCTCTCCTTCTCTGCTTGCTGTTTTGTAATCAACAATCTTAAATGCTTTTTTGCCGCTGTACTCAAGCCAAATTATTTCAACACCCCAATTCATGGCGCAGTCATTAACAAAATTCAACGTCTGTGGCATTTCTTTTCCAGTGTTGCAAAAAATGACGGAGAGATAATCCGGCAAAACAAAATCATGTGCTTCAAGAACCTTGTACAACATATATGAGCTAGATCGACCACCACTAAAAGCAATAACAGCTTGTTCGTTAATAAAATATGGGTTGCTCATTATTTAATCCTATCGTTTAAGGTTATCATTCATCTTTGTTTTTATTATTTTCCCACTGTTTTTGCTTGTCGCACACAATCAGATAAGCGCCATGCATTAGCACACTAAGGGACAGCAAAAATGCACATCCCATAATAAGCTCTATCAATCTTTGCTTTTCCACATATCTTTTACATCCATAACGCCCATCAACTCCTCAGCAACTTCATCGCAAACTTTGCAGAAACGAACCTCACAACCATCTTCATCTTCACCATAAGATAACTCAAGATCATGTGCATCGCAATATTCGGCATCATCTTTAGTCCAAGGGCAATCAGGTAGGGATTCGTCACAATCCCCCCTGTCCAGCATCGTACTCAATGTAAATCACCCCTTACTGAAACATCCGCTTTTTTGGAGGTGTGAACCGTTTTCCAGCTTTTTACCATTGATTCCATAATCTCAACAAACTCATTGAAGCTATATTTTTTAGTATCATTGTCTACACCGCTATGCTGTTGAGCCTTAATGGTAATAATTACAGACTCCATAATATCAACGCCTCCAGAACGGTATTGCTCTTCCATCATTCTGGGAAGCTCACTGTCAAAAAACTTATCAATAGAGTTACTCATGTGATGCGCCCTTTGAAGTTAAAAAAATTGTAACAAGCATTTCAATTCTTGAATTTATATCTTGGGTTCCATTCTCCATCCTAGATATTACAGATCGGTTTGGTTCGCCTTTGGTGTAATATCCCAAGTAAGCGGCTAATTCTGATTGAGTTGCTCCGCTAGATATTCTCATAGCTTTTAATGTTTTTCCATCAAGTCTCATTTCTTGCATCCTTACCAGCTTTTGCTGGCTCTCTGTTTTCTAACATGAATTTTCTATATGGGCGCATCTTTACATCAACGCAGGTATCACAAACAATAACTTGGAATGTTGTTTGGTCGCACTCCATCCAAGCCTCACCTCTATCGCAAACGTGGCGAGATAACATATCATCAGTATATTTCATCATCTAGCTCGTCCAATTTAATGCCTAGAGATTGCTCTCTAATGGCAGAAGATAAGGCATCTTGAACACTTGAAAGCTCGTCAATCCAACCAGACTTACTTCTCTGCTCTACTTTTCTAGTCACAACCGCTTCCAGCAAAAGATACACTTGCTGTTTTGTAAGCGGCACATTTAAAACGTCCATTTTAAGAACCCTCTATAATCTTGTTTAACTGGTCAAGGTCGCCATCATCTAATATTGATTGCAAAGCAAGCATAGGAACATCCATCAGGCATTGGCCATACTTAATTTCTAGCTCGTCAAGAAACTGGCTTATATCAGAAATGTTATTTTTCATCAGCACATTCAGAGTCGTACCATTGCCAGACTCTCTCCTTGCAGTTTTCCCAAGCCGTTCCGAATAATCTGGCCAGCCTTACGTTAGCTTCGTCATGACCATACTCGTCAACAAACTCCTCATAATTATGCTTTATGCAACTCAAGGTCAGCATATCTGTTGCCTCTTTAGTCTCAAACATATCAAAATCAAATATTACTTTAACCATAAATTTCTCCTCAGTTTTTTATAGTAAACTTTTTTGGCCTAAATTGCAACCCATAACGTGCTAATTCCAGCGGTATGAATCTTTCAGTATTAAGACATTGCCAAGAATGCCTTGCTTAGACATATTGACGCCCTCTGGTTTTAGCATCGCTGTTGCGGCTAGGTTTGGAGTTAATACATTCCCATCCCTACCTCTGCCATCCTCGTTCATTAAAACTTGAGTCCCATTACGCAATGTAATTAATTGCACATAGCCATCAACAAAATCTTGAGCTTCTTTTAGCGGCACTTTATGCGCGGATATAACAATAATGTTATCGCTGTCATCGTTAATTATTTTAAAGGGGTTTTTACTAGACATTTTTAGGGTTCTCCACATTTCTATCAATGACGTTAGCAAGGTCATCAAAATAAATCTCGTGCAAAACGGTAATGCAGTTTCCATTCGTCTCAATGAACTCAATCATATAAAGATCATCCCAGCCTAAAGTCACCTTCACTTGCCCAGCAAATAAGGCACCATCAACAGTAAACTCAAGAAACCCTCTCCCTTCATCGCTATCGGAGGTTTTTCCCCAAGGATTTTGGAACGCCCAGCACATCATCATGTGGCTACCGCTATTTCCATGAGAATCTTGCCCGCACTTTATCTGAGCTAAAATAGTATTCGCTACATAGTTTTCCATCTTACTTCCCCTCGTAGGCATTGCGCCCATCTTCGTATAAGTTAATAATAAACTTTGCTTCAGCGGTTATACCGTGATGCCTCTTTAGGGCGCTCTTGTACGCTTTTTGTAAAGCCGCTTTATCTAAGAATTTCGCGCCAATAGCAACTTGGTTCATTCCATGCATCTGGCGAGTAGCGTTTAAAGTTCTAAAATAATTTTGCATTTTTAACACCTTTTATAAGTTAGTTTTTGCTTTACTAAGTTTAGTATACTATACAATCAATGCAAATAAAAGCCCATTTCGTGCATTTTGTTTATTTATTTTCGTAAAGGGATTGAGCTAATTCTTGCCCGAATGTCTCTGATCTAAAGTATCGTGCGAAGAATTTAAATTCGTTTCCAAATTTTACATGGAGTTGTGAGTGATGAAAGAAGCATAGCGGGATAGCGTTTCTATCGTCGGCTCTCATCCCCATGCCGCGCCCACCGACCCAAGGCTTCATTAGATGGTGCGCTTGGGTATGTCCATTGCATGAAACGTCTTTGACACAGCATTCAAGATCAGCAACAAACTCAAGGTGCCTTCTATCCTTAACTCTATTTTTTTTCATTTTTTATAACTCTTCTTCTTAAATCTCTGGTTGAAAACCTATGATTTCTATTATTAAAGTATAAATCTACATTTAAAGTGTCACACAAATCTCTGCCAGTAAAATCTTTATCCTTGTACTCAACGCCTAATATTCTTACATCAATTTTGTACATTGTTAAAATATCAATTAAATCTTGTTCTGTTGCGTAAACCAGAATTTCATCAACATATTTTATTGCAGATAGCTGAGAATATCGCTCCACTATAGTCTGTATAGGGATATTCTTTTTTGACCTATCTAGGCTTGGGTCTATTTGCAAGCCGCAGATTAAATAATCACATTGATCTTTAGCTTCTCTTAACATAGCAATATGACCAGCATGAAGAAGATCAAATGCACTAGCTGTAAATCCTACTATAGCCATTTTTACCTCTTATTAAACCGCGCCCACCATAGATAGGCGCGGTTCTAATTCTACTTTAGAAAGGAATGTCGTCTTTGTCAAAGCTATTTGTCTGAGGCTGTTGGTTGGCTGATTGCTGGTTGCTAGAACCAAAATGCTGACTGCCCCCATCATTGACACTCATAGATATGCCTAGGTAGTTCTGTCCAGATGCCGCAACATTATTCCAAGCCCCAAATTTATAACCCTGTCCATCAATAGTAACTTTCCCACTAACATCTGGAGATTTTGGGTTCTGCTTTTTTTCTGGAGGGTTGTAATAAACTCTACCAGCGGATACGGCAAGCTCATAAATCTCTTCACCCTTCTGTGACTGCGCTTTTAAAAGAGAGCAGTATCTAGTGGCACCATTAACGGTAATCGTACCTTTACTCATTATCTGGCAATTTCCATCAACAAAAAACGCGCCTTTTAACTCTTCGTTATCACTCATAATATAGCCTCATTGTTAGTTACTAACCTGTATTGATAACCTCTAGCTGGAATGCCAGTGTTTGAAGGTATCTTTTCTTTAAATAAAACTTCACCTGAAAGTGGCAAGTCGTATTTCTTTCTTTTGTCATAATGCCTCAGCGCCCTAATTCCTGCGCTAATTGTTGGCTCACCATAGTAACAATCATATCTATGGTTAATTGCTTCTTGCAAACCCCAGAACGTCCAAGGGCGTCCATCTGACATTAACTCTGCTATTGCGTCTATAAGACCTTTTTTCATCATGCACCTCATTTCTCATATAGTTTAATTAGCTGGCCAAAGCTGGTTTTAATGGCGCTTCCATCGGGACTGTTACTCAGTGCCGTTTTAATATACCCCTGTGTTTCCGAGTTATATATATTTTGACAAGCCTCTGATTCTGGATTGGCTAAATGCTTTCTGCACTGTCCAAGAAATTCACTCTCTCCAGTACACGCCTCTATCAAAGTTCCTTGCAACATAATTTTGTACAAGGCGTTTGTATCCGTTGTCGGTACGCTGACACTTTCCTTTTTAATAGCTTTTGGTGCGGCATAAACCTTGTCTGTTTTCTTGCGGTCAATCATAGCGGTTTCAGCATCATCATCTTTCTGGTGTCCAATTCCGCAAGCCATAGAAAGGCTATATCTTTTTGCGTAGGTAAGGGCAGAGCCAAATCCTTGGGGGTCGCGCTTATCTGCTGGAACGGTAAACTGTCCAGTGCGTAGCTCACCACCATGTCCATAGAATACAGTCTCAACACAAACCCCAATATCAGAAGGGTGGCATATCTGCTGGAACATAACACCATTGTCATTTAATGGCGGTTTAACAGTAGTTATCACTTCTTCAAGGGTAGCGTAGTCACTTTTAAAATAAGGGTTCTTGCCATCTTTGCTGGCGTGGGTTATTGCTTTTTGCGCCTCTATGAGAGCGGCTATCAATTTATCGTTCATTATTTAAATCCTTTATTTTTTGAGTTAAAACTTCGTTTTTTATGGCCAATATAATTTTTCTCTCAACGGTAGATCTCGCGTTTATTTCGCTTTTAGAATAAAACCCTGAATCGTCACCTTTAATTTCTAAATCCATTAGCTGTATAGATTGTCTAATCACCTCTACTTCTTGTTCTGTAAAATAAAATTTCATTCTTTAAATTCTCCATAGTTTTCTAGCGGCAACTCTTTCTCCATCAGACCAGCGCCAATCATCAAGGTCAGGAATCATTAAACTGGCTACCTCCTCAATGCTGTCCGAGTAACTTAGCAGTCGCATCATATTTGTAGCGGCCTGTCTTACAACAACCATATGAGCATCAACATTCTCAACAGGCATCACAACTACCTTAGAAGCCGTCTTGGTAGCATGTACATAGTCAACAATAGGGATGCAGTTCTCAGCGGTGGCGTAAATAGAAAGCTGTCTACAGGTTGCCGTAGGCACTTTAGTAGGTAAGCGACCAACTGTTTTTATATCTCGCACAACTCCGTCATATAGAAGATCAAGGTATCCAATAATAGGAATTGGCAACTCTTCAAATTCTAGTTTTATTTTCTTCTGAGAGGCTAGGGGTTTACCTAGAGATCTAAAGTGTGGAATTGCAGGGGTAAGGTAACGAGAAAGGTTATCTCTCTCAGATTCGGCTCTGGTGCTGTTAACTGGTATTCTATCGCTAATAGCGCCTTTATGCTCTTCGTCAAAATAATTTTGCGCCCAAGCTATTATTTGAGCATCACTTACATCAGGCTCCTCTATAGAGATGGTTAACGCTTTATCTACAGCGGTGCCTCTCCACATAGCAGGAATGCCAAACCTATCTCTGAAGCCAGAGACATGGAGTATCCACCGTTGGGGGTTGGTTATAAATTCGTTTATTGAGCTTGCGCTCAAGTGTCCTACATTGTGTTTTTCAAATGGGTTATTGCTCATACATCAGGCACCTTGTTTTTGTTTGTGGGCTAATTATGGGACAAATTGGGTTGATATGCAAGCCGTTTCTTGATACCATGCATTAACTAAAGGCGTTACTATGAAACTATCAGCTTGGCTAAAAGAAAATAAAATGACTCAAAAGCAGTTTTTAGAAATTGCCGCTAATTCTCATTCTGCTAACTTTAGTTATCACGCTTTGGTAAAATGGTGTAGTGGACAAAGAATCCCTAGACCAGAAGATATGAAAGTTATTCATAAAGCCACTGATGGAAATGTTTCTCCAAACGACTTTTATCTCTTGTAATTCTCTAGCGCATAGCCCATTATGGGCAGATGAGTACAGACGCAATAAATTGGGTTAGGTTATTACCTTGCCCCACCCCAACCACAAAGCTAGTTCTTTTTATGCTTGCAAACTATGCGAGAAAGGGAACTCATAAGTGCTACCCATCTGAAAAACACCTTGCAGAAATATGCGGAGTATCCGATAGATCAGTGCGTAGGTGCATCGCTTCTCTTGAAGAGCTTGAGTATATTACAGTTCAAAAAAGATTGGGAACAACCAACCTATATAAGTTAGGCATGGACACCAGAGTCCACCCCCCTGCGGACACCAGTGGCCACCCTACTCAGGCCACCAGTGTCCACCCCCCTAGGACACCAGTGTCCTCCAATACATTACCTATACATATTATAAACCCCCCACAAACAAGAAGGAGAACAAAAAATGACCTTGCTGGATGAAGCGTTTGAAAAGCATGGCCTTAAAATAGGCCACTTAGATGAAGGGAACCACAAAATAAAATGTCCAGAGTGCCAACCACCTCACGACTCACATGATAGGCCAATGTCTGTAGAAATATCTCACGATAAGGTTGTGTTCTTTTGTCACCACTGCGAAAACAAGGGAGGAGTAATGGAGCAAAGCGCATTAACTGGCACACAAAAAAGAACAGTTCCTCAGAGAAAACCTTTCACACCTAACACCGCAAGCACCTCAACTTTCTTAGATGATTATTTTGAGAAGAGGGGCATTTCAAAAGAGACCTACGAAGCCTTTAAGGTGTTTTCTGAAAATGATGAGTGGATAGGCTTTCCTTACAATGGAGAGTCAGGACAGTGCGACAACATAAAATACAGGCATAAAGATAAGAGATTCAAGCAAAGCAAAGACCCAGTGAAATCTTTATATAATTACAAAGCGGTGGCTGAATCAAATGTGGCAATTTTTGTAGAGGGCGAAATGGATGCCTTGAGCGTTCACGAATGCGGGTTTACTTGCGTGACTACTTTGCCAGATGGTGCGCCAGCTAAAACCTCCTACAAGGAAAATGACAAGAGGTTTCAGTGCTTGCAAACCCATCCACTAAAAGCAAATAAGATTGTTTTATTTTGTGATGCTGATGGTGCTGGTGACAATTTAAAGAAGGAGCTGATGCATAGATATGGAAAAGTAAAGTGCTGGTATGTGGTTCCTCCAGAAGATTGCAAAGACGCTAACGATGTTCTTATAAAGCATGGCAAGGAATATTTGCACAACCTGATAACTAATGCGCGGCCTTGTCCAGTTGATGGGCTTTATACGGTAGGCACTTATTACAATGAGGTGATGGACTTATACAGAGGCAATTACGATAAGCCTGTAAATGTTGGGTACGCAAATCTTGATAAAATTTACAAGGTTATGAAGGGAACATTCCACGTTTGGACAGGTATTCCGAACCACGGCAAGAGTACATTTTTAGACCAGTGCTTGATACAGCTTGCAAAAAACCATGATTGGAAATTTGTAATGTTTTCTCCAGAGCATTCCACAAAAATGCATATCAGGCGGTTATTGCAAATGCTTACTGGCAAACCTTTTGACCAAGGATTTAATGGGCGAATGACAGAGGAGGAGGCAACCGAAGGGATGCGTTGGATACAAAAGCATTTTTTCTTTATAGAAACTAGGGAGCATATCCCTAGCGTGGATAAGATTCTTGAGCTTGCCAAGGTGAGCATACAAAAGTACGGATGCAATGGCATTGTTATTGACCCTTATAACGAGGTTGACGCAAGTAGAAAGGGTAGCTATAGGGAAGACGAGCATATCCGAGATTTTATTAGCAAGTGCAAGCGGTTTTGTAAGATGCATGATATTACAACGTGGGTTGTTGCCCATCCTACCAAGCTACAGAAAGAGAACAACGGATACCAAGCGCCCAGCGCATACGACATTAGTGGCGCGGCTCACTGGCATAACCAAGCTGATGCGGTGGTAGTAGTTCATAGAGATTTTGACAATAACAGTATTCAAGTGATAACGAGGAAGATTAGAGAGCAAGGAATGTACGGACAGATAGGCGAGGCTACATTTAATTTTGACTTTGCCAGTAGGACGTTTGTAGAGCCTCCTAACGAGGAATATGGATATGGAGGGCGTGGTAATGGCCGCTAGTTCAAAAGGTGAAGAGGCGCTTTGCATATTGCTTAGGCACTACAAAATACCTTATCACAGAGAGTTTAGGTTTCACGATATAAGAAAGTGGCGGTTTGACTTTGTGATAGGGGACTTTCCTTCAATGCTAAAAATTGCGATTGAGGTTGAGGGGGGTGTCTATGCTAATGGGCGGCATACAAGAGGGTCGGGGTATTCTGCTGATCTGATTAAGTACAACACCGCAATGATGGGTGGGTGGCGAGTCTTAAGATATACAACCAGCCAGATAAGCGAAAACGTGATACATGATATTAAATACTTAATAAAAACGGAGAGAAAATAATGAAAAAAATGAAAAAGACGGAAAAAGAATTATCAAGGTTAGATGCCCTTTCAACAAATGTTATCAGGTTGATGCGAGAGCATGGAGTAAGCCAGAGCGATATTTCTAGGGCTACAGACCTATGCCAACCACTTATCAGCAGAACCTTGTCTGGATGCAACCCAAGAGTTACGACTGTGCAGACTTTAGCTGATTACTTTGATGTAAGTATGGATGAACTGCTAAGGAGAAAACGACGTGAATGGTGAAAACAATTCTTATACACAAAACCTAAGGTCTGACCCTCTTGATAAATGCATTGAAGTTTGGGAGGACGCTATTGCTAACTATGAGGCGGCTCAAATTAGATATATTGAGGTTGAATCTAGCTTTAAAGCGTGGGAGGCCGCTATCAAGATGGCGCATATGAGAAATAAGGCATCGGGGGTTATGGCAGAGGGGCTAGTGAGAACCCATAACGATTGGGAGGGAAGGTATCTTGAGGCTCAAACTTTATCGGTTAGGGCTGAGACAGCCAAAAGGATATTAAGAATATCAGAGGCCAAATGGGAAACGGAAAGATCACGACAGGTAAGTCTAAGAAATTTAAAGTAGACAAAAAACCATTTTAAAATGCGCTCCAAAAACCAAAAAACTTTTTAAACGAAAAAGAGTTGATCAAATTTTTATAGGACTAGCGAATAATTTAAAATGTTGCCGAAAAAAGCAAAAAACTTTTTAAGCGAAAAAGAGTTGCGTTTTTTTTAGTTGATGGCTGAATAAATAAAAAAATGGCTGAAACTTTTGAAAACCTAAAGTAAAATCACGCTACTCTACAGCCCTTTAACTGCGGGGCTTTCAGGGGGTGACATTTTATTTTCATTTTTGAATGGGCTTGAATTAGTCCAATAAAAACAACTTACTTTTTTTGACTGGTTTTTAAGGCTTTAGAAATTTACAATTTTTTTGGAGGTCAAACTTAGGTCTAAATAATTAAGTAATTTTTTTGACGCTGTTTTAAGGGTCTCAGAAATTTATAAAATATTTTAGGGTCTAATTGTGCGTTTAAAAAAGAAGAGAAAAAACCCCACTTAGTAGTCAGCTAGTGGGGTTTGTTTTTATTGCTGGTTTAAATAACTATCGGTAACAGCATCTTTGAGCTTTCTGTTGTCTAGCGAGAAATCATAATATCCTGTAGCAATTCCGTCAAGGTAGCAGTTGGAGGGTGGAGATATCCTATCTTGGTTTCGCATAATGTAAATCATAACCAATCCATGCTCTGTCTCAATAAACTTTTTAACGTACAGGTTAGGGTACCCTTCGTATCTATCAAGGCTCTTTTCACAATCTTTTGTTATCTTCCACAATCCTAGTGGAACAGAACTTCCATCTGTAGATACCTCTACATCGGCAACCCCTCTAAATTTTAGCGCGTGTCCCTTCAGCGTATAGCTTTCTACAGGCGTAGCGTTCTTGCATCTAAACTCCATCTGGTCTTTGTTAAGGTTAGAGCCATAAGCCCCATATAAGTATTCAGTTATTGTATTCATCTTGATGTTTCCTTTTTGGGTTGTTTAATTTGGTTTTAAGAAAGCTCTTCTTGGCGCTCTCTCAGGTAATCTTGCACTTGGGTACTCACCCCTTGGTATAAGCCAGAATCTACAACGCCTGTAGCTCTTGCTAGTGGGCGGCTAGTGTTAGGCATGGTGTAGCACTCAAAACGCTCAAGAAAGCTGTTGGCTCTGGCCTCAGTAAACACACCCTCGGCAGTGTAATAATCATTTAACTCAGGGTTAGTTATTACTGTTGCGCTTTCACCTACAGTAAGGTTCCACGCTTGCAGGTTTCTATTCCAAACCATAGAGCCGTTAGCGTTCTCAACAGCATTTCTAATGGCAGAGTAGGCGCGTTTTGTGGGTGGGCGCTTGCCTGTACCGCTGGCCGCTACTGCACAGCTAGTTTCAACAAATTGCATTAAAAAGCTCAACCAGTTAACAATTTTCTTAAACTCAGTAGTTCCGCTATGCTGGCGAAACTCAATAGAGCCTCTACTGGCTATGTTAGTTAGGTTTACTTTGTAGTAACGCTCTGCGGCTCTAGCCGCGTTAGGCTTACACGTTGCGCGTTTAACAGCGTTCTTTACGCTTTCAGTGCTGGCACACCAGCGAGGGCTACCTCTGCGAGAGCGAGGCATACAAAGATCAATTTGCTCTTCGTGGTTTGAGTACCGCTCATAGGTAGTTTTGATTTCATTAATGTTCATTTCACGGCAATCTAAATGAACGTGCAACCCGCAACTTCTGTTAACAGTAACGCCCTCAACAGAGTTGAGCGCCTCAATAACTTTCTCAAGCTCTCTGACACCCTCAACACCGTTAAGAATAGGGCTAACCAACTCGCCAGCATGGCCGCGAACACCGTTTAGAGATCCATCATATACAACTTTCCAGTAGCTAGTTGTTTGGTGAGTGTAGCCAGCATAAACACATTCAACACCCTCAAGGCTGTTTATAACTTGAGCAACTTGCCTAGGGCAAGCGCCAACAAACTCAACTTCAATTCCGAAACTCTTGTTGCTAATTACTGGTAAATTTAACATTTTCAAGCACCTTTTATGGGTTGGTTTCTTTCTCTCTACATAATTTATTATACAGAGTTTCCTATGGTAAACAAGGGTTAATTTGCACATATTGTACTTTTTTTTATTCTTTTTGGGCTTTTCTCACTGCAACCCATGATGTACAATGTGTTTTTGACTTACAAAAAGAGTGTCAGATGACTACAATTCACGCCAAAGATATGACAGAAGTTCCCGTCGACGATTTAATTCCTTATGATAGAAACCCTAATATTCATTCAAATGAACAAATAATTCAGCTTGCAAATAGCATCCGAGAGTGGGGTTTTACAGTCCCAATATTGATTGATGAAAATCAAGTTGTCCTTGCTGGGCATGGTCGACTGTTCGCGGCTAAATCTTTAAGTATGGAAACGGTTCCATGTATCACGGCAAGAGGTTGGTCAGACACTCAGAAAAAGGCGTACGTCATTGCGGACAATAAGTTGTCAGAGGGTAGCGAGTGGGATAGCTCTCTGTATTTTTCAGAGCTTAAAGAGATAAATAGTTCAGGATTCAGTCTTGATTTAATTGGTTTTGATGAAAGCATTTCCTTAGATTTTGAGCCAAATTTACAGCCGACAACTTCGTTTGCAGATGTTAATGAGGGTGATATAAATAAGGCCGAAACAGCAATGTCAGATAACATGGATAGGCTAACTGGAGATCGTTCAGAAAAAGGGACTGAGGTTATGTGTCCATATTGTGCAGAGAGCTTTATTTTTGACGGCATTTAATAGAGAAAACCAGACTAATGCGTTATCTAAAGTGCTAGAAAAGCATGATTGGGTATTTGCTAAAACAATGCCTAAAAACCCTCATTTCTATACGCGCAAAAGAGATTGGAGCGACCAAGAATTGTTTGTAAAATGCGCTCACAAAATAAGGGAGCTAGGAAAATCCGAGATGTTTCGGGGTTGGCCTTACGTTTGTTTTAACTTTAATGGATATAAATATTGGGTTATGGATAAGAATCCAAGCGATGCGGTAATTATAAACAGGAAAGTGTTATGAGATATATTTTGCGGACTTGTGCTGGTAGAGAGCATTATGCTGATTATGTAAAGAAATGCATTCCATCAGTAGAGGTGTGCTTTGACCAAAAACTGGGTGCAATGAGTAACTTTTTGCAGTCTCTTGAGATGGCAGGTGATGATGCCGTTGTTAATTTAGAGGATGATATTTGGATAACTCATAATTTTGAGGAAAAGCTAAGGGCAGTTGTATCTGGCAATCCAAACTCAGTAATTCAATTTTTTAGCATGAGAAAAGCTGATCGGGATATTGGCAGTAGGTGGGACTCTGGGAAATCTTACCTGATGGCACAATGCACTTACCTACCTAAAAAAGTATCGCGTGGCATATTAGCATTCAGCAAAAAGTACGATAATATTGAACACAAATCGCACCCTTTAGATTCAATGGTTGCTGATTACTTGAGCAAAGCAAGAATGAAATACTGGATTCATTGTCCAAGTTTAGTTGACCACAGAGTTGGTAAATCAATGATAGACCCAAGAAGAGCAAGCACAAACAGACAATCGTTTACTTTTAGGGATGGAATATATGGCTGATGTAAAGTGGGATGCCCCTTTAACAAAAGAGCAAAGAGCAAATCCAGTTGTCTATTCTGCGAAAATTGATCTTCCTAGCATGATAAAGATACCTACTGACTCAGAGCTTGAAATAATATTTAAAACAAAAGGCTATAAACTGCAAACGTGGGGGAGGTCAAAAGATGAGCGCGGAAAAGAAATAAAAACAAATGACCCGCATTGGATTGGAGTTAGAAATGGCACTCCTTTGCATACTGATAAGGCTTATCCTAGATATTCTCATCATTTAAAGGTAAGGGTTGATGATGGAATAGTTGTAAGAGGAGTTGATAAAACCGAGCTTCTTTTAGAGAGAGGTGTTTTTTATATTTTGGATACTCACAGCCCCCATCAAGTTCTGCACAAAAAGGAAAGTGCTGTATGGAATGTTGCAGTATCTATTGATTCCCACGTTCTACTTGACCCTATGGAGTGCATAAAGAAAAGCATCCAATTTGCGGCATCCACTAAGATAACTAAAAGATGAAAATATTTCTTAAAGATAACGTATTTGATGAAGCTATAGAAAGAATAACTTTCTTGTTCCGAGAGTTTGATGAAGTGGTAGTCAGCTTTAGCGGGGGCAAAGATAGCACCGTAACGCTTGAAATGGCGCTGTTAGTTGCTGAAAAAGAGGGCAAATTACCCCTTACAGTGATGATGCTTGACCAAGAGGCCGAGTGGCAAGCTGTTGTTGATTATGTAAAAAGGGTTATGTATCGCGACGAAGTGACCCCTCACTGGCTACAGGTGCCTATCAAATTATTTAATGCGACCACTATGGATTACCCTTGGTTGAACTGTTGGGATTTAAATGAAGAACACATGAGGGAGAAAGACCCTATAAGCATCAAAGAAAATACTTACGGTACTGATCGCTTTTATAATATGTTTCCCAAGTATCTGGCAAAGCATTACAAGGGTAAGTCAGTTGCTTTACTAGGGGGTGTCAGAGCAGAGGAAAGCCCAAACAGACGAGCAGGTTTGACTAATGGGGCTACCTATAAAGACATAACCTATGGCAAGGTCTACGATGAGAAGCAAGGCCATTATGTTTTCTATCCTTTGTATGATTGGAGCTATACCGATATTTGGAAAGCAATTCACGACCACAGTTGGGATTACTGCAAAATATATGACGAGTTTTATAGGTATGGGATAGCCCCAATAAAAATGCGGGTGAGCAACCTTCACCATGAAACGGCTGTAGATCAGTTATTTTATTTGCATGAGCTAGAGGGTGACACTTGGAATGCGTTAACTAAAAGACTTAAAGGCATTAATCAAACTAAGCATATGAAAAAAAATGAAATGTTTAGGGCTAATGAGTTGCCGTTTATGTTTAAAGATTGGAGGGAGTACAGAGATCACCTTTGCGATAATCTAATACAAGATGATGGCATAAGGAAAAAGCTAGAGAAAAAGCATTTATGGATGGATGGAAAGTTTAGTGATATGAATAACATCCATGAGATGTACAAAACCCAGATACTAGGGATACTTGCCAATGATTTTGAGTTTGCAAAAATAGGTAACTTTCTTGGTAGACCAGAAGTGATTAACTTTTTAAAGTTCAAGCGAGGGGTGGAAATTAACTGGAATCGTCCAGAGAGAGACCTTAGGTTCATAAAGCCACATCAGAGAGGCACTACCCATGAGTGATATACCAAACCAACCAATTAGCGATGTTTTATGGGTGTCTGTTGATGATGTAGAGCCAAACGACTACAACCCTAACTCAGTTGCAGGGCAAGAGATGAAATTGCTACATACCTCAATCAAGCACGATGGTTATACACAGCCTATAGTTACAATCTACGATGAAGAAAAAAAGAAGTATGTGATTGTTGACGGCTTCCACAGATACTTTACCTGTAAGAACAACAAGGATATATTTGACACCACTCAAGGTAGGGTTCCAATAGTTGTAATCAAGAAAGATATTAATGAAAGGATGGCCGCTACAGTTAGGCACAATAGGGCAAGGGGACAGCACTCAGTAAGTGGCATGTCCAGTATGGTATTCTCTATGCTTGATAACGGTTGGAAGGATGAAGAGGTATGTAATCACTTAGGGATGGAACCTGATGAGTTGCTTAGGTTAAAGCATATCACTGGATTCTCTAAGCTCTTTGCAGATACAGAATACAACAAAGCATGGGTAACAAAACACCAGATACGAATTAAGAAAGAATTTAAAGATTCGGAAAAGATAGAAAATAACGGTAACGGTTAAGCATATGGCAATCAAGTTAACAGAAGATCTAAAACTAGCTATTAGAGATGAGTTTGTTCACGGAGTGACTAACGAGGAGGGTGTGAGACAGTACCCAACTATGAAGGCTCTAGTGATAAAGCATGGGGTATCCAGCACTACCCTTTACAGCTACTCATCCGATGAGAACTGGCAAGGCCAGAAAAACCAAGTTCAGACAGACATTCAAGAGAAGGTTGATGCTGATAGGGTTGAGCGAATGGTGTCTGACAGCAAAAGGCTAGACGATACGGCCATCCAGATAGCTCAAGCACTATTAGGTAGGGTAGGCCGAAAGCTACAAAAGGCTTATCAAGAAGAGGCTAACAACCCCGCTGTTGAGGCTATATCTATGCAAGAGCTACAGGCGGCTTCTCACGTTGCACAGAACGCCCAAAAACTTGGGAAACTCGCACTAGGCGAAGCACAGGAAATTTCAAAGGTATCCGCAAATGTCAGCAATCCAGAAGCCTTCCACCGAGTTATGGACCAACTTGACGAGCTTGCGAACGCAAAGTCACAAGGCGGTAGCAAGTCTCTACACTGATTGGCTATCTACAGCTAGGCCGACTCAACTAACTCCAGTTGGTGATTGGAATATATGGCTCATCCTTGCTGGTAGGGGGTGGGGTAAGACTAGAACAGGGGCATCCGATGCGTTGCTTTACGCTCTTAGAAATCCAAATGTTCAGGTAGCCGTACTAGCTCCTACGTTTGGAGATATTAGAAGGGTTGCCTTTGGCGGGGTGTCAGGGATACTAAAAACCTGCCCAGAGGAGTGTATGCTCAAGGGTAGGGGTCAGGGTTACAATTCATCTGCATCTGAAATACGCTTGTTTAATGGCTCTATAATTTATGGGTTTTCTGCTACTGAGCCAGAGCGTTTACGAGGTCCACAGTTTCACAGAGCTTGGTGTGATGAGCTTGCGGCATGGAGATACCCAGAAGCCTTTGACCAGCTAATGTTTGGCTTACGTCTAGGTGAGAACCCCAAGTGCATCATTACCACCACACCCAAACCCACGCCTCTCATCCGTAAGTTGCTAGATAGAAAGGATGTGGTTGTTACTACAGGTAACACTTTTGAGAACTCTGATAACTTAGCGGCATCTACGCTGGCTATGCTAAAGGAAAAGTATGAAGGGACTGCGCTGGGTAGGCAGGAACTCTATGCGGAAGTGCTTGATAACCTAGAGGGGGCGCTATGGAATCACAGTATGATAGACGCTTGCAGGTTGCCGAGAGACACCAAGCCAGAGTTTACTAAAATAATTGTAGCGGTTGACCCAGCGGTTACTGCTAACGCTGATTCTGACGAGTCAGGGATTGTTGTAGTAGGAAAAGACGCTGAGAAGAAGTATTATCTGTTAGATGATCGTTCTGGTGTCTATACTCCAAACGATTGGGCAAGGCTCTCTGTAGAGCTTTATCACACATGGCAAGCTAACCTGATCGTTGCGGAAGTTAACAATGGCGGTGATTTAGTTGAGAGTCTAATTAGAAGCGTTGATGTAAACTGCAAGTATAGATCGGTTCATGCTAGTAGAGGAAAGATGCTTAGAGCGGAGCCAATATCAGCGTTATACGAGCAAGGCAAAGTCCACCACATTGGAATTTATCCAGAGCTAGAAGAACAGATGTGTACTTACACAGGTGACAGGCCAAAACCCTCCCCCGATAGGCTTGATGCCTTGGTATGGGGATTAACTGAATTAAGCAAATCATCAGGTGATATTGCTTGGAGAATTTCATAATGGCTATATTTGATAGGTTTAGAGCAAAAACAGTAGAACCAGTAAGCACCAAGAACTCATCTATGGTCGGGTATTTCGGAGTAGGGTCTACCCAGCCAACAAACTACCAATACGAAGATTTAGCATCAGAAGGGTACATGAAGAACGCTATCGTTTATCGGTGCGTTAATGAAATAGCAAAAGGTGCGTCAGGTGTGCCATTCAAGATATGCAATGCTGATGGGGATGAAATAGAGAACCATCCAGCTAAAAGCCTTCTCAAAAGACCCAACCCACTTCAAAGCTATTCTGAGTTTATGAACGCCTTATTTGGCTATCTTCTTTTATCTGGCAATAGCTATATGCTGAAGGTGGCGGGTATTAGTAACGTCCCTAAAGAATTGCACCTTCTACGTCCCGATAGAATTACCATTAGCGGTGGTCGCGGGGCTATGCCAGCAAGGTATGATTACAAGGTAAACGGACGAACTGAGGCTGTTTATGATGTAGACCAAGATAGCGGATTTAGTGAGTTAAAGCAGACTAAGCTATGGAACCCGCTTGATGACTTTTACGGCCTATCACCACTTAACGCGGCCGCTGTTGAAGTTGACCAACATAACCTATCAAGCAAGCACAACATTAACCTTCTCAATAATGGAGCTAGGCCATCAGGGGCAGTTATATTTAAGCCTAAAGATTCAGACGGTTTTGCAACCAGCCTAACCGCAGGGCAACGACAGCAACTTATGACTGATCTAAATAATAGGTTCTCTGGAACTGATAATGCAGGTAGGCCGATGCTGTTAGAGGGTGATTTTGATTGGAAAGAGATGGGGCTGTCACCCAAGGATATGGACTTTATTAACCTAAAACACATGAGTGCAACCGATATTGCCATGTGTTTTGGCGTCCCTAGTCAGTTGGTTGGCGTACCAGACGCACAAACTTACTCAAATGTAGCTGAGGCGCGATTGGCTCTTTATGAAGAAACAATATTGCCTATGCTATCAAAGGTTCAGTCAGATATTAACGAATGGCTGATGCCTCAATTTAGCGAGGATGTTTACTTTAAGTTTGACACCGACGAGATACCAGCCTTGTCAGAGCGCAGAAAGAGAATCTATGACAATGTTATCGGTGCAGTAAAGGAAGGCATCATGACTAGGAACGAGGCAAGAGAGCGCCTTGGCCTAAACGCTATTGATGGAGCGGATGGCTTGTTGGTTAACGCTAGTTTATTCCCTTTGAATGAAGGGCTACCAGATGCCCCAGTAGAGGAAGAA
>Ga0209482_1000791_pt1 | contig 25338 bp, 8 predicted proteins | sample CoawatmetaG10DNA_FD_187512 | JGI IMG/M metagenome (GOLD analysis project Ga0209482, IMG submission 187512) | Marine microbial communities from the West Antarctic Peninsula - Coastal water metaG104-DNA (SPAdes) (version 2) | ecosystem: Environmental > Aquatic > Marine > Coastal ...
TAGAAGACCATGTAGATGTTCCTGTTTCTCTGTATCTAATACGGTACTGTTCAACCATACAGTTAGCATCATTCATATTATCCCAATTTACTCTTGCTCTATCATGAATTAATTCAGAAATATAAGCATTCGTAGGTGAAGGACTAGTACATGAACTAGGAGGATAAGTACAAGAACCATCATCAATAGTTGCACCTGCATAATAGTTAGTTGCTAATGGATCAGTACAACCATAAACTGCAACTATACATGAACCATCATTACATGTAGCTAAAGCACTATAGTTAGTCGCTGTTGAATCAGTACAACCATACACACAGTACACACATGAACCATCATCATTGTTAGCCAATGGGTCAAAGTTTAATGCAGTAGAATCAGTACAACCATCAATTATAACGATACAGTTACCAAAGTCAGCAGAGTTATCACCACCTGAAGCTATAATAGCACCAGAAGCATCAACGATATCCCATGAGTTCTCATAACTGTAAGATCCAGCTGAATAAGTTGCAGTAATACAAGTTGATAAATCAACACAAATTACAAATGATTCAGAAGTTCCAGCAGTATAAGGAAATGAATAAGATCCTACTTGTGCATAAGATACTCCATCAATAGTTAAAGTTCCTCCATTCCATCCATCTCCATAAGAGTCAGTCAGAGTTAAAGTAACTTCATCCAATAAACATGGATATGTACATGAACCATCATCTACAGTAGCTGTAGCATCATAATTAGATGCAGTTGAATCAGTACATCCTGAAATTACAACAACACAATTACCAAAGTCAGCAGAGTTATTACCACCTGAAGCTATAATAGCACCAGAAGCATCAACGATATCCCATGAGTTCTCATAACCGTAAAATCCAGTTGGATTATATGTAGCTGTATTACATATTGATAAATCAACACATAAAGCAGTAAATGATAGTGAGGAACCAGAACCAGCAATAGTGTAATCTACACCACCAACTGTAATTGAGTTTCCATTCCATCCATCACCCCATGAATCATAAAGATTCAAAGTAACTTCATCCAATAAACATGGATATGTACATGAACCATCATCTACAGTAGCTGTAGCATCATAATTAGATGCTAAAGAATCAGTACATCCTAATACAGCACAAGCAGCTGAACCAGTAGAGAATGTAAATGAACCTGTAGAACCTGTTAAAATAGTTCCTAAAGCAACTCCATCAAAATCAAATGTAGAACCATTCCATCCATCACCATATGAATCAACCATATCAACTGTATAACAGTCGTCAGCTAAACATGTGTCTAATGAGAATGGAGCTCCACCTGAAGCAACAGTACCACCTGCACTATTAGATAATGTCCAAGAAACTTCAGTCATATATGATCCACCACCTACAGAAATGTTAGCATAAGTACCTACACAGTAAGTACAAGAACCATCATCCTGAGTTGCAGTAGCATCATAATTAGTTGCAGTTGAGTCTGTACATCCTAAGATTGGACCACAAGCAGCACCTCCTACTGAAACATCAGTATAAGAACCAGCAGCAGCACCAACTAAAGAAGCAAAGTTGAATGAAACTTCATTAAGGAATGAACCACCTCCTACAGTTACATCATAACAACCAGCAACTAAACATAAAGTATCAGTAGCAAAGTATCCACCAGTTAAACCACCAGTAGCAACAGAAACACCACCTATAGAAACATCATAAGTAGAACCATTCCATCCATCACCATATGAATCAATCATTTCAAAAGTTACTTCATTATCTGTACAAGGGTATTGACAAGAACCGTCATCAATAGTAGCCGTTGCATCATAATTCCAAGCAGTTGAATCCGTACAACCATACACTTGAGAACCATCAACAAGTGACATTGCATCAATACAAATATCAGAATAGTAAGTAGAACCTGTTGTTCCTGTAATCATAACCGTTACTCCTGTAGCTGCATAAGCAGATACATCAATAGAAGCTTCAACCCAGTCAGCACCTTGATCACCTGAAACAGACCAAGTAGAATCCCAAGTAGCACCACCATCAGAAGATAACTCAACATCTAACGATCCCATACCACTCCCGTACATATTGTACCAGAATTTCAAGCTAGCATTAGATAATGTAGATAGATCAAAACAATGAGATGTCATAGAAACATTATTGTTATAGTTACCTGAAGCTTCGATATACATGTAGTAAGCGCCTTCCATTGCATTACCAGTACCACCAGAATTAGTAGCGTAGTTTGGTCCTGTATTAGAAGATCCTGTACCTAAGTTATCATGAAGCCAATTACCATAAGTACCATGTCCACCAACATTATCATCAGTATTTTGCACCCAGTCAGCTGGAGTTAACAATAATTGAGCAATACCATCTTCAAATCCTGTAGCGTATCCGTTTGCAACATGACAAGGATAAACACAAGAACCATCAGAAGCAGTAGCAGCTGGGTTATAGTTAGTAGCTAAAACATCCATACAACCATAGATAGCACTTACAATGTTGATATTATCAACATAAGAGTTATCACCACTAGCATAGTAATCATCAGAATATTTACCAACTGATTGGAAATCAATATTTATAATCTGACCTGCGAATGCAGATAAGTCATAAGTATGATTCACCCAAGGATCTAAACCAGAAGTAGTAGGCTTATAGTAATCCGTACCAGCAGTTGAACTTAATACAGTAGTATCAGATTTAACTCTGAACCAAGAGTAAGTAGCGTTGAAAGAGTATTCTTGTCTTAAATCAAAACTCATCGCAACTGTAGAACCTGCAGCAAATGAAGTTAAATCAACACAAACAGAACCTGTCGCAACATGCGTTACACTATTAAATGCATCAGCACCTGTTGCGTAAGGGAATAAGAAACCAGCAGATGTACCCCCTTGACCATGCCAAGTATATTGATTAGTTGCAGTAACATTGTTGTTACTATCAATAGAAGAACCTGCATTACCTCCAGTAGTTAACGTTAAATAAGCACTTGAACCACTTTCAAAATCTTCAGTAAATGGATATACAGTAGCACACATTGCATATGCACAAGTTCCATCATCCGTATTAGCTGTAGCATCATAGTTAGTTGCTAAAGGATCAGTACATCCGTAAATGTAACAACCTAAAGCAGGAGAACTTAATGAAGCAGAACCAGCAGTACCAGTAGCTAAAGTAGCCGTTGCAGACACTCCAGACATAGATTCAGTAATAGAGAATACGTTTCCGTTCCATCCATCACCCCATGTATCAAACATATCGACAGTATAACAACCATCAGCTAAACAAGTATCTAAGTTAAATGGAGCACCACCAGATAATACAGTTAAACCTGCAGCATCTAATAAGTTCCAAGAAACTTCATTTTGGTATGAACCATTATCACAATTGATATTTACATACGCATAACCAGTACCACATGAAATACAAGAACCATCATCAATATTTGCAGCAGGATTATAGTTAGAAGCAGTAGAATCTGTACAACCAGGAACAGGAGTTACTGCAACAGAAATATCAATATTATCAACAAATGAGTTATCACCACCTTGGTAGTAATCATCATAGTACTTACCAGCTGATTGGAATACAATAGTTGCTTGAGTACCTGCTAAAGCAGATAAATCGTAAGAAACATTATACCAAGCATCAGAATCAGGAGTAGTTGGCCCAAAGTATTCAGCACCTAAAGCAGAAGATAAAACATTCGTTCCGTCAGTTACTCTAAACCAAGAGTAAGTAGGGTTAAATGAGAACGTTTGTCTTAAATCAAATGTCATCAATATTGATTGACCAGCATAAGCTGTTAAATCTATACATAATGAACCTGAAGCAATATGATCAGGACTATAAGTAAATGCATCTAATCCAGTACTGTAAGGGACATTCCAACCAAGGAAAGAATCACCTTGACCATGCCAAGAGAAAGTTCCATTGTTAGTTGAATCTACAGTAGAGATAGAACCACCTGCAGTCCATCCTAAAGTTAAATCAGCACCCATTCCAGAAGAGAAATCTTCAGTATAAGGTAAAGAAGTACCACAACCAGGATAAATACATAAAGTACTATCACTCACATTTGAACCTGGACTGTAATTCACTGCAGACATATCCGTACAACCAACATATGCACAAGAATCAGCTAATACAGCTAAAGAGTCATAATTGTTTGCTAAAGGATCCATACAACCTGAAGCACATACAGTAGTTGAACCTAAAGTAATGTTTCCTGAGAATGGAGCACCACCAGATAATATAACAGTACCTGAAGCATCAACTAAGTCCCAAGTAACTTCAGTTTGGAATGAACCATAATCAACGATAATATTATAACAACCATCAATAACACAGAAATATTCAGAACCAGCTGAACCAGCTGTTAAAGTTGCAGCAGCAACAGTAGAACCTAGAATAACATCAGTCATTACGAAAGAGTTTCCGTTCCATCCATCACCCCATGAGTCATACATATTAAGTGTAAGTAAGTTATCATTACAGAAGATACAAGCAGTACTATCAGAAATAGTAGCAGCAGGATCAAAGTTTGTAGCAGTAACATCCATACAACCAATAATACATGAAGAGTTAACTCCAAATACATCAGTAGCAGTACTACCAGTAGGAACAGTTGCTCCAGAAACTAAAGTGTCTCCATTAGCATTTTGAACCATAATATCTCCTGTTCCAAAGCCCCATCCGTCACCCCACGAATCTTGCATTTCGATAGTAAAACAACCATCATAAACACAAGCAGTAGTAACATAAGTAGCAATACCAGTAGCATAAGGTACAGAAGCAGCAACTGTATCACCATTAGCATTTAAAATTTGCCAACTAGCTTCAGTAGCATAGAAATCAGAGTTAAAAGTAATTGTAATTTCATCATCATAACCATAGTATGAACAAGGATAAGCACATGAACCATCATCTAAATTAGCAGATGCGTCATAATTAGTTGCAAGTGTATCAGTACAACCAGGGTAAGTACAAGAACTGTCAGATTGATTAGCTGCAGCATTGTAATTAGAAGCTAAAACATCCATACAACCTGGTACGATATTAACTAAAATAAATCCAGACCAAGTAGCAGTACAACCATTACAGTCAGTTACTGTACAAGAAATAGGACCCATCCCTAAACCAGATACATCTTCAGTAGTAGCTCCAGTTGACCAAGCATACGTATAAGATGCTGTACCGTAGTTTACATTACCAGCAAAGTCTCTAGCTCCATTTGGAGGACCAAAAACATTACCACTAAATGGAAGGTAAGTACCTAAACCACATCCATTAGAGATAGCAAGGTTAGCATCAGAAGATATAATTGTAGAGTATGCAGCTGCATTTCCTGAAGTATATTGCATACCATTAGAACAGATAACATAAACACCAATAGTATCACCAGCAGAAACTGAAATACTTACAGGTACATTTACTAAACCAGCAACATTTAACATATTAGCTTGATAAGCAGCATGTGTCCAAGCAGAAGCATCTAATTCAAGACCTTGAGCAGAACCATTTCTGTAATATACATCAATATCACCAAGACCAGCTTGACAAAATAAATCTAAAGAAGAAATACCTAAATCAGCAGAAGCAATAACATTAAATGTATTACCACCATAACTATTGTTAGGTGCAGCACCTGAAACAGTGTTAGAACCTACATAACAAGGAGTACCTCCCGCTACAGATAAATCAACTGAACCATTCATAGCTACAGGCGATACAATAGCAACAGCAAGACCTGTAGCTAAAAGAGCTGCAGGCTCACCAACAGTTACAGATGCAGTAGCAATACAACCATTAATTGAATCAGTAGTAGTACATGTATAAGTACCAGCAGCTAAACCAGTTGCAGTAGCAGTAGTTTGACCGTCAGACCAAAGGTAAGTATCAAAAGTTGCGTTTGGTGAACTTACAGTACAAGTAGCAGTTGCATCAGTACCAGCATTACAAGTTGCATCAGTACCAGTAGCAGTAGCTGCATAATAAGTACAAGGATATACATTAAACACATTTACATTATCAAATCTTACATAATCAGCAACTAGGGCATTATATAATGGACCATATTTAACAGCCGCTTCAAATGTAACATACACTTGAGCTTGATTTGCATAAGCAGATAAATCATAAGTTAACGTATTAACACCTGTTAAAGTTTGATTACTATAAGAAGTATTACCAGCGTCATCAGCAATACTAGCCCCATTTACAGAAACTCTAAACCAACCATAAGCAGAAGAGTAATATGAAACTAGTTCAGCATCTAAAGTCATATTCACTGTAGCAGCAGAACCGGTCATATCTAAACAAATAGTTGCTGATGCTACGTGATCAGTATTAGCAAATGCTGCAGCTTCTGTAGTACTATTAATCCAACCAACATAAGAATTACCAGTAAACTCAACAGATACAGTATCTGTAATTGCATTAATAGAAGTTAATGAAACTGAAGATTGAACACCATTTAAAGTTGTCCAACCATTCCCAGAAAGGTTAGCCGCTTCAAAGTCATCAGAAAAATCAAGTGTATTACACACAGGGAAAATACATGATAAACTATCATTTACATTACAAGTAGCACAATAATTAAGTGCTAAAGGATCTAAACATCCAGGGTATAAACATGAACCGTCATCAAATATAGCCAAAGGGTCATAATTTGAAGCAAACGGATCAGTACATCCTGCAGTACAAGTAGAATTTAAATTAAGATTCTGAGTGCCAGGAGCACCACCAGAAGCAACAACAAGAGCTACACCAGCAGAATCTAATGATAAAGTCCAAGAAACTTCACCTTGCCATGCACCACCATCACAAGAAAGTATATAGCAACCATCAGGAATACAGAAGTTTTCTAACCCTGTAGAACCTGATAAAATAGTTCCAGTTGCAACAACATTACCTGAAAGATCAGATAAATTCCATACATTTCCGTTCCAACCATCTCCATAAGAATCCACCATGTCTAAAGTTAATGCGTTATCCGCACAACCATAAGCACATGATCCGTCATCAAATGATGCTAGAGGATCGTAATTAGTTGCTGTAGGGTCTGTACAACCAGAAGTACAAATTACGTTGATTGAAATGATATCAACACCAGACAGCCCGGTAATAAGACCTCCTGAACCATAAACGGTTCCAGCAGAGTCAATAATTTGATAAGTACCACCATTCCAACCATCACCCCAAGAGTCATACAACTCCATAGCGTAACAGCCGTCAGCGACATCTACCCAATTGTCAATGGCAACACCATTGAGTGAGTAATAACCAGCAAGAGTCGAATCTACCGTGGAACCAGCGTTGTCGACTAACGACCAACTGATTTCACCAGCAAACGATCCACCAGTTACTTGGACATTTACCCATGTAGCAGAAACTGTAGACACTGAAAGTGCTAAAGCTGCTAGAAAGGTAAACATCATTTTACTAAACTTGTTTTTCATAATACATGTTTTAATTATTAAATTGGTTAATTATATGTAAAAAGCCACTATGCTGGGGCACAATGACTGAGTTACCGAAAATGAAATACGCGAAAAACCCACACCAATATAGGCGTGAATTCTGAACCAGTTTAACCTGATAAAAATAGTTTTTCGTCATAATTTTTCTTTGTTTTTGTCGTAAAACAAGACTGTAAACATAATAATTTTTTCTTACAAATCGAATTTTATTGCATTAAAATTTGAGTTATTAACATGCTTTTATTAATAAAAGAAGCCAATAAATACTTTCACAAATTATTACGAATACTGAATGCTATTAGTTTCAAAATAAGGTGTTAATTCACAAAGAACTAATACAAAGAATAACTAACACATTATATATATAGGGGCAGCCACCAATAAAAATTTTAAATATTTACGCAATTTAATACTAATTTCATTCGTAAAATTGAGAATTGATAAAAAATTTAGGATAATGATAGTTTTTGTATATTTGCCACCTTACAATAAATAAATAAGAATATGAATAAATTTCTACTTCTACTTACTGCTACAATCTACTTAAGTGCAACTGCTATAGCACAGATACCAAATAATCTTTTAGTAAATACTATAAACCCAACAGATGTTGATTTAAGCTGGGACGATAGCGGACCTAGTCCTTGCTCGTCAAATTATGGTTTTAGATACAAAGAATCTACGGCATCAAGCTGGACAAATCCAGGCGGAACAATTACTAATACTGGAGGTACACAATTTTATAACTTAAATGGATTAACGGATTTAACAACTTATAATTGGAAAGTTAAATGTGGAGGGGCATGGGAGAACGGACCTGACTTTACAACAACCTCCTCTTGTTCTAATATTATATCACAAAATAATACAGGATTCTCAAACGTTTACGGCTATGGTAATAATAACCAAACAATAGACACATTAGTAATTACAAACTTATCTAATTGCCCCCTTAATATTAGACCAGAATTTATTATTTCTCACCAAGACTCAGCAATAGAACAAGGTGATTTATCAATAAAGTGGTGGAATACAAATATAGGGACAGGAATTTGGTCAACAATTCAATATAGTATAAATGCTAATGGAGAGGCTATTGGTTTCTGGAATTATCCAGCCTCAACTGATTCAACTGGACTAACATTAAATATAGCTCAAAGTAGTCCATTGATAATTAGAGTTCATTTTAATAATGCAAATAATAATCCAAATACAAATTTAGCACCACTTGGGAACTACTTAGCAACGTGGAATACACAAGAAGTTGACGCTTCAGGAAATTTTATTCAAACTTTAGCTACTAACAACATTCCATTAGCCCTTGTTGATTGTTCAATTTGGTTAGTTGATAGTACCAGCTTTACAAACAGCGCATGTATTGGTGTTGCCGGAGGAACAGCTTCTATTTTATCAGTAACTAACGGTACTGGACAATATAATTACACCTGGAGTGATGGACAAAATACAGCAACAGCTACTGGTTTATCTCCCGGAACGTATACATGTATAGTGGAGGATGCCAATTGGGGATGTGGTGAGCAAAAAAGTTTCACCATAGCTCAGGCAGACTCTCTAAATGCATCTTTAACAGGAACTAACATTACTTGTAGTGGCCTTACTGATGGTACTCTAGCGGCAATAGCAACAGGAGGTTCAGCATCATACAAATATCAATGGACCCCAACATTAGCTCCGAGTCCAAATCAATCTGGATTAAGCGCATCACTCTATACTTTAACACTAATTGACATAACTTGTGGAGGCTATGTCACTGCAAATTTTAACATAACAGAGCCTGACCCTTTACAACATAACACTATTAGTTCTCAGAATTTTTCTTGTGACAGTTTAAATTGCACAGGAGGTATTAACTTAAACTTATCAGGAGGAAATGCACCATATTCTATTTCTTGGAGTAATGGTGATTCATTAGCAGTAAGAAACAATTTATGTGCTGGAACTTATACAATAACAGTTAATGATTCAAACTCTTGCCCGCCTTTAGCTATTACTAGAACAATTAGCAATACCCCTAGTACTCCATCTATAACTATTCTACCAACAGATAATTTTTCATGCGACACTAGTATTTGTAATGGCGAAATAAATATCACAGAAAATCCCGGAGCAACACCTTACACCTATTTATGGAATAATAGTAATACAAATACTAACCTATCTGGATTATGTTCCAGTTCAAATTCTGTTGTTGTTACCGATACAAATTCATGTATTTTTGACACATCAGGGATAATAATAAATTTTAATTCTTCTTCATTACCAGAGTTAACGATAACAGGAAACAATGTGAGTTGTAGCAATGCTGGAGATGGAAGTGCTATTATTTCTTCAATATCTAATTTATCATATTGCCCTTCAGGACCTGGTACACCAGACTATTCAAATATTGAGCTAGTGCGCTTGGTTGGTGATGGAGATTCTATTGTTAATAATACAGCAAATCTTGCTGACACATATGAAGACTATACCTCACAATTCACAACCCTAACACCTAATCAAATTTATTCTCTAGATATAGTTTTGGGAGTTTACAACCCTTTAGGTACTGGATGGTTTTCAGGTGCTAAGGCTTATATTGATTGGAATATTGATGGTGATTTTGATGATATTGGGGAGGAAATAGGAGTAATATCAAATCAAGATAATACAATCCCAACTCAAGCTACTTTATCATTCACAGTCCCAAGTAATATGATCTCAGGACCAACAAGACTTAGAGTAGTTTCTCAATTCGATAATGATGTATTTGGAGCATGTGAAGACGGAGTCTTTGATATGATAAACTTTATATTCACAGACCCGACCTATGGTGCAACTGAAGATTATACTGTAGTAATCAGCGGTTCTATTCCACCTACTTATTTATGGAGTAATGGTGCAACTACACAGCAAATAACTGGATTATCTGCAGGAATTTATTCTTGTATACTAACTGATAATAATGGATGTAGTAATACAGATACAATTGAAATTTTGGAAGCTGCACCAATAACAGTTTCGAGTTCCATTACAGACATTGACTGTAACGGATTAAATAATGGTACAGTAACATTATCTATAACAGGAGGAACTTCACCTTATACTATTAATTGGAATGGATCTGACACTAACGCATTATATAGCGGACAACATAATTATACAATAACAGATAATAATGGTTGTATATTCTCTGATTCAATTCTTATTTTTGAACCAGCAGTAATGACCTTAACATCATTAATCTCAAATAACATAACCTGTTATAATGATTCTGACGGATCAATTGACTTAATTGTAAGTGGTGGTAGCGGTACATATTCCTACTCTTGGAGTAATGGTGCTATAACTCAAAATTTATCAAATATTTCTGATGGACAATATCTAGTCACAGTTACTGACACCAATAACTGCATACTTAATGACACAATAATAATTTATGAGCCTGATAGTTTATCAATTACCATTGACAACATAACTGACCAAACAAGTTGCTCTCCTGTTAATGGAAGTATTAGTATATCCACAACCGGAGGAACCAATCCATATTCATTCTCTTGGAGCAATGGAGAAACTACTGAAGATATCACATCTCTTACAGCAAACACATATATCCTATCATTATATGACAACAATAGCTGTTTCGCTCAAGACACATTTGTAATAACTTCTTTAACAGCTCCAATAATATTATCTTTGGATAGCAGTAATTATAATGGATCTTCAATTTCATGTAACAATTCTAATGATGGATACTTAGTTGCCAATACAAGTGGCGGTTCAGGAAGTTTATCAGTATTATGGAGTAATGGAAGTACAAGTGATACTATTATTAATTTATCCGAAGGACTATACAGTGTAACTGTTAGTGATAGTGCCAACTGCTCATATTCAGATAGCATTTACATTTATGAGCCACAAGCAATATCAGTATATCGACAAGCAGGGCAAGGAAATTGTGCATCCCTAAATCAAAACATAGCAATAACACTAGTTATAACTGGAGGAACTCCGGGCTATTTAGCCAATTGGTACGGAATTAATCCTGATTCATTAATACTTGACTCTACTTACTCATATACTATAACAGATACAAATAATTGTTATATCACAGATACATTTACCCTTAGCTTAGCGGCTCCATTAACTATGTTAGGTAGCAAAACTGATGTAGGATGTTATGCTGATAGTACAGGAACTGCTTCTTTTCAAATTACTGGTGGAACTCTACCTTATTCCTTCACATGGAGCAATGGCGATACATCAACTATAGCTCAAAATCTTCCAGCAGGATCCTTCACATGTACCGTGTCAGATTATAATGGCTGTAGTATTAGTGATTCAATAATTATTAGTGAACCAAGCCTTTCATTATCTACTACGTTAAGTGTAATTGATCCTATCAATTGCTATGGAGACAATGGAACGGCAAATATAGCTGTTACCGGAGGAGTTTCGCCATACAACCTATTGTGGTCAAACTTACTGACAGATACTATCTCTATTGATACATTAGCAACAAACTTAATAGCAGGCTTTACCTATTGCACAATTAAAGACGACAATAACTGTATTCTTAGGGATTCTATATTTATTAATGAGAATGATAGCCTTTACACTATAAACACTATATCTGATTACAATAATTATTCTGTTTCATGTAATGGACTAAATGATGGATCAATTAACATTTCAATTATTGGAGGATTTGGACCCTTTAATACAAAATGGAATAATATAAATGACTCTACTTATATTGATAGTTTATCTCAAGGAACATACACTTTAGAAATTGAGGATTCTTTAGGGTGTCAATTTAATATGCTGGTAACAATTACTGAGCCAAGTCAAATAAACATGATAAAAACACATGAAGATGCTAGCTGTCATGGATATAATGATGGATCATTATCTTTCTCTATAGCTGGAGGGCTTCCCTCATACTCTATCTCAGGAGCAACAATTAATCCATCAGTAAATTCAGATACTGTATCGATTGATAGTGTATACGCTAGCACGCAAATTTTTACAATAATTGATCAAAATAACTGTATTTATATTGACAGTATTATAATCTCAGAACCCTCTGCTATTTTTGCCCATACGACTTTATCCAATTTTAATGGTGTAAATGTTAGTTGCAAAGGGCAAAGTAATGGATTTATAATTCTTGATTCAATATCAAATGGTATTGTACCATATAATTTTTATTGGTCAGATGCTAATGGAGTCTCTTTAATCAATTTTCCAGTTAACGATTCTTTATCAGTTGGAAATTATTCCTTAACTATATCAGACGGTTCAGGTTGTCCGCCCTTAGTTCAAGATTTCTTTATTACAGAGCCAAATTTCGGATTAATCTCACATATTGATTCTTTTAATGTAACATGTTATAATGATTGCAATGGAACATTGATTCCAACATCATTTGATGGAACACCTCCATATAACTTCACTTGGACTTACCCAAATGGATTAATAGATGTTAATGATACTATCAATGACCTATGTCCGGGAAATTATGACTTATTAGTTACAGATGCCAATGGATGTAATAATATTCTTAGTTCATCTATTACTGAACCATCTCCTATCTCAATTCAACTTTCAACTCTCAATAATGTTAGTGTTTATGGTGATAATGATGGAGCTATATCTGTACAAGCAAATGGCGGAAATGGAAACTTCACTTATTCATGGAGTAATGGAGGAAATACTGACTCAATATTTAATTTAACAGCAGGAATATATAATGTTATGATGGTTGATACATTAGGGTGTTCAGACTCTTCTGTTTATTTGATTACTGAACCTTTAGCTCTAACTCTTAACTTTAACAGCTTAAATAGCAACCTATCAACTAGTTGTTATGACAGTTGTAACGGATCAATTTACATCAATCCTTTATTTTCTCCTTTAGCAACATTTACAACTTACTGGAATGGTCCAAATGGATTTAGCTCAACAGATGAAGATATATTTAATTTATGTGCAGGAGTATATAATTTATCAGTCATATCTGGTGGGGATTCAACACACTATATTTTTGATGTAACTCAACCAAATGAGCTTGAAGTTTCTATATACACAGACAGTATTCTATGTTATAATAGTAATGCTTTATTAACAGCCTATACTTATGGGGGAACATTACCTTATTCATTTACATGGAGTGATAGTACTTCAAATATCAGTACAATACTAAGTGCAGGAATTCATAATATACAAATAACAGATGCAAATGGCTGTATAGTTAGGGATACTACTACATTATTAAACCCTGACACAATGATTATAACAACTGCAATTTCAAATATTAGTTGTTACAATGGTTCAGATGGAATTATTAACTTATTAGTAAGTCAAGGGGCTCCTCCATACATATTTTCAGTAAATAATGGAATAAGTTACCAAAGCAATAATAACTTTATGGGCCTATCTTCTGGAAATTATACTATTAAGATAATGGATAGTAATAACTGTTCGGAAAATACAAATATCACTATTGATAATCCTTTACCCTTCACAGCAACAATAGATATATTAAATTCAACTAGTGTTAGTTGTTACGGATTATGTGATGCGACACCAATCTTCTTAACTACAAATGCTATTGGGAGTGTAACACAAGATTGGGGTGTTAATAATGCAACACCTTTATGTGCTGGGACTTACAGCTGTTCATTAACAGACGGGAATGGATGCATTACAACAGTAAATAATATTACAATTAGCCAACCTGACCCACTTGTTTTAACTTTTTCTAATGAAGATACTACTACTTGTAATAATAATGGAGATGATGGTTTGGCTCAAGCAACTATTCAGGGAGGTACAGGTTCTTATGATTTCTTATGGTCAAATGGGGAGATCACTCAATCTATTTCAAATCTTATTCCTGGGATATATAATGTAAATATTACAGATGTAAATGGATGTTCAATATCTGACGATATAACAATCATAAATAATCCTACACCATTTTTAATTGGAATAACATATAATTCTAATATTCTAAGTGCAGACTTATCTAGTGGAGGAGTGCCAAATTCATATATTTGGAACACAAGTGAAATAACTCAGAATATTTCACCAATCTCAAATGGCCAATATTGGGTTATTGCTGAAAGTGCCTTAGGCTGCATTTCTGACACAGCATTTAATAATGTAAATGATCTAATTAGTGGTACAACAAGTATTCAATCCACTAAACTCAAAATTTTTCCAAATCCAACATCAGGATTAATAAATATTTATTCAGATGATAAAATAACTGAATTATCAATCGTTAACAATATTGGAGAAGAAGTACTATTTAAAAATATAACTACATCAAAATTAGACATTTCACATCTTCCAAGTGGAATATATTTTATACGTTTAAAAGTAAATAATCAAATAGTAAATCATAAAATATTACTTCAATAATTTTTCATACTTTGCAATCGAAATAGAAAACTATACAAAAATGATAAAAAAGACTCTTTACCTATTAGTAATTACACTAGTAACTTTCACATCTAGCATTACTGCAAGTAACTTAGACTCAACACTATACAATTCTAATCTTAAAGCATTTACATGGGAACCAATTTCAGATGTAAAAGATATTTTACAATATGAAAACCCTAAAAATTTAACTAAACGAGCTATTGACCAGTCAAAGTTAGCGGAAGTACATTATTCTAGTGCAGTAGAATTAATGAAAAAGAAAGAATACACTTCTGCTATCAATGAATTCAAAAGCGCAATGAAAAGGTATAAAAGAGCTAAACTAAGTGATGATGGATTAAATTTCATTAGAGTTAACATGGCATTATGCTATGCTAACTCAGGAAACAATGAAGATATCGCTCTTAGTAAACGTTTCTTGAACCTAGTTACTTCTAAAATATATTCTAATAGCAATTGGACATATAATACTGCTATAGCTCACTATAAAATTGGAAATTTTTCTGAAGCAGCATCATTCCTTAGTTCGATTATCAGAAAAGATGAATTTGATTTCCAATCATATGTAACACTTGAAGATATATATAGAAACTCTGGAAATGAAAAAGATGCTGATAAAGTGATTGAGAGAATGGAAACAGCTAAGGCTAAACTAATCGCACAGAATCAAAAATCAAAACCATCTAAAAAACAAAAAACAAAAAAAGAAAAAAATAAAAAATTCATCCCTAAAGGAGAGCGTCCAGACATAAAAAATCTTAAAATCCAAAGTAAAGATGATCATCTTCAATATAATAAAGTTGACAGAATTAACGATAGAAGTATGATTCAAATTCAAGAAGGAATTGGAGAATACAACCTTGGTGTAAAAGCTTTGAGCAACAAAGAATATACAACTGCACAGGTGCATCTTAAGAATACTGAAAAGAAATTAAAAAGAGGAAAAATAAATGATGATGGATTAAACTTTACAAGAGGAAACTTAGCTATTGCTTTCTTAGCAAGTGGAGAAAAAAGAGGAATAGGGCAATCTAAAAGACATCTAGGAAAGTTAACTCCTAAAATATATAAAGACAGAAAGTGGACCTATAACCTAGCAGTTGCTCATTATACTTTTGCAACTAATTCAAGAGGAGCAACAAAGTCAGAGTATATGAGCAAAGCAATAAAACTATTTAAAACAGTTATTAAAACAGATAGGTTATTTCTTCCTGCTCATGAAAATTTAATCTACATATTTAAAGAAATAGATGAGGATAGTAAAGCAATTAGAGCACAACAGAACTATGAAAAATGTAGAAATGAACTAATAAAATCATTTAGCAGACAAGATCAAGTAGCACTTGGTATGAGTGATTTACACATTTTTAGAGTGAAACTTGGTACATTTGGAGAATATAACACGCCAGCAACTTTATTTGATGAAGATGAGCTAATAACAATTCCTATTAATGAAAATAATACTACCTATATAGCAGGGATGTTTTATAACCTTGAGGATGCAATTAAATATCAAAAAAGAATGTTGCGAAAGGGATATGAAAATGCACTAATAATAGCATATAAAAATGGCAATGAAATAGAGTTTTAATAATCCTGAAAAGTTGAGAACGGAAAAGTTCTAATACCAACTGAATACCATAAAGAAGTCTGATCTAATAGATCAGACTTTTCATTTTTATAAAATACTGAACCGAATACATCAAACCATTTAAACGAATAAGCCATTTCAGTATGTAAAGTGTTTATCTGCGTAGCAATTCCTTGTCCATTAAAATTCCCATATGAATATTCATCTCCATCCCCTTGAGCGTCAAAATCAGTAGCAAATATATTTTGCCCATAGTGCGTATAAAGAGAATCTAAACCAACTTTAGCATGCGTTAATTTAATACTAAACTTCCATTTTTCTTTACTATAATTTACAAGCGCAACTAATTCTTTAAAATTTGCACCCAAAGGATGCGCTAAGGATTGGTTTAAATGAGTGTAAGATTGCATGGGCTCTTTGTGCGCGTAAGTATAGGGTTGTGCTTGATTATATTCCAATAATACATTTACTCCTTTAAAAGAAGATTTAACACCAAATTGATAAGCAAACTTATTCTGAAAAAAACCACCACCATATTCCTCATCCCTATCCTTTTGTCTAGATATATTCAAATCATCTAATAAAAGCTGACCATACAAAGTTGTTATCTTAAGTTTTGCATTAAAATTCACCCCCATTAACACATTATCAGGCGAATGTTTTGAAAACTCCACTGGGCGATAAAAAATAATTGGATTCAAATATTCAACATCATATCCCCTATTATAATTTTCATCTTTTGCTTGCCAAATTACACCCTCAAAAATACCAATATTTATATTTTCTGTAAAACTAAAATCCAAAAAGTGAATGGAAGAATGCTTTTTTCTATTCTGATTTGGATCTTGTATATCCAAGAAAGTAGTGTATAAATTATAATATCTAACTCTTCCAAATTCAGTAGATAATTTTAAATACGGATAAGGAGAGTGTTCAGCAGATAACATAAGAGAACGATACCCATTTCCTATAAAGTGTTTTCCCTTTCCAAAATCAACAGTTATGAATTTATTCACAAAATACTTCAGGTTATATTGCAACCTACTTTTATCTCTTCCAAATCCAGGGAAAACAAGTAATGAATCTTGATATTCGTTTATCAATGCATTATGATTTCCTCCTAAGTAATCAAAATGAGAAGTAAAAGTTATTTTATTATTAAGATTAGAAGACAAACTAGCTCCAAATAAATATGTACCTATATAATCTGATTTACTAGCTGACTCTATGCCAAATAATCTTGAACCTATACTAAAATGTTGATTTGTATCAGAATCACAACTTATAAGCGAATCAGAATAATCGTTAAATAGAGAATGGTTTTCAGCAGAATAAAATGTATTTATCTGAGAGCTTGCAGAAATAGGAAAGAATAATATTAAGCAAAATTTATAAAGCGTTTTCATCACCCTTAAATATATTCCAAACTGTATAAAAAATAATATTAATATCAACTGATAAGGACCAATTTTCAATATACCAAACATCTAAACGAACACGCCCCTCCATATCCCTTAATTCCTTAGTTTCTCCTCTATAGCCTTTTATCTGAGCTGCTCCTGTAATACCTGGCTTCACTAACTGACGAACCATGTACTTATTAATCAAAGCAGAATATTCCTCAGTATGCAACAACATGTGAGGTCTTGGTCCCACTATGGACATATCGCCCATAAACACATTAAAAAATTGAGGGAATTCATCTAAAGATGATCTTCTAAGGAAAGCACCTATTTTGGTAATACGAGTATCACCTTTAAATGCTTGCTTGGTATCTGCGTCAACACTCTGATTCATAGAACGAAACTTAAAACACATAAACTCCACATTACCTACTCCAGAGCGCGCCTGCCTAAACAACACAGGCCCTTTTGATGAGAGCTTAATTAAAATCGCAATAACAGGATATAACCAAGACAATACAAAAACAATAACTAAAGCTGAAAACAAGATATCAAATATTCGTTTAAAAAACCGATTTGTAATATCAGTAAGCGGTTCAGCTCTTAATGTTACTACAGGTACATCATCATAAAAATCAATATTTACACGTTTAAAAAGAAAGCCCCTAAAATCAGGAATTATTTTAAAGCGAATCATATTTTGATCACAAAAATCAACTAAACCTTTAATCTTTTGAGTATAAGTTAATGGCATGCAATAATAGATCTCATCAACCTCATTATTCAAAGCAAATGATTCTAATTCATGCAATCCACCTTTACGAATATTATCCTTAACATCAAAAGAAATATCACTATCAGAAAAAATACCTTTAACTCTTATACCTAAAACATCATCTGAAATAAAATAAGTATACAATTGATTTGAAACCTCATTACCACCAATAATTAATACTCTTTTATAATTAAAGCCAGATTTTCTAAAAAGATAAATTAATTTAATTGCCGAATAACGCCAAAACATTATTAAAACAAAAAGCAAGACATAAGTTGCATATAAATGCTCTCTTGAAAACTCAGAAGCTTTAAGTGAAAACAGAATAGCACTAATAACTAAAGCATTAAAAATAAAAGCCTTAAATAAATTAAAAAGAACCCTATCTAACCTTCTTAATCGCTTCAGTTTATACAATTTAAGAAACAAAGCAACCAAGACCCAAATTCCATTAAAAATGATGAACAAAAATTTGTATTTATCAGAGAACATTAAAGTCTCAAATTTCAAATAATAAGTAAGTAAAAATGCAAAATTTACAATGAACAAATCACCTGTAAAGTGAATTACCCAAAAATATTGTGAATATCCTTTCATCTAATACAAAGATATCAATTAACTCAAGCTATGATAAGTACCAAGCATACATTTTTCAACAGCTTTGTTATGAGATATTTCATGATTCTATCAGGCTCTAAATACTAAATTCAAAAACAATCTTAAATACGATTAGCTTAACTTATTCTTAAATAAATCAAATATAATAATAATAATTGCATGTGGATAATCAATAAAATATCGCCTTATTAATTTCGGTTCATCATACATTCTGAAAAAAGCCCGTAATCCTAAAGTATTTACCCAATTTGGGTAATACCTAATTCCTGCTGCGGTTTGGTGCAGGAAACCTCCACATGTGTAGCCTTTTCCAGTCCAACCAGAATTTTTCAAATCAATCAAAAATTGTTCTTGCAATGGAGTTCCCATTCCACAAATAACATAATCAGCTTTTAGAGAATTAATAATATCCAAAACAACAACTATCTCATTATCATTAATATAACCATCTCGATAACCACAGATATTTAATTTAGGAAACTGATCCTTAATATTCTTAATAGCTAAATCAATTACTTTAGGTTTCGATCCAATAAAATAAAGTGATTTATTATTTTTAATTGCATCATTAAAGACTACAGGAGCTAAGGAAGTCATATCAAAGCTTTTTCGCTTATATTTAAATCCAAATAAATTTAATAAAATCACTAATAAACCTCCATCAATATTAATATTAAAATGACTTAACTGATCCTTATTACTCCTTGCTAACAAATAAGAAAAAGGGTTTAAAAATGTAGTAATCATTTTATTATTATTCTTATTTTTAATCAATTCTATCATTTAATTTCTTTTGTTATATATATTCTTTTTGCAACAATTAATAAAGATAAGAATAACCACAGAAATAGCATTGTTGTAGCGTCTAAGTCTAAAACATCGGTAAAGCTATTCATAATATAAACCAACATTAAAAATTTCCCATATTTAAAGAAACGGGTAAAGTTATTATCAGAATACACTTTCACTTTTAATTTATTCCAGATTAAAAATACAATAGAAATGAAAAGTGTAAACCCAATTACTCCCTGTTTATACAAAGTACCTAAGTAATAACTATGAGAACCCAAAGGGTAAGCTAAACCTTTGACATCCCGTTCCGTTCCCCATCCGAAAATAGGTCTTTCCAAAAAACTATTATAAGTTTGAATATAAATTTTCATTCTAGTATTCGCACTACCCTCTCCTCTTGAGTACAATAGCAAGTCAATTATTTGATGCAAAATACCAGATTGCTCTAACCACAATAAAAATAAAGCACATAATAATAACCCTATTCCAAAAATAGAAAACTTTATTGAAAAATTTTTTATCGAAATAAAACGAAACATAATATATCCTATTGAAAAAGCCATAATAGCTACCCGACCAGTTGTAAAAAGCAGAGCTAATCCCATCATACTAAATGAAAAAATATAGAAATTTCTTGTCATTCCCTTGTTAATATTAGCGAGAAATAATGCTATTGGCATTGTAATAGCTAAAGTTGAAGAAAACATTGTTGAATATAGAAAAAAGGAACTCACCCTAAAATAAGTACCAATTCCAATAAACCAATTATAAAAACCAATATTTCTTACAGCAATAACGCTACCATATCCTGTTTTAGCTATTGAATTAGGCATAAAATAACCCGTTAAAGATTTAAACTGAATTCTAAATAATTCAAAAGAAAAACCTAAAACACCAACTATTGATGCAATTAACATAACAACAATAACTGCTTTTAATAACTTTTCAATCTGCCACCATTTATCTATCACATTCCAAGTAATAACTAAAAGCATTAGCGCAGTAAGATATGTGCTTAAATTCCTACAATAAGTAATATACCTGATTTTTTCTATAATACTAAAAAAAGAAATGCCATAAACGACAATAAAGAATGCCAATAAAAGCGTAATAATATTTGTTCTAAATTCCCATTTATTATAAATACAAAATTGAATAAAAATAAGCCCAATAGCAAAACACCAAAGAAACTGCTCCATTCCTAAAAACCACCAAAGTGGAAACAAAAGAATTAAGTAATATAATTCTGATACAATTCTATTTTTTAATCCTTGTCGCAAAAGCTTTTAGATATTTAAAGCAATGAATTGATAAGTACGCTTTGCTCCGTCGCTATCACTGTACTGATTATACATCTTCTTAATTACTTGATAATCCAAAACGCTTTCCTTTAAAGCATCTGGATGTTTAAAAAACAATTCTAACTTCTCATAGAAACCATTAAAATCATATGCCTTATGTCCTGGCGTTACGGTATCGTACTCATCATACATGGAACGATCCTTGGTTAAATAATCTTCTTTATCATAAGGATAAAACAATACCGGCTTATCTGTCAATAAGAAGTCAAAGAAAATAGACGAATAATCAGTGATTAACAAATCAACCTTTGAAAATAACGGATACATATCACTTTCGTTATCCAATACTCTAATATTACTATACTCTTCTTTGATAGCCATAGAATAATCATGTCTGTGTAATTTAATAAGAAAGGTAGCATCATTCTTCCTTAATAAATCATTCAATCGACCCCATTCAATAGGCGCTTCTCTATTAAAGCGATTTGTGTCACGAAAAGTAGGTGCGTATAAAATTGTCTTCTCAGTAGAAATAGAATCAATAATATTTTGCTCAAATACTAGATACCTAGCATACAAACTAGGATTAGAGATAATGTCATTTCTAGGGTAGCCCGTAACTTCAATTTTTTTAGAACCAAAAGCAGAATTGAAATATCCTTTTACTTTCTCAGATGTAGCAATCATCAAGTCTGCAACCACAAACCATTCTGGCATAATCATTCTAACTAAATAACGTTTTATGCCCCAGGTGTGATTACCTATATAGAAAGCGTTATGCTTAACTGTTATATCTCTATCAATTGTTTTTAATGGAGAGCCATGCCAAAGATTTACTTTAATTGCACCAGCTGAAGCCCAATGATTAATACTTCCTGTCCGAGAATCATAGACATATACTTTTGAAGATAAACTTAACCACAAGCCTTTTGCACTATATTTATAATACGCATTAAGTCCATCATTTCGTAAGCTTTCTACTAAATCCTTGTTTTTAGTTATCCAATAGCAATTAATATCTTTTTCTGATGAACAATATAAAAATAGATATTTAGCATTGTCACTAAAATTCACACCAACACCCGATCCAAAAACCCAACTCCTCCTATTTCTAGGCAAAAAATATACTAAGCAATAAATAAGAAACATTAAAGGGCTAATTAACTTAGGCAAGTACTTAATGCTTTTAGATGTTGATATTCCAACTAAATAATTTTTCATATTATTTCCAATCTTTCAATTTAATATTCATCAATTCTGCTAATATCATAAATAGATAATAGTTTAAATTTAATTATCATTCTATTTAGAAATAAGCATTTAATGTGTCCTTTAATCATTTTTAATATATATGAAATAATTTATGTTTATAAACTGCATAAAACCGATAACTCAAAACAATAAATTCAGTAGCAATAAGCAAATATACAACATTGTAAATGTCAATAAGCCTAAAACAATATAAAACACCTAATAGACTAACATGAAAAAGAGAACCAATAATAGTACTATAATTAGCTTCATTTTTAAAACCTAATGCTGCTAAAAAAGGATAACCAATTAATATTGATGGCACAACTACGCAAGCAACTAGTAACAAAATTCTAAAAACTTTAACCGACTCAATAAAAGTTTCCTTGGCTATTAAATGAATAATCTCAGGAGTGAATATCCAAAGAAAATAAACCCCAATAAAATTCAATATGATCACAACAGGGAATATCTTTTTAAAAAAATTTACATTTTTACTTTTAGAAATATAAGGGTAAATTACTTGGACAATTGGCTGATAAAGCTGGCGAATAACCATGTATAATTTCTCTGCGATAGCATAATACCCAACCATAAGATTTGAAACAACTAAACCAAGTATAAAGGTATTACTAGAAGTATAGAGAGAGACTGAAACTCTAGACAAAAAGAACATAGCACTTTCCTTGAAATAGTGCTTAATGACAACAAAAGTATTAACAACAAAAGTATGTTTAAAATATATAAATACATAATACAAAGCAAGCACACTACCAATCATAAAACCGAACCCATTAATTAAAGGCACTAATAAGTAATCAGATTCTTCCTTAATAAAAATAAATATACAAACAGTAAACAAGGTTTTAGAAACGATATTAATTATTGTAATATGCTTCATTTTTTCAATCCCTTGGAAAAACCAAACTGGAAAAAAAGCAAATGCAATAACCTTTAAAAAAGAATAATAGTACAATAAAGAATCATCAGTAAACTGATCAAAAATACTAAGTACGATAAGGAGAATTAAAAATGAAATAACCAATAAAATAAATTTAATACTAAAAACAGCACTGATTATTTTATCTAATTTATTTGGGTTGTTAGCATTTAAGGCAACCTCTCTTGTTGCTGAAAGGTTAAAACCAAAATCGACAATAACCTCAAAATAGTACATAATAGCTTGAGCGAACATAATAAGACCAAATTTCTCTACTCCCAATACCCTAATTAAATATGGGAAAGTAATTAAAGGTAAAATATAGGTTACAATTTTCAGGGAAGCAAGAGAGAAAAAGTTATTACGAATTACTTTAAAATCCTCTTTATTAATTATTTCGGAATCAAATTTCATGAAATATTTAGTCGTCTTCTTTTAAAATAGTTTTCAACTTAGTAGTTGATATCCCTTTAGTTCTCGGAAAGTAAAGAACTTTACAAAATTCTTTTAATTCATCAAATTTTCCCTCCCAATCATTACCCATCACAAAAATATCAATATTATTTTTTTGAATATCAGTTACCTTTTGAGCCCAATTATCTTCAGGAATCACTTTATCAACATAATCTAAAGATTCTAGCAGCTCCTTTCTTTTCTGATAAGGCAAAACACAAGTCTTTCCTTTTAATTCATTAAACTCATCAGTTGAAATTCCAACAATTAATTTATCACCTAAAAGGCTTGCTCGTCTTAGTATCTCTAAATGACCATAATGCAATAAATCGAAAGTACCATACGTCAAAACAGTTTTAAATTTCCTATCAATTAACTTGTCAAACTCTATAGAGAGAATACTCTCCTTACTATCAAAGAATTCATGTAACTTATTTAATAAAGGCAAACTTTCACTTACATGATCCAAAGGAAAACTGTGCACTAAATTAACAGCATTAAGCCCCTCCAATATGACAGAATTAGACTTATAATCAGCACTAAAGAAACCTTTCCCTATCAGCAAACCTAAGGTTCTATTTCTACTCAAATCATTTAAAGAAGTCATACATAAATCCCCAAATCCACAGGATAAAAACAAAGTGTCTTCACTCCCACCTAGTGACCTCAACAAAATTCTAACTTCTGAAAACGCTTTAGTTAAAATCATAAAACGAGTATTTGGCGAATTATATTTTGCATCAACAACACCCAAAATCAATGCGTAAATATTTTTTAATACACTAAGCACTTCAACACCTCTAATATCAGTAGTACAATCAATATGGAGGGAAGTATTCTTAATTATATCATTAATAATTTCATATTGATGATTAGTTGAATATCCTAAAGTTAATAAAGTATCGGCATGTTCCATTACTTCAACAGCGAATGAAGGCCCTTTAAGAGTTACAATGTTCGTGATTCCAAGATTTTCTTCAATACTCTCGACTACAGTTACTCCTTGAGCAAATAATCCTTTTGATAAATTTACAAACAAAGCCTCTTCATTAAAATATGACTGAAGAATTAATAAATTTTCAATTATAACAGTAGAGGGCAAGGCAATAAAAACAACATCAGCTTTTTTAATTTCATTTTTATCTGAAGTAGCTGATAAAAATTTAGTTAAATGCTTATTTGGGAAACAGGACTTATTAGTATGATAAGTATTAATTTCATCAACTTTTTGCTGACTTCTGGAAAACAACACTACATTATTTTCTGTATTTACTGAAAGCTCATT